>ERZ1669250.578-NODE-578-length-15807-cov-3.703339_pt1 | contig 15807 bp, 17 predicted proteins | sample MGYA00579295_ERZ1669250 | MGnify/ENA primary metagenome ERZ1669250 (study PRJEB41166, sample SAMN08046056) | hot springs metagenome | biome: hot spring; feature: acid hot spring; material: thermophilic sediment; isolation source: thermophilic sediment from acid...
GATTTGAACTCTCGAAGGCGCTAAGCCACAGGATCTTAAGTCCTGCGCATTTTTCCGTGGCTCATATGCCAGACCAGACTCTGCCACCCCTGCAGCATCACGCGTACATCGACGGCCCTGTAGCATCTACTGCCTTCTTGTAACTCTCGTGCGAATCCCTTGTCCTCTTCAGCGTTTCTCTGACCTTCGCCTCTACTATCTTCGCCTCCCTCTCAAGCTCGTCTGTGCTAATCTCTATGCCCAGCAGCTTCTTTAGATTAATCAGCGCGGTTACCGCATACTTCGGATCCATGATCTGTGGATTAACCTGAACCAGAAGTTCCACAACTGGTATATTGTACTGCTGGCTGTTTGCCAAAAGAAGTGCGCTTACTCCAGCAACGACTCCGTCTTCTATTGGAGCGATTCCAATTTTTTTCAGCGTTTCTCCTACGCTCCCCTCTGAAGCTATACCATACGCTACCTCCTTCGGCTCGTCTGCAGGCATGCCGCCGATTGAAACAATCTCCTTTATCCCGCTTTTTCTCACGAAATCCATGAGCTCGCTGGCAAGCTCGTATATGAGCTCCGGCGGTATGGTAAATTCAGCTATTATCACCACAAGCTTGTGTTTATCGTCCTTATAAAGCCTCACCGGGAACATGGGGATGCCCTTGTGTATGGCTATTACCGAGGGGAATTCGTTGCTGTCTATGTATCCTATGTAGTCCATGCCAAGCTTTTCTATTATATAACTGTTGACCATTGGGCCTACAAGCCCCGCTCCTGGGAACCCTTCTATCAGGGTATAACCCTTCAGCTTGTATTCGTTAAAGAGTTTTACTTCTATCATGCAATCAATTAGCTTTCTCTTGAAAGATATTTAACTCTTGCGAGCGGAAAAGCATCAGTAATGCATAAACGCCTCTTCTTTGTGTCTGTGGAGCATGGTGCAAAGTTCCATAAAGCCTCCTGCCCATTGTACCTTATATTTTTCTCTCGATTCATCGACGATATATATAAAAAACTATGTTACGATAGTAAAATCGAATGGTGAGCATATGGCTGAAAGAATAGGAAAGGAAAAAATCGAAAGAGAAGACGGATATCTCTATTTTCTTGGAAAGGACGGCTACGTATGGAGAACTCCTATGAAGACAAACGCAAGAGGAAAGAAAGCCAAGGTTGGAAGCGAGAAGATTGACAGGCAGGAAGGCTACCTCTACTTCATAGACAAGTCAGGCTATGTAGCTAGGGCAAAGATGAACAGGAGAGGCAGAAGGTAAATCTTATTTTCTTTCTTTTATTTTTATTTTCCTCTTTTTTCCAGTTTTTATGCTAGTTGCTTGTCTGTTTTGGCAGAGGCAGAGCATCAACGCTGACCTTAAGCGGCCCCTCGTAACTATAATCCTTTTCGTATCTGCAACGCAGCTCAAACTCCACCGTCTGTCCCGGTTCGATATCCTTAGGCAGGCTGAAATTCAGCTTTACAAGCGCAAAGGGCTCTGACACCGCAATGCTAAGCACCCTTATTGTACCCTGCTCCTTGTTCGTAAACGGCATGCGATACACGAATTCTTTATTCGCTTTCATACCGTTAAGCGTATGTATCATACCTTTATAATTTATGTTTACAGAGGATATGTCTATTTTTATTTTGTTGCGCCGAACAAACCCAAAAAGTCCAAATTTCATCAGATCACGAAACATAATGATAAGTTATTATTTGCTGCACATAATTTTTATTTGTGACTGCTATTATATAAAACATGTATAATTCCAAGATATCGGAGCTTTTCAACGAGATTGCGGACATGCTGGATTTGGAGGGCGACGCAAGAAGCTTCGAGGCGCGCGCCTACAGGAAAGCGGCTCTTGTGATAGGCTCATTGCAAGAAGATGTAGGTGATATTTTAAAGAACAAAGGCATAGACGGCCTGACAGCGCTGCCCGGGGTCGGAAAGACGCTTGCAGAGAGGATAAAGGAATATGTGGAAACGGGGAAAATTAAAAAATACGAGGATTTGAAAAAGCAATATCCGATAGATTTCGACTCTCTCACAAAGATACAAGGTCTCGGTGCCAAGCGCGTGTTCAAATTGTACAAGGCGCTGGGCGTAAAGAATGTAGACGATCTGAGGAAGGCGCTTGAGAACCATAAAATAAGGGGCATAGAGGGTTTCGGGGAGAAAAGCGAGGAGGAGATTAAAAAGGGCCTCGATTTCTTTTTTTCAACGGGCGGGCGCATGCTCATAGGCACTGCCTTGCCAGAGGCGGAATCCATAGTCAGGAAAATAGATTCATCTGGTCTTGCGCAGAAAGTAACCATTGCAGGTTCAACGAGAAGAATGAGGGAAACGGTTGGCGATCTTGACATACTGATAGTTTCTTCCAAGAGCGACAAAATGATGGACTTCGTGGCAGGGCTTGATGAGGTTGAAAACATAGTGGTGAAAGGCCCTACAAAAACCACGGTAATGTTAAAAATCGGATTGACCTGCGATTTCAGGGTCGTAGAAAAAGAGAGCTTTGGCTCTGCGCTGCAGTATTTCACCGGCAACAAGGAGCACAACGTGCAGCTTAGGCAGATAGCAATAAAGCAGGGCTACAAGCTCAACGAGTATGGCATATTCGACAAAGCCGACAGGCGCGTAGCAGGCAGCGACGAAAAGGAGGTATATGCCAAGCTCGGAATGGACTACATAGAGCCAGAGATGCGGGAAGCGAGGGGCGAGATAGAGCTTGCGCAGCAGCACAGGCTTCCAAAGCTTGTTACGATAAATGACATAAGGGGCGATCTACACGTGCACACAACCCACACCGACGGGCTGAACACGCTTGACGAGATGGTGCAAAAGGCCGTTTCGCTTGGCTATGATTATGTAGGAATAAGCGACCACACGAAAAGCGAGTATGTCGCAGGAGGAATGAACGACAAGCAATTTGTTTCGTATTTTAAAGAGATTGACGAGCTGCAGAAGCGCGTTGGAGATAGCATAAAAGTGCTCAAGAGCGGTGAGATAGACATACTTAAAGACGGCTCGCTCGACCTGAGCAACAAGACATTGGAGATGATGGACTACCGGCTTTGCGCCGTGCACACGAACATTAACATGAGCAAGGAGCAGATGACAAACCGCATAATAAAGGCGTTTGAATCAGGCTATGTCGACATCCTTGCGCATCCAACAGACAGGCTGATAAACGAGCGTGCCGGAATTCAGCTCGATTTCGACAAGCTTTTTCAGTCAGCTGCTGACAACGGCGTGGTGTTGGAAATAAATGCTTCTCCAGGCCGCCTCGACCTTAACGACGAGCTCATACTCAAGGCGAGCCAGTACAAGGTCAAGTTCATAATCGGTACCGATTCGCACAAGGTGGAGCACATGGACTTTATGCGCTACGGCATCGGCATGGCGCGCCGCGGCTGGCTCGAGAAAAAGGACATTATAAATGCAGGCGACATAAAAAGCCTGCTGAAAGCATTGAACCGTTGATGTTTTGGTGTTGTCATGTCTGCCAAGGGCAAAATGATATATATAGGAAGCGACCATGCGGGGTTCGAGATGAAACAGGCCATAAAGGATTACCTCAAGAGAAGCGGCTACGAATTCGAGGACGTCGGTCCGGAGACTTTTGTACCGGATGACGACTATCCAGATTTTGCCAAAAAGGTTTGCTACAAAGTTCTAGCCAACGACGGCGTTGGCATACTGATGTGCGGATCTGGGCAAGGGATGAGCATCACGGCAAACAGAATAAAGGGCATAAGGGCGGCGCTGTCGTGGAACGAGGAGTCGGCCAGGCTTTCGAGGCTTGACCTAGATTCCAACGTTCTTTGCTTCGGTGGAAGGCTTATACCGCGCGAAACGGCGGAAAAAATCGTAGAGACATGGCTCACAACCGAATTCAGCGGTGCAAGCAGGCACGTAAGGCGCATAAAGAAAATAGACGAGCAGACGGAAGAAGCATAAAATGGCGAAAAAATAAAAAGAACGGGTAGGCTAAAAGCCAAAAGAAAAAAGGAAAGAAAAAAGAGAATCAATACCAGCCTCTTGCCTTCATAGCTTTTGCAACCCTATCCACGGCTATTATGTATGCAGCCATCCTCGCGTTTATCTTTTTCCCGTTTGACTCGAATTTCTTCTGCATGTTAATGACGTCGTTGAAAGATCTTGTCATTATCCTGTCGAGCTTTGCATATACGTCGTCCGCATCCCAGTAATAGCCGTTTATGTTTTGCACCCACTCGAAGTATGATACGATCACCCCTCCCGAGTTCACCAGGAAGTCTGGCAGGTCAAACACGCCGCGCTCGAACAGTATGTTGTCAGCTTCCGGCGTTACTGGCCCGTTTGCAAGCTCAAGCAGTATCTTCGCCTTTATCTTGTCCGCATTGTCCTTTGTCACCTGGTTCTCTATCGCTGCAGGTATCAATATGTCAACGTCGCTCTCCAGCAACTGCTCGTTGGTTATTTTTTCCGCGCCTTCGTAGCCTTGCACGCTTCCTGTCTCCTTCTTCGCTTTAAGGAGCTTGTCATACTCGAGGCCATCCTCAAGATACACGCCGCCCTGCGAATCGCTTATCGCAACAATTTTGGATCCGAAGAGCCTTTTGGCAAGGTCGAATGCGAAGTTGCCCGCGTTTCCAAAGCCCTGTATTGCTATCTTTGCGTTTTTCAGATCTATGCCCTTCAGCTTTGCCGCTTCCCTCATTATATACATGCCTCCCATTGCCGTCGAGTTGGACCTTCCCTCCGAGCCCCATACCTCAAGAGGTTTGCCTGTTATGGTTCCAAACTCGTTTTTGCCTACGAGCTTGCTATACTCGTCCATCATCCACGCCATTATCTGTGGCGTCGTGTAGACATCCGGCGCAGGTATGTCCACATCCGGTCCTATAAATCTTCCGAGCGCCCTTATATATCCTCTTGATATTTTCTCGAGCTCGCTTTCGCTCATTGTTTTTGTATCACATATTATGCCTCCCTTGGCTCCGCCGTACGGTATGTTCGCCAGTGCCGTTTTCCACGTCATCCACGCAGCAAGCGCCTTCACCGTGTCAAGACTCTCCTGCGGGTGGTACCTTATCCCGCCTTTTCCTGGCCCCCTGGCGTCGTTGTACTGGACTCTGAATCCAGTGAAAGTCTTCGTGCTGCCGTCGTCCATTTTCACCGGTATGTTCACAATTAAAGTCCTCATCGGTTCCCTGAGTATTGCCAGTGCTTGTTTGTCTAGATTCATGAGCTCCGCCGCAGCATCAAGCTGTTCCTGCGCAATTTTGAAAGGATTCAATTCTTCCGCCATTCTATCACCAAATACAATCGTCAAGGCAAACAGATCTTACGCACATGCAGTGCGATTTCAAGAACTTACGAATGCCATCAGCCTGCCGTCGTTGCACAACTCCTCTATGAATTTTTTAATGTCCTTGCCTTTTTCGCCATGTGCTGTTTCTTCTTTGCCTATTATCTCCTCAATCATATTATTTTTTATTATAAAATTTTTTGTATTTTCTATTTTTTTCGAATACTTGCCGTTAAGGTATTTGCTAACTGCAACCTGCGCCACCCCAATCATGCCAGCAATCTGTTGCTGCGTATATCCTCTTCTCGACAATTCGCTTGCAAGCGCTGCCCTTATCGCAGGCAGAATAATCTTCGTTATCTTATCGCATTTCGGCTCCATCCGAATCAATCTACCACGCCAAACATGTCCTTTAGCGAACCTATTACCCCCTTCCCTTTGCGTTTTTCCTGCCTTATATTTCCTTCATTATCCTCTTTCCCCTTCCCTTCATCACTACCTTCTTCATCCTTTTCCTCTGCGCCATTTTCTTTATCCTCTTCAGTTTCTTCCTTATCATCTATGCTCCCTCCAATATTTTCCTTTGCAACCTCCTGCTTCCCTTTCATCCTGCCACGCTTGTCTTCGTGCTTTTTGATTCTGAAAATGCCGCCAGTATGTTCTGTCGCATTATCAAGCTTGTCAAGCCCATAGATTGCGGCTATCACTTCATCAGCATCAGCATTTTTCCCAATTATTATTGCATTACTCTCGCGTTTCATCGCTTCTTGCACATCTTCAGCCGAATTGCACATCACTGCCCTTACGTTGTCAATCTTGTTCAGTTCGATCTCCGCCGAAAAGGGGTCATTTGTCTGTATAACAAGCATGTATCCGCTCCCCGTAGAAGATACTCGCTCCACAATATTTTTTATGCTATTTAGCCCGCCACCAGTTTCATTGACAATAGCAGAAATGCCACGCTTATCCAGCAACTCAAACAATTCTTCGCCATTTTGCGCGTTGCTTATTATGTACATTTTCATGATAATCAGCCACAGTGCTATTCAACTACTTAGAACGCAATACAAAATTATAAAGGTTGCGCAGAATTGCGGAAACAAGGATCAAATGCGCAACCTGTCAGCAATTTTGCACATGCAAGGTTAAAGTTAAATACTTGTGCGTGCATATATTAAAGAGGTCAAAGCAGGTCAAGTGGCAATCAAACCTGTGCGATCTCATTTACGATGTATGTTTATTTGTTTGTGGTGCGGATTCACGATTTAAAAAAACGCGATTAAAAATATAATTGGTGTTCGCTTGAGAGGAAGAGAACCATTAGTTACATGCGACAATTGTGGAAGAAAGGTGCCAAGAAGCAAGGCAATTGCATTCGAGAAGACTATACACATAGGCACGGACATGCACACCGCTGCTGACGTGAGATTTCTTGAAAAGAAGAAGGTGTACTATTGCATAAGTTGCGCAAAACACCTTAAGATTTTTGAAAAGAAGAAGCATGCCGCCGAAATGGCAAGAAGGTTTTAGGCATGGTAGTTGATCCGGATGAACTACTAATATTCAAAATGCGCGGCGTAAAGGAGCATAAACCCCCTCAGCCGCAAGCAAAGAAGCCAGCGCCGCAACCTACAGCACAGCCTGCGGGAAAAGCGCAGCCGTCGGTCAAGCAAGAAATACCGCAACCTGCATCTTCGGCGGAAAAAATCGTACCAGCCAGCGCAAACCAGCAGGTTTCTCCTATTTCTCAGGGTGCAATGCAACCCAAAGAGGCGAAGCAGCCGACAGTCGCGGTACAAGAGCAGAAAGCCCCGAGCGCGCAGAACTATCAACCTGCATACTACGAAGCCGCTGCCCAAAAAACAGCGACCCAAACTCCAAAAGAGGCTGTGAAGCCGCGCGCAACGTCAAACATAGAAAGAACAATGGCAGAGACAAGTGTGATAAGCCAGCTTCTGGAAGAGAGCAGCGGCGCGGAGGAGCCAAACATCGGTGCGAAGCAATCCAAGAGGCTGACAAAGTCCCAGAAGGGCAGCATAGATGCGGCAAAGGGGTTGAAGTGCGTTAACCATCCGTGGAGGGATGCATACGCAATATGCGATTATTGTCACAGGCCATTTTGCTACGCAGATATCGTGGAATACAATGGCAAGTTCTATTGCTTGGAAGATATAGACAAGGTATCTAGCACCACTGCCGCGAAAATGGAGAACCCGAACAGCAAGTACACCAGCATATCTAGCGCATTTTTCATCATAACCGCGGTAATACTCGGATATTTCACGTATCCGCAGGCAGCAGTTCTTCTGAACTACATGCATAAGGTAGGGCTTTCCTACATGCTGTCTAACCTTACTTACGGCTACGCCATATCGCTTATGAACTTTGCGATAGTGCTGTTCAGCGTTGTTGGAGGAATAGTAGTATTGACAAAGTCGCAGAAGGGATTTTACCTCGGGGCGATGATAGGTTTGCTGATGCTCATAGCGGTAAGCTACGAATACTTGAACAGCAGCATTGACTACTTGCTTGTAGTAACAGTCACATCGCTTGCAAGCGTGTCGCTGCTCGCATACGGAAGGGTCGTCTCGTCTAACGCAGAGTTCGTCTCAGAAATTTCAAATGAGGAAGTGAACTGGCCAAGCCTAGAAACCTTCTGATTTCTCAATCCTGAAATCTATCACTACTTCTACGGTTCTTGCCGAGTAGGGCCTTACTATCCTTTCGTTGAGTATGCTGATTTTCGCCTTGCGCGCCTTGAAGAATGCGCCAAGCTTTTCTTCAAGGCTTTTGAAAGGATCATTTGCGTCGGTGAAGGAGTAGTAGTGCACGATGGCTTGCCTTTTGGCAACTTTAAACGCTTCTTCAAGGAATTTTTCTGAAGACTTGGGGAGTGGCATTACTATCCTGTCGGCATAACCCGCATACTTTGCAGCTACCTTCTTTACGTCTCCTGCAACTGGCACCACATTTTCAACCTTGTTCAGGATTGCGTTTTCTTTCATATACCTTACCGCTTGCCTGTTCAGCTCTATTGCCACAACCCGCGAGGTTCGGTGCTTTTTGGCGATTTCTATGGCGAACGGGCCTACTCCGGCAAACATCACAATGACATTCTCGCGATCGCCTGCCTGCGCAGCAATTCTGCCCCTTTCGTATCCCAGTCTCGGCGAGAAAAACACCTTCCTTATGTCAAACTTGAATATGCAGCCGTTCTCCTTGTAAGTTGCAACATAAATTCTCTTGCCTGCCACATACTTGTATTCTCTGGTCCTGTACCTCCCGCTTACCGCGCCAGCCTTGCGATAGACGCTTTCCACGTTTTTGTTCAAGCGCATTATAGCAGTAGCTATCTTCCTTGCGTACTGCTTGTCGGCTTCGATTATTGCTATGTTTCCAAGCAGATCATACCTTTTTGTAATGTTGCCGCTCCTGTTGCCTATTATGCTTGAGACAATTTTGCCGTATTGCTCTGTTCTGCGCCTCTGGAGGTGCTTCCTTGTGGGAATTGCGCCGAACCGTTTTTTCAGCTCTTCCAAATCGCCCGCCGTGGCCTCGGTTACCGGCAGGTATATAAATGAGTTGTCGGATAATAAAGTATATTCTTTGTTGAGGAGATTGCGCCTGGCAAGATACCTTTTAAGCTTTTCTCCGTATTCCTTTTTAACCTTTAATGCATCTATTAATATCATAAAAACATTTAAATGCTAATAAATATATATAAAGAGTGGTTTAGTGTACTTTATTGTAAGAGTTACATCGAGTCAGGAAAAAATTACGGCAGACATACTGCAGAGCAAGGTGGCGAAGACAGGCCTTCCTGTTTATTCCATAACCGTAGTGGAAGGTATGACTGGTTATATCATATTGGAGGCTGAGAACGAGCTGGTTGCGCGCGAGCTCATCACCAACGAGCCACATGTCAAGGGCATACTACCAACTCCGCTGAGCGAAGAGGAGCTTTCCAAGATGCTTGAAATAAAGCAGAATGCGCAGCCGATAAACGTTAACGATATCGTTGAATTCGTTTCCGGTCCATTTAAGGGATACAAGGCGAAGGTAAAGAGGATCGACGCGGCGAAGGAGGAGATAACGGTTGAGCCGATAGACGCGCCAATATCCATTCCAGTTACCGCAAAGATGAATACGGCGAGAGTTATACAGAAATCAGATTTAAACAAATAAAAGTGATGAGATGGCTGAAGTTGTCATTAATGCGCTGATAGAAGGCGGAAAAGCGACCACTGGGCCGCCATTCGGACCAGCACTAGGTCCACTGGGAGTAAACATAGCAGGCATAATAAAAGAGATAAACGACAAGACGAAGGATTTTGAAGGCATAAAAATACCGGTAAAGGTGGCGGTCAATCCGCAGGACAAAAGCTACCACGTTGAGATAGGCACGCCGCCAACAAGCGCGCTCATACTTCGCGAACTTGGCTTGCAAAAGGGTGCAAAGGCAAAGGACGAAGTTGCTGGAAACATAACAATCGAGCAGGTGAAGAAAGTAGCTAAGATGAAGTCGGAGTCGATGTATGGCAACACATTCAAGGACAAGGTGCTGCAGGTTCTTGGCACGTGCAAAAGCATGAACATAACATGCGAGGGCATGAATGCCAACGAGGCAATCCAGAAAATAAAAAGTGGCGAGCTTAAGATAGAATGACGCCCGCACGCAGAAACAAATAAGCACAAAAAATATAAATAATCTGCAGGCCATAAGTAGATTCATGGCAGCGCTGATCACGAGACCCGTTGGCGTGCTTGAACCAGATAAGCCGAAGATACTTTCAAAGTCGAATCTTTACATAGGCGTCGGGCCTGAAGGGCTGAAGGTTGTGGACTTGGGCAAGCTTGACGCAAGGGAAGTGCTGAACAGGGTATACGGCAGCGTGTCAATTGAGAGCAGCACCGCGGCAATATTCTCAAATGATGAAAGCCTGCAAGGAAGCGTGTTCTTCATTTGGAACGTGGACGTGGGCCGCGAATACCAGCTCCAGGCTGAAGTGCTGAGCCTCTCTCTGTTGAAAGGCGATGAGAACATAATGGTGCTAAGGGGGGAGAACATACTTTTCTACTACGATCCCCGCGAAAAAAAGGCTTACGAGTCGCCAGAGCTCAAAAATACAATTGTGCTGCCTGGCCCGGTTTCAGACATGCTGTATTTTTCCGGCAGAAAAACCGAATTCCTGAGCATGCTCAGGACAATAGGAAAAGACAGGTACAGTGATGAATTGTCCAGCACTATAGCTCGTGAGTTGCGGCAGCGCTAGGCGGCGCAACCTGCATCTGCAATTATTCGGTGCTTCAATGCCAAAGCTACTTGACATTTATAAAAAACTTGAACGCAGATTCGGATTTCAAAACTGGTGGCCCGGGGAAACACCAGACGAAATCATAATAGGGGCGATATTGACTCAGAATACCAACTGGCGGAATGTGGAAAGGGCAATAAGCAACCTCAAGAAGCATGGCAGCATTTCGCTTGAAAGTATTTACGCTACCGATGCCAAAAAGTTGGCGCGCCTGGTAAGGCCAAGTGGGTTTTACAAGCAGAAGGCAAAAAGACTAAAGTCTTTTGCAAGTCATGTCCATAATTTCTACGGCGGTTCCCTGGCTGACTTTTTCTCAAAGGATGCAGGCTCGCTTCGTAGGGAACTCCTTTCAATGGATGGCATCGGCAAGGAGACAGCCGATTCTATAATTCTGTATGCTGCCGAAAAGCCCGTTTTTGTCGTTGATGCATACACAAAAAGGGTATACAGCAGGGTTTATGGGCTCAGCGAAGAGCCGGATTATGATTCTTTGCAGAAGGCAATAGAAAGCGAAATACCCCGCAATGTGCGACTCTACAAGGACTTTCATGCGCAGATCGTGGAGCTTGCCAAGAACTACTGCAGGAAAATGCCGTTATGCACCGATTGCCCATTGCGCAGCGTGTGCATTCGCGGTAAGAGCGGCGAAGTAGAAATCGTATCGCGGGAGAAGAAGCAAGCATGAAATATAATGTGCCCACATTTCAGAATCAAAAGTCCGGCGCTACAAATGCAAAACCGTGCTCGGAAGGATTTAAAAGGTTCGCTGTCAAAATAAAAATGGGTCTGACTTTATGGACTTCAAGGATTACATAGAGAAATACAGGAATATGATTTATGAGAAAATATGCGAATATGTACCTATCGGTGACGAACCTGGTGCGAGCAATATAATGCGCGATTACATAGACAGGCAGGGCAGTTACAGAAGGCCCGGCCTCGTAATGCTTACTGGGCAGATGTTCGGTGCCAGCATTGACAGACTAATACTGCCTGCAGCCGCAGAGCAGCTTTCGGAAGACTGGATTCTTTTGCAGGACGACACTGAAGATGATTCAGAGCTCAGGAGGGGAAAGCCAGCCGCGCAAAAGCTTTACGGATGGATTCATGCATTTAATGCAAGCAACATCGGGCACATTGCAATGTGGCGCATGCTAAAGGATTATATGAAATTGGCGGGATTGGACAATGGCTCTAGGATGTTCGAAAAATTCTACGATATGCTGCTGTATACCGTGAAGGGCCAGCACATAGAGAATGAATTTATCCACTATACAAAGAACTTGGGCAAGGCGAGTCAAGAACTGTATATGAGAATCGTAGACAGCAAAACGTGCTATTACACCGTTTATGGCCCAATGCAAATAGGTGCGATAGCAGCGGAGCAGCCGGACAGGGTGCTCAGCATACTCAAGGAGATAGGCACTCCCGTGGGTATGGCCTTCCAGATTATTGACGACGTGTTGGACATGACCGCTGACGAAAAAAAGTTTGGCAAAAAGAGATATGGAGACCTTTACGAGGGAAAAGTGACACTTATAATGCTTGATACATACAAGAAGGCAACTCCCGCTGAAAGAGAGGAGATAGACAGGATATATGCAAAAAAACGCGCAGAAAAGAGCAGCGAAGAGATAAACTTTCTTATAGGGCTAGTGGAGAAGTACGGAAGCATAGACTACGCCAAGCATGTGGCTTTTGAATATGGGCAAAAAGCTACAGAAGCTCTTACCAAGCATGAAAAAGATCTTCCGGACAACGAGTACAAGCACGTGCTGCTTTCTGCACTTGAGGAACTCTATGTGAGGGACAAATAACCGAAGCCAAACAAAAAGGAAAAGAGCACGAATGCCAAACAGCAATATGCTTTCCCACCCGAAGGCAGTATTTCATATCGTGAGCAGGCTTAGCTTCCGAGTTCGGAATGGGATCGGGCGTTTCCCTGCTCCTATGGCCGTTTGGCGATATATATTACAACCACAAATATATTAAATATTTCTATTTGTGCGGCACTCTCGAAATGAGCAGTTTTCGCATAATCATCTATTTTAATCTTTTCGTCGAAATAGATACGGTGTTGAAATGCCAAAAAGTCCAAAGTATATAGTCATATCACTTGGCGGCAGCGTCGTATCTATCGCCGAAGGCATTAATGTGCCTTACATAAAGGAGTTCGGCAAGGTAATTGAGGAGCAGGTTGCAAAGGGCAACAAGTTTGTTATAGTTACCGGCGGCGGATACATGAACAAACTGCTTGTCGATTCGCTGCGCAACGATATAGAAAGCATGTCAACGCTGGATGACATAGGAATAGACGTGACCAGAATAAATGCAAAGGTTGTCAGCGCGCTGTTAAAAAGCAAGCTAGATGTATACCCGGTAGTGGTAAAGGATCTTGATTCTATAAAAGCCGCTAGCAGGGTGAGCGACGTAGTAATACTTGGCGGGCTAATGCCTGGCATAACCACTGACACTGTCTCTGTGGCAGCATGCGAGGCTGTCGGCGGCAAGCTGCTGATAAATGTGAGCAGCGTGGCTTACGTGTATGACAGAAATCCGTCGGAGCCCGGCGCGAAGAAATTTACCTCGATGAGCTATGACCAGTTGATAGATCTTGCAGGAAAATACGATCAGCGCAATCCAAGAACCAACTTTGTTTTCGACGTAATAGCCAGCAAGCTTGCAAGAAGGTCCAAAATAGAGCTTAGGTTTGTGGACAAAAGCATAAGCAGTCTCAAGAAGGCGCTCAATGGACAGCGCCACGATGGCACTATAGTAAAGGCGTGAATCCTAAAAACCGTTGAATAATCACGGATCAGAGTGCACCACGGCGGTAGTGGCAAAGTTTTTCCAATTTAAATTAATATCCAAGAGAATTTTTTATTCATTTTTGGTATGATTCCACATCCAATATCTTTTTCTCATCATAATCCTTCTGATGATGGAGCCACGGCTTTATACAGTCATATTTTCTTTTATGAAATGAAAACATAAACAGTATAATATAAACAGTATAATATAGTGTAATGCAGGCAAAAATAAGATTGCATAAGCTTCAGTACAATTTTGAGTACATTGTGCTCGTATCAAAGTATCAATTCAAAGTTTTCAAGAATCACAATACACAAAAGTAGCTGCAGATGCGCTCAAAGGAATAGAAATGCAATACGTAATGGGGATTCGCTACCTCCTTATACTTACTTTGCCGACATCTTCCACTATCCTTTCTACTCTGATTTCGACTTCACGCGCTTCGCTGCCTATCCTTTGGGATATGGCGTCAATGTACCTGCCTACATAGCTTTTTGGTATAATTACATTTGTGTACTCTTCTGCGTCATTTGCAGATCCTTCCTTTCCTTTGCTGGAATAGACTTTGATGCCCATGCCGATATATTTTGCGGCATTGACTGCAAGTGCCTCTGCGGCCTTGCGCATTGTCTCAGACTTATCTGGCTGGTTTGTATAAGGATTCTCAAGCAGCAGTATCCTGCCAACGGAACTTTGAATTACATGAACCTGCAGGAATCCAAGAGTCTCATTGCTGTCCGGCCTAGTAAATCTTATCATGAGCTGGTTGGAGTCGGCAAGCATGCTCATCAGAGATTGGTTCAGGTTCGCATTTTGGCTATTGCTGTTTTGGCAGTTTCCTGCACCACTTGCACCATACCTACCAAACGTGAGTATCTCTGAAGGATCGAAAGTGAAAGAGGCTACGATTGCGCTTGCCCACGTGCTTTTTTCATCATATCTTAGTATAGCGAGCATGTTGTCCAATGCCAGAGACGCGTTCGGTGCTTCGTTCCTCTTCTTGATCATTTTGTCAAACATGCTCAAGCTTTCTATCATATCCTTGTTGCTTTTTTCACCTTCCCTAATTATCTCCCTGAGATCGTCATAGTTGTCTATATTCCCTTCTGCGCGTTCTATCTGTTTGTCTACCTTGCTGATAGATTTTACTGCATTCTCTGTAAGTATTAGAGCTATTGTCTTTCTTTTTAACATTTCTTCTTCGCCGAAGTTTTTGGCCCTCATTCCGGCAAGATCTCTATTTTCTATCAATGCACCAAGGTTTGCAGATGCTTCCTTTGTAACAGATTCTAACGCATTTGACACTTCTTCCTGTATTTTCTTTGCTTCATAGAATAGTTCTTCCCTATGTGCTTTGTAGTTTAATATCTCTGTCTTGACTGCATCTGTTTTGTTGGCGCTCTGCGGCAGTGCAACTGCGCTCAGTTTATCTATTCCTATAAGTTTCTCTTTCAGGTGAATCAGATCTGCGCCGGTTTCACCAAGCTGAATGTCTGCAAGCTCGTGGCCATAGAACTTGAAATCCTTAAAACCCTTTATTCCTGACTGAAAATACGCCCTCATTGCGTTCAAAAGCACTGCATGTGCGTTGTGTGCGTACTTTGCATAAAGGCTGTTGAACCTAAACAGGTCTGTAACAAAATTGGGCTTTTGGATTATTGCATCAAGTGCTTCGTCTGAAATCTTTTCTCCAAAATAACCTCCGACTTTTCGGGCAAGCAAGCTTCCAAGTGCCTTCTCCGCATCGCTGGCCCTAAGGATGGCATATTTGTCATCAGAATTGATTACTTTTTCCTTTATCAGATTAACAAGGGTCTGAAGTACCGGCAAAGATTTTCGTAGCTCTTTGCCCGACTTAATAGAGACAAGATATTTTAAATCTGATTTCGCATAATTGGTTGCGTATATCAAATTCCTCGCCATAACTATATTTTCAACTTCGGTGCCTTCAGCAAACAATTTTGCCAATTTGTCCTTTAATTCCCTATTCAAATTAGTCCGCTCTACAAAAAGGTTGCATATAGAAGGTACGTTTGGTTTTTCTTGATATCGCCCCAACTTCTTAGGAGTGTTGAATATCCCAAGAAAAAATTGATTATACCCATAGAGATTAATCGTATTTGCGAGCAGCCTCGCTGTAAATTGCTCTTCGCCGCTGTTTATCATGCCTAGAGCCAAAAGAGCCTTAACCTTCACCCCTATACCGCCACTGTTAAATAATTCAGCTGCCACAGTATAGCCTTCTTCAGTTTTTATACTTCCTATTTCCTTTCCAAGTACTTCTATGACCGTTTTGCGTACTTCATCGCCCCAGTACATTGCCAGTAGATCTGCCATAGTCCAGCCTTCTTCAGTTTTTATACTTCCTATTTCCTTTCCAAGTACTTCTATGACC
>ERZ1669250.579-NODE-579-length-15800-cov-6.625214_pt1 | contig 15800 bp, 19 predicted proteins | sample MGYA00579295_ERZ1669250 | MGnify/ENA primary metagenome ERZ1669250 (study PRJEB41166, sample SAMN08046056) | hot springs metagenome | biome: hot spring; feature: acid hot spring; material: thermophilic sediment; isolation source: thermophilic sediment from acid...
CTCGGGCAGGCGGTAAGTAGGTAAGTTTATATTTCAAGGGTAATGAGAGGCACGTGGTGAAGTATCACGGTGGGTTAGCTAAACGTGGTGAATTAGACTTCAGCTCCAACATTAACCCCCTTGCACCCCCAGGCTTCATTACTGGGTTGATTAAGGAGTGCGAGTACTCAACATACCCTGACTACACCTACGCTGACTTAAGGGGGGCCGTGGCTAGGTTTAATGGAGTGAGTGAGGATGAGGTCACTCCGGTTAACGGTGCCTCTGAGGGGCTTTACGCATCACTAATGGTTGCTAGGCTACTTGGTAAGAGAAGGTGCCTAATTATCTCACCAAACTACGGTGACCTTGAGTTTGAGGAGTACTGCAGGTTAATTGGGCTTAAGGTTAACCACCACATAATGCCCCACAGTGACTCATCCTACCTGCTTGGGGATGTTAAGGCGCAGGATGATGACGTCATCCTCCTAAGTAATCCAAGTAACCCAACGGGCACCCTGCACAGTAGGGGGGAGTTAATTAACCTAGTTAATGATGCTGGTTTAGTAATAGTGGATGAGGCCTACATTAACTTATCCGTGGACCCATCAATGAGCCTAATTGGCAGCAGGTACAGTAACCTGATTGTGGTAAGGTCCTTAACTAAGGAGATTGGGCTACCTGGGTTAAGGATAGGCTACGTCTACACTCCTAATACTCAAGTAATGGGGTTAATGAGGGCTGTGTTACCCTCATGGAACGTTAACAGCTGCGCAGATAAGGTTGCTAGGGAGGTTTACGGTAAGTATAGTGGAGAATACTCCTCATTCCTTGAGGAGTCGAGGATGGCGGTGAGTAGGCTGAGGGGGATTCTGGTTAATGGGCTTGTTGAATTAGGGTTCAGGGTTTATGAATCCGCAGTCAACTTCGTACTGGCTGAGGCACCCATTGAGGCTAGTAAGCTTTACGAAGCCCTACTCAATAAAGGGATAGTGGTGAGGATGCCTAAGGGCTTTGTGGGGCTTGGAGGCAAACACGTTAGAATAGCTGTAAGGGGGGTTAATGATGAGGAGAGGCTTATTGAGGAGATTAAGAGAATCCTTAATGGGGCTTAGGGGGTTAGTTTCCTTCCTAACAATAATACCGGCTGGGGGAAGCTTCGAGTATGCACCCAGGTACTTCTACCTTGCCCCCTTAATCGGATTACTCGAGGGACTCTTATCAGCATCACCATTACTGGTTAATAAGCCTATTGGGGCGGCATTAGCAACGGCCTTAACCTACTTAATCAATGGGTTTCAACACATGGATGGTTTCCTAGACTTCGGTGAAGCCCTATTAACCGGCAGAAGGGGTGAGGACGCCGTGAGGATACTTAAGGATCCCCATAGGGGGTCCTTCGCGTTAACACTAGGCTTAATCAACGTTATCCTAGTTTACTCATCACTGCTTTCAATGGGTAAGAACGCCCTGGTTACCTTACCCATTACCGAAGCCTCAGCAGCCTACGTAATGTTCATTACGGCATACTTGGGCAAGCCAAGTGAGGGTGGGTTAGGGAGAGTATTCGTAATTGAGGCTAAGGGGAGGGGTGGGTTAGCATTATCCACCCTAGTGTACGCAGTCATTGTAGTTACCGTACCGTTACTTTACCATTGGTGCATATGGACCATATCCATAACTATTACTGTTAGTGCACTGGTAAGTGTACTAATGGCCCTGCTTACGGTTAGGCTAAGCCACTCCAGGTTGGGGTTCGTTAACGGCGATGTACTGGGCTTCTCCTTCGAGTTAAGTAAGGTAACCTTACTTGTAGCCTACTCCACGCTGGGTTACTTACTGAGCGTTAATCCTCTTAATAAGCTTCTTAAGCCCCCTTGGTGTCATTAATACTACGCAGTCGTTTAACCAAACGTAGTACCTACACGACTTAACCGGTATAGTCAACACTCTCCCAGTCTCCGTGAGGAGGCTAATTGTGCCTTCAGTGTGCCCAATCACTAAACCCCTTAGCTTATTCATGTTACTGTTCCTGCAGTCAACAAGCTCAACCCTGAGGGGCATCTTGCTTAAGTCACTTACCCTTTAATATGCGTTAACTTACCTTGAATAATGTACCCCGCCCGGAGGGGCTGGGATCACGGGTGGGGTTACCCCAACTCACCCTTACCCACACCTACGGGGCACTCCTATTAATAAGCCTTAGCTTATAAACGTTCATGAAGCTCTAGTGTGTTTAATCAAAGATTAAGGATTTAGGTTGGGTAAAGGTTATAAAGGTAAGCCTATATTGGGTTAGTAATGTCTAAGAAGCCTGAAGGCAAGGTTGAGGCTAAGCCAACCGCTAAGGCAACGGAGGCTGCTGCAGCCGCACCTGCAGCGGCCGCTGGTGCTGAGGAGGAGAGTAGTGCTGAAGCTGGTAGGAGAGGCTGGATAATGCCTACTCCAATCCCCCAGGAGGAGTGGAAGAATTTCAGGTATAGGGGGTTTACCTTTGATGATTTAATGAAGATGCCTATGAATGAATTCATTAAGCTTCTTCCAGCTAGGCAGAGGCGAACCCTTAGGAGGGGGTTGAGGCCATGCCATAGGCAGTTGCTTGAGAAGATTAGGAGGGCTAGGGCATTTGCAGCTAAGGGTAAGAACATACCCGTTAGGACTCATTGTAGAGACATGATTATATTACCTGAGATGGTTGGTTTAACGGTATACGTCTACAATGGCATAACCTACATTCCAGTACCCATATCCCCATGGCACATTGGGCACTACTTAGGTGAATTCGCTATAACCGCTAAGATAGTGCAGCATGGTGAACCAGGCTTGAAGGCCTCTAAGTCAACACTACACATAGCGGCTAAGTGAGGTGGGTGCCCATGGCTCAATCCAGTAGACTCGTGGTTGAACTCCAGGAAAGACCCAGGCCGGGGGAGGTTATCATGTTACCTAATGGTGAGAGGGTTAGGGTTAGGCACATTGGGGTTCCGTGGCTCCTTCCACCTAAGGCAGTGTGCAATGATGATAAGTGCCCATGGCACGGCCACGTTAAGGTAAGGGGGACAATACTTGAGGGTAAAGTTGTAAGCGTCTACATGGGGCAGGTGGTTATTCAGCATGAGTGGCTCCATTATTCACCCAAGTATAAGAGGTACATGAGGAAGAGGAAGAACATTCACGCCCACCTACCACCATGCATAAGGGTTAACGTCGGCGACTACGTAGTAATAGGTGAAACGAGACCGCTCGCTAAGTTCATATCCTTCGTAGTGCTTGGCAAGAGACCGGACGATGTAACCTCAGTTAACCCTGAGGTAATGGGGGTTCAGCAGTCTCAACAACAGTAGATATAAATCACTTTGATTAATTTAGTAATTTAATCAGTCTCCTAAACTCCCTTATGCTTTGAGTAGCGACTTCATGCGCTCAGTTTTAAGGTTTCCCTAATTAATAATCAATTCCTTTACTCAGAGAAAATTCATATAGCCCTTCAGCAATTCTTAGTATATCCAGGTGTAATGAATCCTTAATCATCCGCCGCACCAATTCTAGGGACACCGTGGAGTATTGGTTAACCACAATGTTTCTGAAACTTATCATTCGCCGGAATAACTCGGCATCATCATTGCCCAAGGCTCCAATCTCAACGAGGAGTTTAGGAATCTCTGAATAGGTGGAGGGGACTTTATATGCGGATTGGCTTAATATTATTGAGCCTATATCAATCAGTGATTGAATACTAACCTGAAGCATGTGCAGTACGGCATTTAAGAGAACATAATCATTAATAACATAATCAACACCATGGCTCTTAACTAAGTTATCCACAGTTTCAATATTACGCTTAATGAGGGCTACTAAGTCGCTTATCCTGCTCATATAAAATCCTCCTCAATGACTTGAGGTATAGGTCCTTAATGCCTTTGGTCCTAAGAAACACCTGAAAGTCCGCGTACTCGCTAAAGACCTTAACCTTCTCATAAACATACTTCCCCCAATCCCTAACATATATCGGTAAACCCCTTACCACCGCATCGTACATAAGGCCAATGGGTAAATCATCAGCATTGAGCGGAACAACGTCTATCCTATCCTCAGGAAGATTAAGTTCAAGCGCTACATCACTGATGAAGCTTGGCAGGGCATTAAACGCTTCATCATTAGTGAACTCAACGCCAATATCAATATCGCTTAATGGCGTGTACCTACCATAAACCAATGAACCAAATAATAGAACTAATTCGAACATTCCTTGATACTTACGGAGGACAAGGCCTTTAAGCCTATTAGCTATGTTAACGCATGTTTGGCTGCACCCATACATCCCTACATAATTGTTTAATGGCTTAATAATCATTCAACTTAGAAAAGTGCACCAGCATTTAAAATTAAAACTTAAGCACCTAACAGTTAGCTTTAATCATGCTGACTGTTCCGCCCCCTTCAAGAGGAGTCATGATTATTGCATCGCAATATTTCACATTATAATAATAAGTGGATACTTATAGAGGTTTGCTAGAAGTATTCTGCAAGACTCAGCCCTCAGCTAATTTCCTTAATTCCTCCGTAAACTCAAGTAATGGCTTCATGTCTTTACCATTAACCCCCTTTATTATTTCCCTAATCGACTTATTTAAACCAGGGATAACTAGGTCTGGGTTTAATTCAAATAATGGTATGGTTAGGAAGGGCCTGGAGTTTATTTCAGGGTCAGGTATCCTTAATCCACTGCCATTAATGATTAGGTTACCGTAGAGTATTAGATCTAGGTCTATGGTTCTTGGCGCATACTTATCACCTACCCTAGTCCTCCCAAGCTCATCCTCTATACTCCTTAGGGTCTCCTTAATAATGATGGGGCTTAAGGCTGTTTTAACCCACACAACGCAATTGTAGTAGGGTGGTTGATTATCTGGTATTGGTTTAGTCAAGTATACAGTGGATACCTTTAGTGGACCGAATTCATTCCTTAACTTAATAATCGCCTCCTTAACGTTACCACTGGGATTAATGTTGGAGCCCACGGCTATGTACACGTCAACTAATTTACTACGCCTCTCCTCAACAACCTCAACACTGGCTGCCTCGGCGCCTGTTAAGGCACCTGGCTTCTCAACCTTAACCCTAACCATCCTAATCCTATGATCCTGTAGGCAAACCTTAGCCACCTTATCCGCAAGCGTCTCAATGAGCTTGAAATCCACGTTACTCACGTATGATATTAACTCATCTTTAAGAACCTTATAATCCACAGTGCACTCAATGGAATCCTTAGCTGCCCCCTCACTTAAGTCAGCCCAAGCATCAACATCAATAACCACTTGCTGAGGCTTAGCCCTTTCACTGGGTTTAACACCAATTATAGTCTCTACCCTAAGCCCCCTGATGCTTATCTTAAACAAGCCCTCATTCACCGTAAACCACCCTTGGCTTAAGGTGGTCACCACCATCAACGTATATTACCTGGCCGGTTACGTAACTACTCTTAAGGAGGAATATAACCGCGTAACCCACGTCCTCAGGGAGCCCACGTTTCCTTAAGGGGACTTGGTTAATCATAGCCTCTATATTACCCTCATCTCTAGGAGGCAGTATGACCCCTGGGGCAACCGCGTTGATAATTATCCTTGGGGCAAGCCTCAGGGCAAGTGACCTTGTTATGGCTGCCAGCATCACCTTGCTTAGGTAGTAGGCGTACCTCTCGAAATTATACCCATCAATCACTGAATCCAGTACGTTAACAACCTTACCTTCATTAACCATGCTTGCGAACTTCAAGGTGAGCATTAATGGGGCCCAGGCGTTAACCTGCATAATCCAGTTAAGGTCATTAATGTTTAAGTCACTTAACCCTATCTTCGGGAACACTGACGCATTATTAATTAGAAAGTTAACCTCACCAGCCTGCTTAAATGACTCATTAATCAATTCATCAACCCCACTTGGCTTGGATAAATCCGCCTTAATGACCCATGACTCCACACCTAAGCCCTCAACCTCCTCCTTAACCCTTAGCGCCTCCTCCATCGAGGAGTTGTAGTGAATAATGACGCTAACCCCCTCCCTAGCCAAGTAACTGCATATTACCTTACCTATCCTACTTGAACCACCAGTAACTAGGGCTGTCTTACCCTTAATTGAATCCACCATACCTCAAGGTGAACCCGCATACTCATATTTATTCCGCGCTTAACAGTGCAGTATTAAGTTCATTAACCATTCCATGGCCTCGTGAATCACGTCCATCTCCTTAAAGTCAGCTTTAGGGATAAGGGTGAGACCGTTGACTCACCACCCTGAAGAACTGGGGCTTCCTTTCATTGGTGAAACGTAAGGTATGGGGTTAGTAATGGTTTACTTAACTATCGTGAGAAAGGTTTTTAACTGCTTAATATACATGCAGCGTATGGATTGGGAGTTAGTTAAACTTAGGTTGTCTATGGCTGGCGTAGCCATAGTTATAATAGGACTTGGCTTAGCAATAGCATTAGGTGTATTAGCCTTAGTCACCGGATCAGTTGCCGCCACAGCCTATACTATAACTGGCATACTGGTGTTCATAATGTTCATAAATATTATACAGTGGCTCTTCGGCCCATACATAATAAACGCCATGTACCACGCGAGGGAGGTTAGCCCAGATGACCCGAAGTACGGTTGGTTAGTTGACATTGTTAATGAGGTTGCTGAGGCTAATGGGATTAAGACGCCTAAGGTTTACATTGCCGATGCACCCTTCCCAAACGCCTTTGCGTATGGTAGCCCAATAGCCGGTAAGAGGGTTGCAATAACTGCACCATTACTTAAGATACTGAATAAGGATGAGATTAAGGCTGTCCTAGGCCATGAGTTAGGCCACCTTAGGCATAGGGATGTGGAGTTCCTAATGTTCATAGGCCTAATACCAGCATTAATATACTGGCTTGGCTATAGCCTATGGTTTAGTGGAATATGGGGGTCATGGTGGGGTGGTGGTGGACGCAACTCTGATTCACCATTCATAATAATGCTGATTGGCCTAGGCCTGTTAGCTGTAAGCTTCGTGTTTAACCTCTTCCTACTAGCCCTAAACAGAATGAGGGAGGCATATGCTGACGTTAACTCAGCGATAACGATACCCGGCGCAGCCAGGAACCTGCAGAGGGCTTTGGCTAAAATATACTTAAGCGTTGATCCAAGGGTTGGTAAGATTATTAGGCGTAATGCCGGCTCTAACTTAAGCCACATGCTCTTCTTCTCACCGTTACCGAAGGATTGGAAGGAGATACCTGAATCAGACGTTGATGAGTTAATAGAGTACTGGAGGAATTATAAGCCTTCAGTTATTGAGGAATTATTCTCAGACCACCCACACCCAGCTAAGAGGATTAGGTTACTTGATAAGTACGCTGAGGGCTACTAATTAAGTTCATTTTCCTCTTCCCCTTCAAAGCTTTCTAAAATTTCTAAATCCATAACCTTAATATATACTTAAACTCTAGATACTATTACGGCTAATAGGAATAGCAGTAGGATTGGGCTTGTCGCCTTAAACATTGTCCTGAAGGATTCATTACTTGGCTTAATAAGGGCCCTGATCGTCACTATTATTCCCGCTAGTGTGGCTGGTATGACTAGGATGTAGCCTATTGGCTTAGCCATGTATAATTGGTAGAGGGCCAGCATGTAGATTATTGAGGCTAAGTTAAGTATTGATATAATTCTCACGCTTGCCTTTTCACCAATCACGGTGGGAAGCATGGGTACATTAACCCTCCTGTAATCATCCCTTGCGTAGTAGGCCAGTGACCAAATGTGGGCTGGGATCCAAACGTATATTACCATTGATAGTAGGATGGCTTCTAATTCAATTGGCTTAGCCATAAGCCACCCTGAGAGTAAGGCTGCATTCCCTGCGAAACCACCAATCACTATGTTTAACCACGTCCTCCTCTTAAGCATTATGGTGTATAGTACTGCGTAGAAGAACCAGCCTAGGGTAATCATTAGGGTTACCCATGGTCCAAGCCAAATGTAGGATAACGTGAAGCCGCTGAGACTCACGGCGATTGAGAAGGTTAACGCATTGAGTGGGGTTACTTTGCCGCTGGGTATTGGACGCTTCATCGTCCTAGTCATTAAGCTATCAATATCCCTCTCATAATACATGTTGAAGGCTGCTGAACCACCTGTTGATAGGAAACCCACTAGCGTTAATTCAATTAACTTAATTGAGTTCACTGAAGGACCCGCTGCGGCAATGTACCCAACTAACGCTGAGAGGACAAGTAGCCATATTACGTGGGGTTTCATTAACTTTAAGTACTCATTAATCATACGCCTAATACTCAATGCCAGTTATTAAAATACCTTACTCGAGTGAAATGAATCATTTAAACTAGTCATATGAGGAACTTATTAAGCCTGAATGGTTTAATGTACTCCAGGAACTCTAACCTTAACGATGAATCACTGAACTTACCCTTATAGGCTATTGAAACCAGGGGGGATGCGCTCCTAACACCCCTAATCATCATGCAGGTGTGGTAAGCCTCAGTGAGCACCATGACGTCTGTTGAGCCTGTTGCTGATGAAACCTCATTCATTATCTGCCTAGTTAACCTCTCCTGTAGTTGAAGCATCCTAGAGTACTTAACCACAATCCTAGGTATCTTACTCACCCCAATAACCTTATCATTAGGTATGTAGGCTACGTGGGCAACCCCAAGCATTGGAAGTAGGTGATGCTCACAGAGTGTTGAGAACCTTACACCAGCCACAATAACCATGTTACTGGAGCCTTCGAAGAGCGTGTACTGAACGTTATCCTCACGGCCATTAGTCAACTCCTCAAGCATGTTAGCAACCCTATCAGGCGTCCTCCTCAACCCCTCCCTCTCAGGGTCCTCACCTATGGCTACCAGTATCTGCCTAACAGCCTGCTTAATTAGAGACTTATCAATACCCATGGAGTCAAGCGTTTACTGCATTCCTTTAAAAAACTCACCAGCGCATGAATCAGGGGTTACTACTGTTCAGTGAGTTTAAGTAATTCCCTCCTCTTAGACTCAATGTACTCAATAATCCTACCCTTAGCGTCCTGAACCCTAGAGCTCACCTGCCTCTTAGCCTCCTCAAGCCTACTATTAGCCAACTCCTTAACCTTACTTGAAACACTCATGGGAGGTTACTAAACGGAGAGCTTTTATAAATTACCTCAATCAACTCAATGTCAAAGCAGTGAAGGCCCATTCCCCGCTTAATTAATAATTAAATACGCCCTAACTCACTTAGAAGCATGGATCCCTGCGTAGCAAATAGGGGTGTAAGCCTCATTGACCTGGCTAATAGGTACGGCACCCCATTAATAGTGTATGATCTTAACTTAATTGAGGAGAATTACAGGTCCATTAAGGATTCCACAGGAGCCAGGGTCCTCTACTCCATTAAGGCCAACCCAAACCTAGCAATACTAGCATTCCTAAGGAAGCTTGGCTCAGGGGCTGATGCAGCCTCACCAGGTGAAGTATTCCTAGCGCTTAAGGCCGGCTTCAAGCCAAGTGAAGTACTGTACACTGGAGCATACTTGTCAAGCGACGATATTAAGTACGGCATTGACTCTGGGGTGATCTTCAACTTTGATTCAAGGAGAGCCTTTGAGAGAGCGGTGGCTTTAGGTTATAAGCCTAGGTTAGTCTTCTTCAGGGTTGACTTGGGCTATGGGAGGGGGTTCACGCCAGGTGTTACGTTGGCTGGTGAGGAGAGCAAGTTCGGCATGTTCCTTAATGATGCTGTTGAGGCATATGGGCTAGCTAAGTCGCTTGGTGTTGAGGAATTCGGCGTACACGCAATGATGGGTAGTAATGTGCTTGACCCTGACTACTTCCTGAAGATAGCTGAATTACTTAGGGAACACGCTAAGGTAATAGAGGAGAAGGTTGGTATTAAGATTCGCTACTTCGACATGGGCGGTGGCTTTGGGATACCCTATAAGCCCAGTGAGAAGCCGCTTGACCTCAGTAGGTTAAGTAAGCTTAAGAACCTCTTCCCCGGTGAACTATGGGTTGAGCCAGGTAGGTTCATTGTCGGTAATGCTGGTTACTTAATAACTAGGGTCACTGAGGTTAAGAGGAAGGGGAGTAGGACATACGTTGGTGTTGATGTTGGCATGAATGTTTTAATTAGGCCAATGCTCTATGGCGCATACCACCACATAGTTGCATGTAGTGAAGGTGAGGGTACTGAGGTTGTTGATGTTGTTGGGCCAATATGTGAAAACACTGATAAATTGGCTATTAATAGGGAGTTACCGAGGGTTAAGGAAGGTGACTTACTGGTAATACTTAATGCTGGGGCATACGTATATTCAATGAGCAGTAATTATAATGGTAGATTAAGGCCAGCGGAGGTCGTGATCTATAATAATGAACACGCCATAAGTAGGTTCAGGGAGACCTTGGATTCATTAACCAGGCTTCAAGTAATCCCAGGCTTCATTTAAGCACACTTGAAGACCAGGCCAATTTAAGCTCACTAGGCTTGGTTAAAGGCATTTAAATAGTGATGATTAGTTTAACTCAGTGGGGACTAGTGTTTCACTACGTCTTTGGCCCTGTACCATCACGTAGATTAGGGAGGTCAATGGGTGTTAATGTTGTTCCACTTAAGTACTGCAACTTTAACTGCATATATTGCCAACTTGGGAGGACTAGGTACCTCATTAATGATCTAAGAATGTTTAGCCCACCTGAGGATATAATTAAGGAAATGGAGACTGCCGTTAAGTCTAGGGATTACGATTACTTAACGTTCATTGGTGATGGAGAACCAACACTTTACGCAGGCTTAGGGGAATTAATAAAGTGGGCTAGGGAAAACCAGGATAAGCCATTGGCAATACTCACTAATGGGGCTAAGTTGACTGATGAAAGAGTTAGGTATTGGTTAAGTAACCTAGATGTAGTGAAGGTAAGCACTGATGCAGGTAATGAGAGAGTGTTTAGGCTTATTAATAGGCCACATAGGGAAGTAACCTTCGAAAGGTTCATTGAAGGCATTGAGAAGTTTCGTGAAGTTTTCCACGGGCAAATATGGAGCGAAGTCATGCTAGTACGGGGTGTGAATGATAATGAGGATGAGGCTAGGCGTATTGGGGAGGCATTACGTAGGTATAAGCCAGATAGGGTGTACGTGATGATACCAACAAGACCCCCAGCTGAGTCATGGGTTAAGCCACCTGAATCAGGCGCATTAATCACGTTTGCGAAAAACCTATCAAGGTATGTGAATAGTGATAAGGTATTCATCATAGATTACATGGAGAGCGGGGAATTCCACATAGATAAGAGTGACCCATTAAACAGTATACTAAGCATTCTTAGAGTTCAACCAATGACAGTGGAGCAGGTGATGAATGTTCTTGAGAGAAATAAACTAGACCCATTAATCCTAGATTCTGTGAGGAGCTTAACTAAGGAAGTGACCTTCAATGGCATTAAATACTTAGTATACTCCAGTGAGCATGATTAACAATTGCACTTAAACACCCAATTCAACTCATTGAACAGAGGCTTAATAAATCCCTTAACCTTTAACGTAGTTAATAGCCGTTTAATGATTCCAGGTAATTAACAGTATTGCTTATTCAATAATCAGCGTGAGACAAGGCTCCTCACTGTTCAGTTGCTGCCACGCATCATCACAATCACTCATACCTTCAATTATTTATAAATCCTTCCACAACCTTACTCAAATTCCTAATGAGATTATGAGCTTTTAAACTTTCACCTAATTTTTAAACCTAGGTTCATGATCATTAAACCCTCTAAGTAATTGAACCCCTAATCTTTACAACGTACTTTAAGCCTCGCCTTTTGGGTGGGGATGCCATGACGGGTTTTAAATATTTAGCTTCTGGGTTGGGTGCCCTCGGTGGGTGAACCTAGTCTTGAGACCCCAGCATAAAAACCCCACCCCCTTAAGACGGGAGGAGGTTATCTTCAAATTCCCTTACCGGGCCCTCAATAACGCTCTCACCACGTTAAAAACCTGTAAACCCTATACAGCTCATAAAACCATTCTACTCCCTTTAGGGAGCTTCTGAATTTAATACGTGGGTTGGTCGTTTTGTTAATCGTGTTGTCCTTCTACTCCCTAATTAGGGAGCTTCGAAGTTGTTTCATCCATACAGCCATCGGATGATGCAAGCAACATCCTTCTACTCCCTTTAGGGAGTTTCCAGTGCTTGTCTTTTTATCCTCATTTTTAAGCTTTCCCTATTGGTGGGGTGTGGTTGTTCTTTGGAATTGTTAATTTTTGCTTCATTGATGGTTCGTGGGGCTTCTGGTGGTTTTATGTGTTAGTGTGTTTTTGGTGTATTACTCTTCCTGTGGTTTTAGCTTTGTTTTGAATGGTGGGCTTCCGATGGGCTTCCCTTTGGTTAGGTTTTTAATTGAATTGCCTGTGCTTGGGTGCGGATGAGTTGTTTAAGCTTGTTGAGGCTTTGAATGTGGTGAGGGGTAGGGTTGGTGATTTTATGTCCAGTGAGCCTTTGGACCTTTCTGACTCTGGTGTTGGTGTTGAGTGTGGGGAGTTGGAGGTTAGGCTTATTGATGAGGCCCCTGCTGGGCCTGTGAGCCTCTTTGGCCTTGATTCCCAATCCTCAATAATTAGGTTTGAGAATGCTGACGTATACGTGGTCACCGGGGCCCTTGTTGGTGAGGTTAATGCCCTGGTTCCTGGCCTTAAGGCGCGTTGGCTTGGGCTTAGGTTTAGGGCCGGTGGTGATGTTGTTGATGAGTTTAGCGGCCTTGAGGACTTCCTACCATTCAGATCACGGTCTTTAGATACTTTGGGTCGTAACTAGACCTATAGGTAACTACAATAATGAAACTTATGGGAAGATTAAGAAGAGTCTCAGGTTTTTAAATTAGTTCTGGGAATTAAAATCATATGAGTCTTATTAAGGAATTAATGCGGGAGCGAACTGTTGATTTGGTTAGGCTTGTTATTGCCTACTACATTAAAAAGTACGGTAGGGGAGTCAGCGCTGAATCCCTCGTTAAACTGCTATTTCTGATACTATACACCACGGAGGATGGTGGCAAACTCCTTGATGCGCCGAGGATTAGGTTGCCTGAGGAGTTCAGGATATACCCAAAGGGGCCATTCATACCCATTGATAGGGTACTAGGGGGACCTATGCCGTTAGCCTCAACCGGGCCCCATGACCCACAGGCCATCAAGCTCAGCCAATGGCCGAGGACCAAGCCCCTTAAACACCAAGGGACAAACGGGTTAAGTACCTAACCTCAAGTAGAAATGGCCTAGTAGCATTGGGCTCAATGGAGACGCATGCTTAGCTGAAATACTATACTGTTCAGTTACTTTCTATGGTTGAAATGTAATCAGTAATGTACTTCCTAACTAATTAATCCTAATATAAGAATGGCCATACATCCAGGTACAATACCTCTGAATAGATTGTAGCTCACGGTTGTTGATGAAGTTCAATACTGCACATAATAATCCATCACCAGCCCTAGTCTTACTACTAAGCATTTATGCTGGTGTAATTGATAATCGCACCCAATGCGAATCTAATACCCTTCCTTTTAATAACTTTTAGCAACATACCAAGTGATTAGCCTCCCTATCAATCTGCCCAACATCCAGGAGCATATGATTAACCATGCTCCTACCATTCTCTATGAAGTAAAGAAAGTATTGAGATCACCCATAAATGAATAGCACAAACACAAATGTAAACTATCTAACATTCGATTCTAAAATGGTTTTCTGGTAGCCGGGCCCGGATTCGAACCGGGGTCAGTGGGTCCAGAGCCCACCATCCTTGGCCGCTAGACGACCCGGCTCACTAGAAGCAATGAGGAAGCCCTTTAAAAACACTACCCAATGAAAACAATGATGCTAATTGGATTATGCACTTACCTATGAGACCATTGATAATTCACTTAATTTTAGTTAGCTGGGAATCTTTTAAATAGGTACATTAATGAACTTGAATTCGTGGGTAATAGTCAGAATTACGGCTACTTTGAACAGTTCAATAATAGGTTAGCTAGAGCTTACAGGTATTTTGACTTAGTCTTTTACTGGGCCTACTGGAGCGTGGCTAGGTTGATTATGGGGAATGTTAAGAGTCCAGCTAAGGTGCTTGAGGTTGGCTCTGGTACAGGTAGGTTAGCTAATATGGTTAGTGGCTTAGGCTACTATGTGGTTGGTATTGATGTGAGTTTACCCATGGTTAAGCAGGCTAGGCGTTTTTGGAAGCCGGACTTTATTAATGGAGGTAGTTGGAGATTACCCGTACTTAGGGAGTCATTTGATGCTGCAGTAGCGGTTTTCACGGTGCACCACTGGGGTAACCATGATTTATCCATGGCTAATGTGAGGGATTCACTTAAGAGGGGTGGCTTATTCATAGTTGCTGAGGTTGATGGAGATAGGATTAGCGCCCACGGACACTCATGCACGGTAAGGTGCCTCACCAATGCATTAGAGCCTTACTTCAACGTTACGATTAAGAGAAAATTCCCATTACTTTTGGCTATCGCTAGGAGAGATTAATATTCAATGCTTTTAAAAGTCACGCATATTAATAAACAATGATAAATCTACGTGATGTTTATCGGGCAAGGATAATGATTAGTAGTTACTTACCGAGGACACCCTTAGTTTATTCTAGGCAATTATCCCGTGAACTTGGTTTCGACATTTACCTTAAGCTCGAGAATTTACAGCCGACAAGGGCCTTTAAGGTTAGGGAGGCCTCTACTACGCGTTGATTAAGAAGGATGAAGCTCAAAGGAAGGGTTTAGTTGCAGCATCTACAGGTAATCATGCTCAGTCAATTGCCTATGCTGGTAAGGTAATTGGCGCTAGGGTAATTATCGTGATGCCTAATGGTGTATCTAGGGTTAAGATAGAGGCCGTTAAGGATCTTGGTGCTGAGGTTGTTTTTCACGGTAACGTCTTCGATGAAGCATTAGATTACGCGATGAAGCTGTCTGAGAGGGAGGGCATGCTCTTCGTTCACAGTACTAATGAGCCACTACTATACCCTGGCGTCGGCACAATGCACCTGGAGGTTCTTGAAGACCTCCCTGACGTAGACATTGTAATAAACCCAATCGGTGGCGGCTCTGGGGCCTCAAGTGCTGTTATTGTTTATAAGTCGGTTGACCCATCAATAAAGGTGATAGGGGTTCAAGCCGAGGGTGCACCCAGCGTTTACTTATCACTTAAGGAGGGGCACTTAATATCCACTAACTACGCTAAGACGGTGGCGGAAGGGTTAGCTACGGCTAGGGCTTACGAACTACCCTTCAGCATTCTCAAGGGTAGGATTGATGATGTGGTTCTTGTAAGTGATGATGAGATGCTTAGGGCAATTAAGGAGTTATTGATTGGTACAGGTCAGGTTGCTGAACCAGCTGGTGCTGCTGCATTAGCTGCCGCGGTTAAGTTAAGGAATCAATTAGCTGGTAAGAGGGTTGTCATCATGGTGACTGGTGGTAATGTAGACCCTGAGTTTTGAAAAGTGTTCTTGAAAAGTATTGATAAGTAAACAAACCTCCAGTTCTTAGGGGCTGAAGCTTTTTTCATGTTAATGGAAATGTTTCTTTATGTTCCCTTGCTGGGGTCTAGGGTGTACTGGCCCAGTGGGAACATTACTTCGAGGGTTGGTGCAAGTGTGGAGGTGAGAGGCCGTGCCGTTGGCCTCAACCGGGCCCCATGACCCACAGGCCATCAAGCTCAGCCAATGGCAGAGGACCAAGCCCCTTAAACACCAAGGGACAAACGGGTTAAGTACCTAACCTCAA
>ERZ1669250.581-NODE-581-length-15738-cov-2.534655_pt1 | contig 15738 bp, 14 predicted proteins | sample MGYA00579295_ERZ1669250 | MGnify/ENA primary metagenome ERZ1669250 (study PRJEB41166, sample SAMN08046056) | hot springs metagenome | biome: hot spring; feature: acid hot spring; material: thermophilic sediment; isolation source: thermophilic sediment from acid...
CTCTGTCCCTTCAGGGATGAGTGAATGTCAGAGCGATATGACGATCGACGCGTCGAAAAACTATAAAAGTGCGGAAGCCGGGATTTGAACCCGGGTTAGGAGCTTTTTCCGTCTTCATGGGAAGCTCCTGTGATGCCAGACTACACTACTTCCGCTCATAATTTCAGGAAGTTTAGGGTGTATATTTTCTCTACATATATGAATTTCGATGTTAGCTGAAAGTGCTTTCAACATGTGGTCAAAATATTGAATATTATAATATGGAGTTTATGAAAAATTTTACTATTTCATCTTTTTTTAGTCCTCTTCCTGCGCCTTGTCGCGTACACTGAAATACCTACTATGACTGCCACTATGACAACAAGGACCGCTATGTTCAAGGGATCGAAGGTAAACGCCTGTGAGATCTTCTGTTCAACCGTGGGTGAAACGGTCAAATTCGCATTGTATGTCTTGGTAAATTCGTAGGGAGTATTATTGTAGTGCCATCCAAGGAAGAGTTCTATGGGGTAAGTGCCCGGAGAAGCCGCCGAAGAAGTATCAACTAGGAATATCAACTGATAAGACTGGCCCGGCGAAAGGCTTGGTATGGTTATGTTGTCTGCTGTCAGTGCGCCAAGTGGATTAGATGAAGGTATGTGTATTGTTATGATGCCCGGTAGATCGAGATATGCCCTTATGTCATACATGGTCAAATCCCCATCATTTGTAAGATTGAAATATATTACAGATTTATCTACGCCTGCCTGCATCGTGCTCTGATGGAAGCTAACGCTGGCGCTGATCGAATGGTGAACGTACACGTCAACAGGGTATGCGTTACCATTTACATTCACATAGATGATCTGTTGGCCATAATAGGAGAGTGAGTTCAGCAGAAAAGTGAAATTGTATATTCCAGGTGTAATGTAAGATAGATGATATTCATTTGTAAGATCCGAGAAATCAGATGAGGATATGGAGACGTTGAGATATCTCAAGACGGAATTTCCTGAAACCTCTATGAAAGGTTTGAAAACGATGAATTTCTGATCCGTATAGATAACAGGAGGATTCAACTCAGTGTTTACCAGCGTTATATTGTCATATCCAAGTATTCCACTGCGGAAACTAACGGAATAAGTCCTTCCATAGACATTTACCGTCACATTCTGTGAATAGAAGCCATTGGATGCGGTGTTTGATATGCTCACAGAGAATGTTATAGGCACAGTTTCGTCAGGCGGGATTGCACTTAAATTATAATACTGTGGTGAACCATATAGAGGATAAGAAGGATCATAACGAACGGATACGTTCTGATCCAGCACGTTTCCAACATTCTCAAGCACCAGAGTCATTGGAATATTCTGCATGCCAGGCGATGGCGCTATAGGTTTAGATGCTGTACCAAAATAAGTGGCAGCGACCTGAATCTGTGTTGTTCCAAGGATATAGGCTGTGAACGATACATTGAAATAATCCTCGGCTGTATTATTTATTCCCTGAACATAGAGATCTTCTCTGTAGCCACCCACTGTGGCTGATGGGGAAATGTTTACCAGCTGCATTATGGTTATCTGTTTCCCAGCCGGTATCTCGGTGAAATTATACACCATTGGCCCACTCTGATATCCGTGCGTGTTAACATATCCGAGTATCCCATCATTGAATTTAGTGAGATTGACGTATGCGCTAGCATCCAGAAGGGTAAGCGGAGAAACAAACGATATCACCAAAGGAATATAATCCATTCCTGGAGCCACAATCTCCGTAGAATTTGGCGCATACCAGTTCACCGCTACGACTTCTGGCGACGGAACTTGCGCAGAAGCGGTCGAAATGCCAGAGATACCGGCAAACATCAGAACAAAGCTGAACAGGATTGCTATGATATAGTTGGTTTTCAATTTTCATCACCTCTAGAAACTACAACATTCTTCATAAACATTGAAAGCACCAGCGCAATCAACACAAATGCCATACCTATGATGTATATCCCATCGTAGGCCTGTGATGAGGGAAAGCTGTGCATAATCGGGATCACCGGCAGGCCATGGAAATTTCCAGGTATGGCACCGATGAGAACGTAGGACACATAGAGCGTCTCCAGGACGCCGCCTATTGCTGGAGCAAGGGATGTACCTATGTTTCTGAATACAACGTTCATTCCCGTGCTCTCTCCGGATCTCTCCCTTGGAACGGATATCAGCAGCAAATTTATGACGCCAACGAATATGAATGATATGCCCATACCCATTACAGAGGCATCTTCAAGTATTGAGATTGTGCTGTATCTGTTATAATATAGGCCCAGATAACTGAACAGCAGTATGATTAGACCAATGATGATTGCGTTTTTCGGGCCTCTGTTTGTTGTGACCTTTGCGGCAAGTGGAGCGAAGGCCATGTTAAGTATAGCAGCCGGCAGAAGGATAAGACCAGATTCAACTATTGATACACCGAATCCAGCAGGTTCAGGATCCTGAAGCATGGAAGGGACTGTGTAGAATAGGAAGAACATCCCTGACATCGCAAACAGGCCGGTGATATTGGCCAGAAAAACGTTCCTTATGCGCAGCAGATCCATCCTGATGAATGGCTCAGCAGCGTTCTTCTCGTAAAGTACGAATGCGGTGAACATCACCAGCGATATCAGGAACAGCCCTATGATTGAAGGTGAGGTCCATCCCCAGTATTCGCCTTCAGATAGGGCCAAAATGAATGATACTATGGCAAATCCAAGCGATCCAACGCCGACGAAATCTATCTTTGCGGGTCTCCTTGTGCTCTCATCGTGGAGATATATGGTGGCCAGTATGACAAGCAGTATTGCGACTGGAATCGAAGAATGGTATGACCACTGCCATCCATAGTTCTGAGTGATCCACGCTCCAACAACCAGTCCAATAGAAGCGCCTCCAGAGAAAGTTGAACTTACAATTCCCTGCGCCAGGGCAAGGCGATCCTTTGGCACCTGATCATTTATCAACGCAAACGATACTGGGAACATGCCCATGCCTATGCCCTGCACTGTTCTTATTATGATGAGCTCTTCGAGGGTTTTAGCGAAGCCACCGAACGATACAGCAATTGTATAGAAGATCGCGAGTATCAGGAAGACGTTCTTTTTTCCATACATGTCAGCCAGTCTGCCAAAGATGGCTGATGAAACTGTTCCAGATATTATGTAGGCGGTAATTATCCATGAGAGATGATCATAGTTCGTATCAAAGAAGGAAACTAGTATTGGCAGTGCTGGGGTTATCATAGTCTCTACATAGGTGACGAGAAGGCCAGCGAATGCAGATATGGCTATTGTTCTAGCTGAGTGATTGTTCATCATTGATCTCACCGTACGTCATTCGAATTTCGTTAGCTATCCGTTCAATTTCATCCATGCGGCCCTTCATGATCATCTTGAAGGCATATTCCACCTCCGCTATTATTGCGGGAAGCATTATGCTTATAGCAGAGTTGAGAGCTGCAGAGGTATCATCCTTGGAGAGCAGATTAAGGTAAAAGAAGGCGTCACCCATGGCCCTGGATATGAGATTTTGCTTCAGTTGCTGTTCTATCTCGCTCAGAGATTCCACAAACTTCACGCCCTTTTCTGTCAGAGTGTATATCTTTTCCCTTCCTGAAGTCTCAAATTTTATGAAACCCTGTTGAAGAAGCTTTCTTATCATGGGCATAAGCGTCCCGTGCGAAACCGGGCCTTCATTTGATATCTCCTTAGACATCTGATAGAGCGTGTATGGCTTCTTGCTAAGTAATATAAGGGCCTTCACTGCATATCGTTCCATAGGTCGAAGTCGACATATTCAGAACATATATAAGCATTTCTGATTACATCGCAGATCGTTGATTTTTGTCATACTAACCGAATCTAAGGCCTTAACATCGGAGGTTTGCATCCGATGAGAAAGAATGCATATTTAGATTTATCGTCAGCCGCTGATAGAAGCCGCGTTACAGAAAAAGGATTGAACATACTTCAAAGGCGTCTACACCTATATGTATTCATCCAGCAAATTTAAGTAATGCAGAACCTATAGCGTGCTATGAGCACGCTCATAGAAAACGCACTCATCGTGACCCAGGACGAAAATAGGAGAATATTCAAAGGTAACGTGCAGTTTGATGGATCAAAGATAACATATGTAGGTAAAGAAAAACCGAAGAGCGATGAAATTATAGATGGAAATGGAAAGATACTGCTTCCTGGATTCATAAATACTCATGCACATGTCGGCATGTCGGCCTCAAAGGGTCTCTTTGATGATGTCGATCTGGAAAAATTCCTAGATCTGACCTTCAAATATGATTCGCAGAGAACAGAGGAGGGGATTTTCAACTCTGCGAGGCTCGGCATGTACGAGATGATCAACAGCGGTATTACCTCATTTGTGGATCTCTATTATTCAGAAGACGTGATAGCCAGAGCCGCAGAGGAGGTAGGCATAAGGGCATTCTTGTCATGGGTGACCCTGGACAGGGAGTATACAACACAGCACGGTGATCCGCTTGATAATGCTGAGAACTTCATCAGATCACACAAGAATCTTAGATTTGTGACCCCATCCGTTGGGGTTCAGGGCATATATGTGGCAGGAGATGAGACGTATCAGCGCGCTAAGGAAATAGCCGAAAAATATGATACGGTTCTTCACATGCATCTCTCTGAGACAAGAAAGGAAGTATATGACAGCGTGAAGAAGATAGGGGAACGGCCGATAGAACATCTGGATCGTATCGGGATCCTTTCGAATAGAGTCATAGCTGCGCACTGTGTATGGACCACGTATCACGAGGCAAAGCTGCTCGGTAAAAATGGAGTGAATGTGTCATGGAATGCCGTCAGCAACTTTAAGCTCGCAACCGGTGGAGTACCACCAGTTCCTGAGATGATTGAGTCTGGTGTAAATATCACACTTGGAACCGACAGCAACGGCAGCAACAACTCGCTTAACTTCTTCGATGTCATGAAATTCTCTGCGTTGAGCATAAAGAATGCAAGATGGGATGCTTCCATAATAAAGAGCCAGCAGATACTTGATTTCGCCACTGTGAATGCAGCTAAGGCTCTCAGAATTAATGCTGGATCTATAGAAGTTGGGAAGAGAGCCGATCTCATACTGCTGGATGCGCGGAAACCAGAACTTATACCCACCGATGAAAATAACGTGGTCAACAACATAGTCTACTCGGCGAATCCAGACACAGTTGATTCGGTCATCGTGGATGGAATGATAAAAGTGGTCTGGATTCGGATGAAAAATTCTTATGATCTTTGATTAAACACAACTTTCATGAATTTAGGATGCGAGGGAGTTCATTCGGCCAGTCATTACGGTAAGAAAGTATTTAAATGGTAATAAAATTAGGGGCAGATATTAATGAGCTGGCAAGAAGCTGAAGTACGAGAACTCAAAGTAGGAAGATACATACTGATAGATGATGCACCATGCAAGATCGTAGAAATAACAATGTCTAAACCAGGTAAGCATGGCGAAGCCAAGGGAAGGATCGTGGCCATAGGGGTGTTTGATAATCAGAAGCGGAGTGTTGTCTACCCCGTGAAGCACAAGGTAAAGATACCGATAATAGAAAAGAAGAACGCACAGGTTCTGTCCGTTCAGAACAACGAAGTTCAGCTCATGGACTCGGAAACGTTCGAAACCTTTGTCTTGCCTTTGGATCCAGAGATCGCCGACAAGGTCAAACCAGGAATGGAGGTGCCCTATTGGGAAACAATGGGGATGCGAAAGATCATGCTTCAGAACTGAGGGATCTTTTATCACTTAAGAAGATCGCGGACGCCAAATATGAATATGAGGAAAGCGATTATGTGATATTCGGCGTCCCTTTCGATAACACATCGAGTTACAGACGAGGATCCAAGTATGCTCCAGACTCCATAAGGTCAGCCTATGTTAATCTCGAATCCTTCGAATTTTCGTATCATTTCGATCTGTTGAAGGCAAAGATTGCCGATCTCGGTGACATGGAAGAATCTGAAGATGTTGAATACATCGTGGATCAGGTTGAACGCATAACCAAGATGATATTCAGTGATGGAAAGATCCCGATAATGCTTGGCGGTGAGCATTCTATAACTGTCGGTGCAGTGAGGAATCTGCCTAAGGATGTCCATATGGTTATCATTGATGCGCATTCAGACTTTAGAGACTCTTACATGGGCAATAAATTCAATCATGCATGCGTGACAAAACGTTCTCTTGAGATACTTGGACCTGGAAGGATAACATCTATTGGCACAAGATCAGTATCTCTCGAAGAATATCAGGATCCCGACTTTGATAAGGTTGAGTTTATTCCATCATTCAACGTTAAGGAGTACGGTATAGACAGATACATCAATGAGATCGAAAGGAAGTATGATAAAATATATATCTCGATAGATATGGACGGTATCGATCCAGCGTACGCTCCAGCTGTTGGAACTCCAGAGCCATTTGGCCTGGCAGATTACGATGTTAGAAGGATCATTGAGAGGCTCTCCTATAAGACCATCGGTATGGACATCAATGAATTTTCACCACTCTACGACAACGGAAATACATCGATGCTTGCAGGAAAGTTGATTCAGGTTTTCATAGCTAGCAGGGAGAGATATCGTATAGAGCACATCTAGGATTTTATAAGCAAAATTGTAAGTTTGAGTGAAGCAGTAAGGCCTTTCTCCGAACAGGAGATACACGAACTTACCCAATATAAAAATTTTATAAATTTTGTATGATTTATAAGAACAGGGCTTTTACAGTCTGAATATATGTCTGCATACGTCACGGTATAGATCCTATACTGAATAAGATGTAAAAGGGGATATCACTTTGTAAAGAAGAAGCTTCAAAAATTTTGGTTGAGGAGCAGCTCACCGACTGAAAATTGATAAAACAGGGATATCTGAATCTATATCCCCAGCGAACCGGCGATCTCCTTGCCCTTTGTTATCACAACTTTGCATGGTGTTGGAAGTTTTATCGCAGCCTTCCGGAGAGCCATTTTCAGCTCCTTTGCGTGCGCCTCATCTGTTCTGGCTATCATTATGACATCGTCAGGATAAACCCTGGCTGCGGTTCCTACAGGTCTACCAAACGCAGCTCTCATACCGCTTGATATACGGTCAGCACCAGCGCCGGTAGCCATCTTGTGTTCCCTCAGCACATGATGAGGATATGGGACTACCTTTAGATAGAAGTAATCAAGGCCAGCGGCCTCCGTCATCCTCCTGTTCACTGAGACCCTTGCAGCCTCCAATGCAGTATGCCTTATCTGGCAGGGCTCCTCGGCGACGAGTCTCATTTCTATTGGAAAGTCCTTTTTCTGATTTCCCTGAACGAAGGTCGTGATCTTTGGATATGGAACACCGCCCATGAACTCCTTTCTAGTATAGGCAGGGCCGGTTATGCGCGAATACATTCTAGCAGGCTTAGTTACCATAAATACACCTTTCTGACAGCTAATTATAAGCGGATATTTAATTTTTGGGTGGGCATCGACGCCTTCACTGGGTTTTTCTCAGTATAACTGCGACTTCCCCATCGCTCTCCTCAACATCGATCAGCTTGAACCTGGAAGTTCTCGCCAGTCCTTCGTAGACATCTCTACCGAATGGGAATTTTTCCTTTAAAAGCAGGACCTTTACATCCTGTCCCGGTTCCAACTGGAATGAGAGTCCCTTCAGCGTGCTTTTAAGGTAGTTGAATGGATCGCCTCCACATGTTATGTTTCTCTGATCCTCAACGATCATATATTGCATATTCAATGCCTCTATTTATACTGTGAGCAAGTTGATCGTCAGACTTATTGAAAGGGCGAGACATTATGAACCTGTATGCTCTAAATATGTATCAGAAAGATGGAAAATATTAGAAAAAACTATGAAATTTCACCTTTCGACGATCTAAATATTAATATGGAAACAACAAATAGGGACTGGAAATGACTGAGAACAATTACGATTCTTCGCAAATACAGATACTTGAAGGGCTTAAAGCTGTTAGAAAAGTGCCTGGGATGTATATAGGATCCACGGACACAAGGGGCCTCCACCATCTTGTGTATGAGGTCGTGGATAACAGTGTGGATGAATCTGTAGCTGGATATTGCAGCAGGATATATGTTTTGATGGGTAAGGATGGGTCCATAACAGTTGAGGATGATGGAAGGGGTATACCTGTGGATATCCATCCAAAATATAATAGACCTGGTCTGGAGATTGTGCTGACAGAACTTCACAGCGGTGCAAAATTTGACAAGAAGGTATATAAGATAACAGGAGGACTGCATGGTGTTGGAGTACACGTTGTGAACGCACTCTCAAAAAAGCTGATCGCAGTGGTAAAGCGAGATGGCAAGATCTAGTATGACATCTTCGAACAGGGAATCCCAGTTTCTGGTCTGAAGATAGCCAATGATATATCGGATATTGAGAGGCTTGGTATAAACATAAAATTCCCAGATCATGGAACAATAATAAAATTCTATCCAGATCCTGAGATATTTGAAGTTACAGAATTCTCATATGATACAATCCTCTCCAGGCTCACGGATCTCTCGTATCTTAACCCGCAACTGACCATCACGTTGAGAGACGAAGCCACCGGAAGGGAGGATGTGCTCCATCATGAGGGCGGCCTAACTGAGCTTGTGAAGCATCTGGCGGAGGGAAAGGAAGCTATAATTGATCCGCTTTATCTGAAGGAAGAGGTCGACAATCACATGGTGGAATTTTCGCTTCTTTACACCACCGATGTGCAGGAGGTGCTGATGTCCTTTGTCAACAATATAAGCACTCCTGAAGGCGGCACTCATGTGGCAGGCTTCCATCAGGGGCTCTCAAGAGCAATACAGGATTATGCCAGAGCCAACAATAAGATAAAAGGCGTTGAGGATATAACGGGCGACGACGTAAAGGAAGGCGTAATAGCTGTACTGCATGTTAAGATGCAGAATCCCCAGTTTGAAGGCCAGACCAAGGCCAAGCTTGGAAACAGTGCTGTAAGGGGCATAGTGCAGTCGGTGACCTCGAAGTTCATGAGAACCTTCATGGAGACCGATCCTCATGTTGCAGACGTTATCATAGGCCGTGTACTTTCGGCCGCAGCGGCAAGGGAAGCGTCAAGAAAGGCCAAAGAATTGGTAAGGAGAAAATCGGCTCTGGAAGGCGGTGGGCTTCCAGGGAAGCTTGCTGACTGCTCTTCCAACGATCCGAATAATACAGAACTGTACATAGTGGAGGGTGACTCTGCCGGAGGATCCGCAAAGCAGGCGAGAAACCGGCAGTATCAGGCTGTTCTTCCACTTCGTGGAAAGATACTGAATGTGGAAAAGGCCTCTGATATGAAGGTCGTTGAAAACGAAATAATACATGACCTTGTCGTCGCCATAGGCACGGGAGTGAAGGAGGATCTGAATCCAAAAAAGCTAAGATACGGCAAGATAATAATAATGACGGATGCAGATGTTGACGGCGCTCATATAAGGACTTTGCTGCTCACATTCTTTTTCAGGTATGCAAGATCGCTCATCGAGAACGGCAACGTCTTCTTTGCCGAACCACCTCTTTATAGAATACAGAAGGGGCAGAATGTGAAATACGTTTATTCCGATGAGGAGAAGGAACAGGTGAGTAAGGAGTTCGGGCCAAACGCAATAATACAGCGGTTCAAAGGACTGGGTGAAATGAATCCGGAGCAGCTATGGGAAACGACGATGAACCCTAAGACCAGGAAGCTTGTACAGGTGACCATAGAGGATGCAGAGGAAGCTGAGCGTATATTCACTATTCTGATGGGTGAAAAGGTAGAACCCAGAAGGAAGTTCATAGAAGAGAATGCAGTTTATGCGGAGAACATAGACCTCTGAGGTGTGATGTATGGAAAGGAGAGCCGTTGAGGTTGAGATAAGAAAGTCGTATCTCGAATACGCGATGAGCGTGATCGTAAGCAGGGCAATACCGGATGTCAGGGATGGTCTAAAGCCAGTGCAGAGGCGTGTTCTTTATTCAATGAGAGAGCTTGGTGTAACCCATGATAAACCTTACAAGAAGTGTGCAAGAATCGTTGGTGAAACCATGGGTAAATACCATCCTCATGGTGACATGGCCATATATGATGCGCTGGTGAGGATGGCGCAGGATTTTTCCCTTAGATATCCTCTGGTCGATGGTCAGGGAAACTTCGGTTCGATAGATGGGGATTCTCCAGCTGCAATGAGATATACGGAGGCCAGGCTCACACAGATAGCAGAGGACATGATGGATGATATTGATGAGAATACAGTGCCATTCAGGTTGAATTTTGATGGCACTCTGTCTGAGCCTGAATATCTCCCGGCGAAGATACCGAACCTTCTTGTCAATGGAAGTTCGGGCATAGCTGTTGGAATGGCAACGAATATGGTGCCGCACAATCTCGCAGAGATATCGGATGCAATACTGTATGAGGTTGATCACAGGGATGCACCAGTAGACGATCTGCTCAAGTACGTCAAGGGTCCCGATTTTCCCGGAGGCGGTATAATCTTCTATGGAAAGGAACTCATAGATGCCTACAGATCGGGTAGGGGTAAGGTCATAGTACAGGGCGAGGTCGATCTCTCAGAGGATCGAAGAATAATAATAAAGAGCATACCCTATGGCGTCAATAAGGCAGATCTTGTACAATCCATAGCGGATCTGGCCAAGAATGAGATAATAAAGGATATAACGGATATAAAGGATGAGAGCGACAGGAACGGCATTAGAATAGTGGTCAGGGTGAGGGATGATGATATAAAGCCGCTAGTCCTCAACCAGCTCTATGAACACACCGCACTCGAAAGCAGCATAGGAATAATAAATCTGGTGCTAGTGGGCAATCAGCCCAAGCTGATGAACCTCAAGGAGCTCATAGATTCATTCATAGATCACCGGCTTGACGTCATTCTAAGGAGGTCCCAGTACAGGCTTGACAAGAAAAAGGAAAGGCTGGATGTTCTGACCGGCATTCTGACGGCTATAGAGAATATAAATCGTGTTGTGGAGATCCTTAAATCGTCGAAGGATACCGATCAGGCAGGGAATTTGCTCAGGAAGGAATTTGAACTCAATGACAGGCAGATAAAGGCCATACTGGAGATGCGTCTCCAGCGGCTTGTCAATATGGAACAGGAATCTGTACGATCAGAAATATCGCAACTTGAAGCTGATATAAAAGATCTGGAAGAGACCATACTTTCTGAGGAGAAGCGGGTAAAGGTATTCAAGAGTGAGATGGAGGAGATAAAGAGAAAATATGGTGATAAGAGGCGGTCGAAGATAAAGTTCAGAGGCGTGACGGAGAGGACAACGGAGGATCTGATTCCGAACGAAGAATCCATTCTCATGCTGAGCTATGGCGGCTTGGTGAAGCGCGTACAGGCAGACGAATACAGATCTCAGCGCAGGGGCGGCAAGGGCGTCAGCACTTCTATGAAGACTTCAGATAGTATAAAGAGCATGATTCATTGCTTCTCTCACGATACGGTTTATTATTTCACCAATACTGGCAGGGTTTTCAAATCGAAGGCCTATGAGATACCAAAGAAGAGCAGGACCTCTCTTGGCGTATCAGCTGCTGCTTTCCTGAAGCTTTCCAATGGAGAAAGGGTCACTGAGATCATGAAGGCACCGCCGGAAAAGGGATACTATCTGATCCTCGTTACAAGGGACGGATCGGTAAAAAAGACTGCGGCTGATCCTGTCTTTGATTCAAAGAGTTCCGGGATCAAGATCATAACGCTTGATGAAGGCGATGAGCTTGTGTCTGTATCATATACGGCTAAGGATCAGAACATATTCGTATTGTCGTCAAAGGGTAAGGCGTCAGTGTTCAACACCTCGGAGATAAGGGAAACTGGGAGAACAAGCATGGGCGTAAGATCCATGCGCCGGAATGAGGGAGACCAGATCCTCACAGCTTTCGTCGTCAATGAGGATGAGGATATTCTGAGCATATCCGAGAAGGGGTATGGAAAACGTACCAGCATCTCGGAATTTCCAATACATCATAGGGGATCATCCGGCGTGATGGTGTATAGAGATACTGAGAGGACAGGCAAGGTAAGTCATGCGATACCGGTGAGCAGCGATGACGAGGTCATACTTGTATCGATGAATGAGAAGACCATCAGAATAAAGGCATCGGAAATTCCAGAGACATCCAGGGTAACATCAGGCGTAAAGCTGATGGATATAGACGATAATGACAGGATAATAGCCGCAGCTGTGATTAAATGACATATAAATATTTCATTGAAAAATCTTAATATCAATTCTTTTATTCATATTTTATGGTTATAGAAGGAAAAATATATGAAAATCTGAAAGAAATGGTAAGCCCTGACCATTCGATCCTTGTCGTCTGGGATGTCCAGAACGCACTTGTTAACGGAATATTCAATAGGGATCAGTTTGTCTCATCTCTGAAGAAACTTATAGGTGAGGCAAGACATCATCATATACCGATACTCTATACGAAGATCACCCCGTTACCATTCGAATATGAGTCCGGCTTCAGATTGTATTCCTCTATGAAGAGATATGGCGTTTCTGATCCGAAGAAGATCAGTTTCATGAAACCCGGATCACCCGAATCTGAAATCTATACCGATCTAGCGCCAGATGATGGTGATATGGTGGTGAACAAGAACACAGCCGATATTTTCATCGGTACAAACGTCGAGCTTATGTTGCATAATGCGCATATAGACACAGTTATATTCACCGGCATAGCCACTGAGTTTGGTATAGAATCATCAGCCAGAAGTGCAGGAAACAGGGGTTTCTATCCGGTGGTTGTAGAGGATTGTGTTTCATCCTCCAACAGAGAGATGCATGAAGCAGCCCTGAAAGTTTTGAAGACGCAGGCCATTGTGGCCCAGTCTGAGGAAATTATTAACACCTGGAAATAAAATAAGCAAACTTTTTTAGTTATTTACGATATTAACTAATTATGGAAAATCCAATAAAACCCGCCTCAACTAAATGGGTCGGCATATCTGTCGTCCTTCTTGTTGTGGGAATAGTGATAGGCTTCGCCGCCGGGCATTATACCGTTTCTGCGCCTTCGAATCCAGCCATAAACACTTTTGCTGCAGGTTCTCTGAAATACGCTCTAGGGAACGATTTCAATCCTGAGTTCACAAATTTGACAGGGGTGCGTGTGGGTATGACATTCTCTGGTTCTATAAGCGGTGCCAGGGAGGTGCAGGAAGGCAAGAACTACAGCGTATTCATCTCAGCGTCAGCTCCTATACTTTATCAGGATCTTATGAATCAGACGCATTACGCCTCATGGCAGATCATATTCTCAGCTAACGAGATGGCAATAACATGGGTTAACAGCAAATATTCGATACCTTCGAGCTATCCTTATTGGTTCGAGAATATAACCAATAATAGTGCAATAGTGGCAGCGTCAAACGCCTCTCTGGATCCGAGCGGTTTCCAGGCCATAGAGACCATGAAACTGGCCGGGGTACTTTACACAGGCTGGGATAATAATACTTCTATTAAAGGAAGTGAACCGGTTAATTACTATGTTAAACTTGCATTCAACAACAACTTCACCGAATACATGAATTATAATAGGGCTTACAACAACTGGTTCCATGGCAAATTTGGATATCCGGTAAACGATTCCATGGCGCTATACCATCAGATATTCATATCGAAGTATCTCAATGGCACAACAAAACTTACCACCGTTGAAATAGGACTTGACGGATATCTGACAGCAGGAACAGCAGACTACGCTCTGACTTACGTCTCGCAGGCCATAAACCAGGGACTGGACTACTATCAGAATTCTACAGGTGCAAACGGACTTCCAACGTGGATAAACCTTGGCAGCGTCAACAAGACCGTTGACGACTTCTACGAACAGATAAATGAAAGCGGTCCAGCATGGGATAACGTGGGCAACCTTCCAGGTGCGCCAATATTCTACAGCGTCACCGTAATAAACAACTACACGAATCCATATGCGATACAGTATGTTTACGACCTGATAACCGGTCTTGGACAGCACTACCTCTCTATGAGCAAATTCGATCCGCTATCGCAGCCATTCTATGTGGGCAATGTGCCAAGTCAGCTGAAGGGCCTGGTGGTTACGCCACCATCGTATCTGCCAGTATCTTCATATGACTGATTCATCATTTTTTATATAATATTATATTTTTTACACAATTGTTCTGAAGTGCGCATGCGTAAATATGTTGAAGACGATCACTTATAGAGGTGTTTCTGCGAGATGAGAGGGCGTCTTTCGTATCTGTTTGTGCCGGTGTTTGTGATATACCTTCTTGTACTCATCATACCATTGATAAGAGCCCTCACCTATTCATCCCTGTCTGAGATCTTGACTGATCTGCACTCAGGCATCTTGCCGTCCATAGAGTACACTTATATTGTCTGTGCATTCGTTGCGGTTCTTTCTGTCATGGCGGCTGTACCATACGCATATACGATGTCCAGACACAGATCAGCAGTGTTCAAGGCTGTCGACAGCGTTGTGGAGATTCCGATTATGATACCGCACACGGTCGTCGGAATAATAATGCTTCTCACGTTCGAACCTTCAATGCCCATAGGCCACTTACTGTCGAAGTACATACCAGGCTACTCGTTTGATGACACACTTTTCGCGGTGATAATAACGCTTTTCTTTCTGTCTTCTGCATACTCCATAAGGGAGGTCGGTGTAAGCTATCAGCGTAACGTGGTGGATTATGAGGATGTCGCGAAGACTCTTGGAATTGGTGAAGGCATAAGCTTCTTGATAATTTCGATGAGGCTTCTGGCAAGATCGATGATAAAGGGCTTCCTTCTGTCCTGGGCCAGATCTGTTTCGGAGGTTGGAGCGATATTGATAGTTGCATACTACATCTTTCCAAGTTTTGTGAAGCTTGCAGGAGTCTTCATATATTCCCAGTGGCTCGGTTACGGCCTCGATCCTGCAGCCGCTTCATCCGCAATACTGATACTCACAGGCATAGTTGTGACCGGTGTTTTCAGGATTGTGGAAACTGTCGGGATACGTTCTTAGGGTGTGGCTGGAATGCTTGAGATAAATAATCTTCATGCAAGTCTGGGAAAATTTGTTCTCAATGTCGATCACTACAGTACACGAGGAAGGAAAAATTTCATAATGGGCGAGAACGGAGCAGGCAAGTCATCCTTTCTCAAAGCGATCTCTGGAATAATAGATTCAACAGGGGAGATCATACTCAATGAGGATCATGTTGAAAACCTGCCGCCATGGAAACGCAGGATAACCTATATACCACAGAATCTTCTCCTCTTTCCGCAGTACAATGTGAAGCAAAATCTTGCGATTTCGATAAGATACGGCCATGGTGATTACGATATATATAAGGAGGTCGTGGATCTCATGCACCTCAGCGATCTTCTCGATAAGAATACCTGGGAACTATCTGGAGGTCAACAGCAGAGGGTGGCTGTTGCAAGAGCTGTGATATCAAAACCGAAACTGCTTCTGATGGATGAGCCGTTCTCAATGCAGGATGAGAGATCAAGGATGTCAATGGTGATAAGCGTTGCCGAACTTCTGGAGAGATACGATATAGATTACATATATGTGACTCATAACTCACGGGATCTTGAACTTGGTTTTGATACTCTATCCGTTATGTCCAATGGCAGGATAATTGAATCCGTAAAGAGCGTTGAGGATCTCCGGTATTATG
>ERZ1669250.582-NODE-582-length-15700-cov-31.100607_pt1 | contig 15700 bp, 20 predicted proteins | sample MGYA00579295_ERZ1669250 | MGnify/ENA primary metagenome ERZ1669250 (study PRJEB41166, sample SAMN08046056) | hot springs metagenome | biome: hot spring; feature: acid hot spring; material: thermophilic sediment; isolation source: thermophilic sediment from acid...
TCCCATAAATGATCTCAACGATAATTTTTATTAACTTTATTTGATTAGATCTATTACTAGGAAGATAGTCTTTAGATGTATCTATCAGAATCATAATCAGTAATGTATAAAAGATACTTCATTATTTATTTAAAACGCTTTAGTTCTTTTGCAAGCTCAACTATACTCTGTCCTTTATAGTCTACTCCGTATTTTTCAGATATTTTTCTGCAGAGTTCTCTTTCGATTATCTTTTCGAAGGGACCGTATATGTCGTTCAGTGCCTTGACGAACTCTTCCGGTTTATCAATAACATCTCCGGAGGTTACGTTATGAATATGCTTAAAATGAAAGAGAACCGCATTCTTAACAGGTTCCCCTCCATATTCTGTAAGCGTCTCTTCGACAATTTTTTTTATTAAATTTTTATCGTTTTTCTTTACCGTATTATACCACCTCTATAAAGTCTATCTTTCCAACTTCGTGCTTCAGATCAACGAAAAATAACGGCCCTATCGGTCTTATGCTCCTTAAGAAAAAGAACCCATCGGTAACTGTTGCGCGTAAAAAGACGTTAGCATATTTTTGCTCAATTTTAATAGCTTGCTGATTTGTATAACCAAATATCAAACCCGTTCTGTTAAACTTGCGATCTCTGTTCACGCTTTCCCTTACATAAAGCTCATATTCTACAGGTTCTTTTATTGCAAAATCTTCATCAGCCAGCAGGTTGATCACATTGACCACTTTTTCTTCATAGTTTTTTTGCAACCGAGGTATTTTATCAGCTTTATACCCATAATCTTTATGCATAGGTATTAAAACATTAAGGCTTGTTATGTTTTCTATTAAAGCCTTAATATCTTTTAAGAACGACTCTTTGTTCTCATTAGGCCCAATTAAATAATTAACCTTGTAACCCATCTTTATGTAATCGGCTATGAGCATCTTCCTGAGCAATGAACCCCTGACGTCCTCAACGCTCATATCAAGCTCTATAAGAACCCTATTACCAAGGTATTTAACAAGTTCAGGTTGCAAACTAGGAGGCCTTATTAAAGAGCTGAACTTTCCGAGCAATGGTCTTTTAAGCATAAAAAGGGGCTCGAGTATTTTAAGCCCGTCTTTTAGCGTTATATAGTATAATGGCTGCTCGACTGGATGGTCCCTGTCCTTTAATATCCTTAATGCCCTTACGTTCTGTCCCAAAACGTTCTCAAAGCTGAGGCTTATTATAGCATCAGAAACAAACTTTATGTGCTCGGCAGCAGGGCTCAGGCCTTCCGCTATAAGTATCATTGAAGAGCTTTTCCCTTTAACTGAGCCATAGAGGAGCTGTAAGAAAGGCCTTACAGCGCTTTCGTCTTTCAATCCAAAGAACATCGCATCTAAAGTGTCAACAACTACTAACTGGCCTTCTGAAAGAGCGTTAAGTATCTCAGAGTAAACTGTCTCAACGGAACCGCTCATAGCGCTTACAACGTTTAGTTTTCCTTTATAATCAGGGGCAACGAACTTCATCTTTTCCCTGAGAGAGCTTTCTGGGTCTGCGTAGGATATGTAAGTGCATTTATCTCTTAAGGAACACGCTTTAAGTGCTAAAAAGGTCTTGCCTATCCCAGGAGGACCTTCAATTAAAGAAACACACCCAGGAGTTATAAGCGTATCAACAACATTTCTCATTAATATTGAAAATTAACGCATTTATGATATTTAAATTTTTTTAAAATTAAATTGCTTGCTAATAAAAACCAATTTCTAACTTTTTTAAAATCTCTAAATTTTTATGAACCAAAACAATAATATAAAATATTATAATGTATTTATAAAGATTTCTAAACTAAAGCTTTGTTTCTCCAGAATGACAAATACACAGTCGACAGCTAAACAATTAGCTAATTAAAGCTTACAAGCGGCAAATAAAGTTTAAAAAGCGCTACATATGAAGTTTAGGGTTAGTTCTTGAACACTTAAATATAATTAGACCATAATTTTTATGATAAAATTTGGAGGACATTTTCCTTGATAAGATTTTCCTTGATGAAAAGGAAAAGAAATAAAATATGATGTAATAAAGGTTGTAAAAGAAGTACCTCACGAACTTATAAGGAAGATGGAAAGGGAAGAAGTTAAGTTTCCTAGATATTTCATAAAAATGGTAGCAGAGAGGCATATAGCAGGGCTGAGATTTCCAGAAAAATACGGGGGAAGAAATGCTTCATGAGTAGCTGAAATGCCAGCAGTTGAAGAAATGGGTTATTAGGTTTCACTTTGAGTTGCATGTATTCGCTTGGCTCGATTGTTGGAGAACCAATTAACAAATTCGGCATTGAACAGCAGAAGGAGAAGTACCTTAGTGGCATAACAACAGGAGAGAAACACGGTGCTGAAGCTATAACCGAGCCGACCGGCGGTTCAGACCTGTTCGGTATGATGAGAACTAGGGCTGAAAAACGCAATTCTAAGTTCGTGCTTAACGGCCAGAAGAGGTTCGTAGTGGGCTGCACTGGGGCTGATTTCTTCGTTACCTATGCAGTTACAGATCCTGCAGCAAAACCCAGAACAAAGGTATAACAGCCTTTATAGTAGACAGGAATACTCTAGGGGTTAAAGCGGAAACAGTATACGGTGTCTTGGGGACAAAATGTGGAGGTACAGCGAGGATAGTTTTCGACAACGTGGAGCTTTCAGAAGATAATGTAAAAGGCGGTGTTAATATTGGCTATGATGTCTTCAACATAATGATGATACCTAAAAGACTGACGACAGCAACCGGTTCTGTGGGTGTAGCGATGGCCGCCATCGAAATAGCAGCAGATTATGCTACAAAACGCGAAGCCTTCGGAAGCAAAATCATTAAGCACGAAGGTGTAAGCTTCAGGATAACTGAGTCTTTAACGGCAATACATGAGGTTTCTTCTCTAGTTTATACGGCCAGCAAAGCAGCGGATTTGTTTAAAAAGAAGAAGATTCCGTATTTTTATATTAGAAAGCTCGTTTTGATGGCAAAGCTCAACTCTACAGAAGTTATGTGGAAAGCTGTAAATGACGCGATGCAGGTTCTTGGGGGTATAGGGTACACGACTATATATCCTATAGAAAGATTATTACGAGATTCAAGGCTCGGCATGATCTGGACAGGAACCAACGAGGTTATGAAGATGATAATACAGCATGAATTTATAAAGGAAATAAAGGATCCTAAATATTTTTCTACAAAGAGGAAGGTTGAACTAGACGCCCTTGACTTTGATCTGAAAGAAGAAAAGGTTTACGAATAAAAAATTTACGTTTTGATTAAATTTTAAAAGCAAAAATAGTTTATTAACGCTTAATAGTATAGAAAATGAAGACATTAATAATTGCTAATCCGCGGTCAGGAGATTTCTCTGAAGAGCACATAAAGCTGATAAAGGATAAATTTGCCAGTTCTGAGATTTTTTATACAAACACAAAAGGTGATGCTGAAGAACTCGCATTAAAAGCAAACGCGGATGTCATATTTAGCTGCGGAGGTGATGGCACATTCAACGAAGTAGCAAACGGCATTCTTAGATCAGATAAAAAACGCGTATTGGTATATTGCCCTATGGGTACTGGGAAAGATTACGGTAGATCTATAGGTATAGGGAGCTGGGAGGAACTTTATAGTGCTCTAAGAGATTTTAATGTAGCTGATCTGGATGCAGTGCTTCTAGAAGGTCCCGGAGTTATAAGGTATTTTGTCAACGCCTTTGACATAGGAGTAGGGCCACGAATAAGTGCTTTTCTTGAATCCCACAAAAGAATGGGGCAGACAGCAATAAAAGTCGGGCTCTTCCTTATGCTTTTGAGGGTCAAGCGTTTTTACGCAAACGTAAGTTGTGATGGTAAAAAATCAGGTTCACGAACTATTGAACTTATAGCTGGCAACGGAAGGTACCTTGGAGGAGGGATAAAAGTCGCTCCATTATCTTATCTCAACGATGGTCTGCTGGATATTTATATAATAAATCCATATGGGCCGCTTTCAACAATTCAGAAAGTAAGGACAATTTACGATGGGTCGTATATTGAGAAAGGCTATGGCAAGCACCTCGTGTGTTCAGAAGCAATTTTAGACGCAGGAACGGTTGATTTTGAGATAGATGGGGAGCTTTACCGAGGAACAAAACTTAAACTATTAGTTAAAAAAGCTTCGCTGAGGGTATTGGTAAACAGGAAAAAAGCCGAGGCATTATCCGCTACAATATGATTCAGTAAAAAATCGTTCTTACAGAAGCCTATTTTGAACTAAACTCAATAATATTTCCATAGATATAAATTGGAAGCGTTTGCGGCATGTTGAGCAAATTATTCCGGTTTGATCCAGTAGGTCAAGTACCCTTCAGGATCTCTCTTCTTTACTTCTAGTCGCACTTTCATTCCGACCTTAAGTTTACCTGTGTCACCATCAATCCATGCGAGCACGTTAACTCCCTGAGGCATTCTGGCTATTCCAACTACGTAATCAGGGTAATGCGAAAAGCTCTGGGGTTTTACGTTTATTACAGTATACGTTAAAAGCTCTCCTGTTCCGGAAAGCTCAATCCAGTCCATTGAATCTGAACCGCATTTGCTGCAGTAGCTTTGTGGAGGAAAGTAAATTTCACCGCATTTTGCGCATTTTGTAGCCATGACCTTTCCCGCTGAAATTTCTTCGTAGAATTTTTTGATCTTCTCAACGCTTACAAGGTACCTGACGTTCAGTTCCCTCTGGTCAAACCATAACGAGCTCAAAGTCTTCTGATCAGTAACTATTGGGGATCCAAGCTTCTTTTTTGACTCTTCAGCAGCTTCTTCAAGTTTTTCAGTTTCGTCGCTCATGCAACTTCACCCTTCTCAAGCGAAAGCACAGTTACATAAGCATAATGCCCTGTTCCGCCTACGTTATGTGCTAAAGCTCTCCCTTTCTTTATATCTGTCTGCCTTTCTCCCTTTACTTTACCCAAGAGCTGGTGATAGAGTTCTGCTATCATAGATTCTCCTGTAGCACCTATGGGATGGCCTTTTGCTTTAAGTCCTCCGTCAAGGTTTACAGGTATCAGCCCCCCTTTGTACGTCTGTTTTTCTTTTACAAGCTTTATTCCCTCTCCTTTTTTTGCAAAACCAAGGTCTTCGTATGCCATCACTTCAGCAATTGTAAAGCAATCGTGTACCTCAGCCAGATCAAGCTGCGAAGCTGGTTTCTCCGGATCTAGTCCAGCTCTGGCATAAGCCTGAAGCGCCGCCCTTTTTGCTGCTTCAAGTCCTGTAAAGTCATCTCTCTTGCTAAGGTTCGCCGTTCCAGTTGCATACCCTATGCCGCTTATCCACGCGGTTTCTGATTTGTGTTCTTTTATAAAATCTTCGCTGGCAATAAGGACAGCTGCTGCACCGTCAGTTATCGGGCTGCAATCGTAAAGTTTCAGAGGCCATGCAACGTAAGGGGAGGACATGCATTTTTCTACAGTTATCTTGTTCCTGAACTGAGCTTTTTCGTTAAATGAACCGTAATAGTGGTTTTTCACGGCAACTTCACACAGGTCTTCTTCTTTTACGCTGTACTTTGACATATAAGCTGTAGCATATAGAGCGTAATATCCTGGGAAAGTCAGTCCGAAGTTCTCAAATTCCCACATAAAGTTGCCCGCTCTACCTATGTATTCAACTACAGTCTTTGTGGGGGATTCCCTCATCTTTTCTATGCCGAGGGCAAGCACCACATTAGCTTGACCTGAAGCAACTATATCATGTGCAAGCTTTACTGCAGAGCTCCCTGAAGCGCATGCAGCTTCAACTCTGACTGAGCCCTTTGGGTTTATACCAAGACCTTCTGACACGATCACGGCTGGAAGGGACTCACTGCTCCAGCCACCCATGTTTGAAAGAACAAAATAATCAATAGTGTCTTTCTCTATGTTCGCTTCCTTTATAGCATCGCTAAAGGCTTCCCAAGCTAACTCCTGCATGTTTACGTCAAACCTTTCCCCAAACTTTGTATAAGATGCACCTATTATGCCAACCCGTCTCATAAGATTTAATTGATTTTCAGAGCTATAAACGTTTAAAAGCTTCCGTTGACTGTATGAATAAGTTTATTAGATATGCATATGATAATTTTTTGAAACATAAATTGTGCGAGCTTTTCGGCTTATCATCCAACATAAAAGTAAGCGCGACGGAACTTTTAAAAGAGTTTCTCAACAGAGGTATTAAGCATCCTCATGGCTGGGGAATCTCTTGGCATTTGGAAGGCGGTCTGGCTGGGCTCGTTAAAGAGCCCGTTTCTGCACCAGAAAGCAAGATAGCGAGGATTTTTGCAGAAAATATAGAAAGCGAACTTATTATTGCGCACATACGCAAGATGTCCAAGGGCAGTTATCTTAGTTATAATAATACTCATCCCTTTGTAAAAACCTTCCGGAAAAAAGACTTAATTTTTGCACACAACGGGGATGTACCAGAAATCAAATCAAACAAGAAGTATAGGCTTAAAAATTGTAAGCCTTTAGGAGAAACTGACTCTGAGCATGCTTTCTGCTTTATTCTGGAAAGGCTGCAAAATATAAGGGGGAATAACCTGGGCTTGCTGGCTCGCAGAGTCTGGAAGCTTGCAGAAAACATAGGTAATCTAGGAAAATTCAACTTTCTTCTTAGCGACGGAAATTACCTTTTAGCATACATGAACAGAAAAGGAACGCTACATTATTTATTTAATCCAAAAATGATTACACCTAAAGGTGAAGACGACGGCTTTGTTCAGAATCTAAGAGTAGTCGTAATAGCTACGGAAAAGCTTACAGATGAAGACTGGGTTATGATGAAACCGGGAATTCTTTACGTTTTCAACAAAGGATCATTAATTAAAATATTTGAAGAATAAAATCTTTATAAAAAGTATTAATGCCGTTTTATAAATTGTGTAAAACTCTTTACAGAGAGCACGTTGTCTTACAACACCTCAACTGAATAGTCTTAGATTGTTCTAAATTTAAATATAAAACAATGTTCTTTTTCTGAAAATTTGTATGCTGATTGGAGTCTAAAGCTTCCGTTCTCTTTAAATTTTTGTAAAAATATGATGGTGTATGATACTGGGTGTCGCCTTCGATCTTGATGGAACCTTAATAGACAATGCAGATGCTCTAACGGTAGCGCTTTCAAGAGCTATTGAAGATTTTGGGTACAGAGCTAAACCTAATGAAATAAGGAAATACCTCGGGTTATCTTTCGGGGATATAGTTTCAAAGTTTATAGAAAACCCTGACAGCGAACTGCTTGAAAAGATCAAGCTTGCAAGAAAGAAGTATGTGCTTGAAGTCATAAGGAGTTTTAAAATATATCCTGATGCTCTTTACGCTCTTAAAGCGCTTAAAGAACTAGGCCTTAAGAGCTCTGTCGCTACAAGCCTTGGCAAAGATCTTGTAGATCCAGTTATAAGGGGAATGAAGCTAGACGATTTCCTGTGCTGCTGGGTAACCGTTGATGAAGTAAAGAACCCTAAGCCTGAACCAGACGTTTTTTTAAAGGCCATAGAGCTTATGAATTTAAAGCCAGAAAACTGCATAGCGGTCGGAGATAGAGAATACGACATTATTGCCGGAAAGAAAGCTGGGTCGCTAGCGGCTCTTGTGCTGAGGGATAGCTTCAGCAAATATGAAAGCGTAAAGCCAGATTATACTTTGAGAAGTCTCGAAGAACTTCCAGATATAATATCTGCACTGAACTCAAAGATCTAAGGTTATTATATTAAATTTTCTATAATATGAGAACGCTACCAACTCAGTTAAAATTTAAGCACGCTATTAGATTCCAAATTAAACTGGCTATATTTTATAAAGGAACATATCAGAAAATTTAGATTTAAATTTAATCTTTTATATTATCAAACTGAGAGCGGATTTTATAAAATTGCACTTTTTTACGGTTTTAATTTTAAGCGAAAACAACCATTTAACGAAATTTCAATGGTTTATAATTAACACTATAATAAAATATTTCGTATTTCGAAAAATTTTGATTAGAAAATCATTAATTATAATGATAAATATAATTTTACGATAGAAATATTTAAATATGATATTTTTTGATATGCAATAAAAGGTGGTTTATACGGCTGAAGGTAAAGAAGCGGCTGAAATGATAGCGGCGGAATCAGATAAAAAGCTAAGGAAAGCTTTGAGTTTACAGGATCTATTTTTCATGTCGATAGGAGGCATCATCGGATCTGGATGGTTACTTGGAGTTGCAGGAGGCGCTTACACTGCAGGACCAGCATCTGTTGTAGCGTGGATAATCGGCGGAATTATAGTCCTTTTTATTGCACTAACTTTTGCTGAAATAGCTGCTGCTGTGCCAAAATCTGGGGCAATAGTCAGGTATCCCAACTACATGTTTGGCCCTTATACTGGATACATAATGAGCTGGGCTTACTTTCTGAGCGCTGTATCTGTGCCCACAGTTGAAGCTGAAGCTTTGCTTGAATATGCAAGTAGTTATATTCCGGGGCTCTTCCACGTAGTTTCTGGCATCAGTGTTTTAACCTTGAAAGGCATATTGCTTGGAACCCTTTTGCTTATTATTTTTTTCTTCTTGAATTTTGCGGGAATACGTTTTTTAGGCAAATTTAATACCGTAATGACCTGGTGGAAATTTATAATTCCAATGCTTACATTCGTATTTCTTCTATTCATATTTAACGCTTCAAATTTCACAGCTTATGGAGGATTTACGCCTCTTGGCTGGAGCAGCGTTTTCTATGCGATCCCAAGTGCAGGCATAGTTTTCTCGTACCTCGGGTTCAGGCAAGCTCTCGAATTTGGAGGAGAAGCAAATAATCCACAGAGAGATATTCCTCGGGCAACAATTTATTCCGTAATAAGCGCTATAGTTATTTATACGCTATTACAGGTAGCTTTTATAGGGGCTTTAAGATGGAACTTGCCTACAACGCCTTCTGCTGGCAACTGGGCCGCAATAGCTAAAACTGCAATAGGCTCTGCTCCTTTCTTTACAGAGCTTGAATACAGCGGTATAGCTGCTCTGGTAGCCTTTTCATACTTTTTGCTTGTAGATGCGTGGATTTCGCCCGCGGGCACAGCATGGATATATACAGGTAATTCTGCTAGAGTCTTGTACGGCCTTGCTGCTGACGGAATTTTTCCAAAGGTATTTTTGAAAATCTATGAAAAAACAAGGGTACCTTTAATCGGTCTCATAACAACCGTTTTAATAGGAGTGCTGTTCTTTCTGCCATTCCCATCATGGTATCTTCTTGTAGGTTTCATAAGCAGCTCAACGGTCTTGACTTATGTGATAGGACCTTTAGCTGTACACGGTTTCAGAAAGCATGCGCCAGAGCTCAAGAGGCCCTACGTACTTAAATGGGCGTCTATAATAGCTCCGATAGGCTTCATAGGGGGTTCGCTCATAGTTTACTGGTCTGGCCTTGTAACCCTTACATGGATATATTCTGTAATACTGTTCGGTGTACCTTTCTTCTTCTTTCTCTATGCTCCCTCAAAATTGAAGCTTTCAAAGACATTCAGCTATACTATAGCCGTCCTGGGTTTGATTATTTCAGTTTCCAGTCTAGCTTTCGCTTACTTTTATGTCCTGTTTCCTCCTTCTTCAGAAACACTTGCACAAAACATGGCCTACTTTCTAATATTGTGGTTAGTTGAGCTTGCAACTCTTCTTGGAATAACGCTCGCTTCACAGTCAAAAGCAGCTCCTGAATACAAAATTTACTTTAAAACATCGTACTGGTTCATCGCATTAATGTACATTTCTTACATAGTTTCTTACTTTAGCGTTTTTGGGTATGTAACTCTTTCCGATTATCAATCGCTCTCACCATTGATACCTTTCCCATGGGATACCGTTCTTATGATCCTTATTTTTCTGGTAATATATATGTTTGGGATAAGGGCAACGATAAAAACCGAGGATCTTTCAGCAGTAGTAGAAGAACAGAAGGGCCTTTAATTTTTAATAATGGTGTGTATATTTTTTAGTCATATTATAGAAAATATTTTATCGAGGCTATTTATCTCTAACTCCCAATTATAACCGTACCTGTTAAGTAAAACGCTCCTTATACCTAGCGCTCTAGCAGGTTTTAAATCGTATTGCGGATAAGCCGATATGTGCAGAATCTCTTCTTCTTTAACGTTCATGATCTTTATTGCTTCTAAAAAAGCAATTCTGTCCGGTTTGTAAAATTTAGTATCTTCTGCAGTTATTATATAATCAAAAAGGTCTTCCATTCCAGCAAGCGTTACTTTGACAAGCTTTCTTTCAGTGTTAGATATTACTCCTACCTTGAATTTTTTCTTTATTCTGATCAGTCCTAAAACAGAATCCGCAAAAAAGGGGGACTTTGAAAACATTCTTACAAGCGTTTCCCCATAATCTTCTTCATATTGGATGCCATTTTTCTTTAGAACATCCATTAAAGTTTTCTTGAGCACCATAGAGTAAGGCTCAAAACTTTTTAGGTTGCTTATGTAGACGAACTCCGCTAAAAAACTTATCTAGCAAACCGGGGTTTATTAGGGTTAAAACATTGCCGATTGAGCTCTTCCAGTCAACCAGAGTACCATAAAGATCAAAAGTCATTATTTTAACGTCGCTCATAACAAAAAACCTGATTTAATTAAAAGATAAAAGTTTTTAGATCTATTAAACGATAAGATTTTGAATGACTATTTTAAAAACGCTTAACGAACCCATTCAAAGTGTAAAAAGGCTCCATGATGTTATAGCTACAAAAACAAATTATAAAGAAAAGCAGGATACAATCGACGTCTTTATTTCTTTATACATTAAACTTTTTAAATTCAGCGCCCAAAAACAAATTTGGTTGTAAAAACTATAAACGTCTTATGAACTTATTTTATGCAAAGACTGCGTTATTAAATAAAATGTTTCGCAACTCGATTTAAACTTTTTATTTACGTTACATAGAATTATACCGTGAAAATATTCTTCAAAGTAGAGAGGAACATAAATGGCTATGATCTTGATGAACTATGGAATATGCTTAGCGACGTTGGGGCTATCCCAAAGTACTGGCACGGCCACAGAGAGATAAAGGTCCTAGAGAATAACGGCAATAGGTACAAAGTAAAGATCAGGTACGCTTTTCCTTCTCTAGGAAATGGCAACGTTGGTGAAAGCATCATAGAGATCGATCAAGAAAACAAAATCCTCAGTTTTTGCAACTATAAAGGCCCTGTAAAAGGAACAATAAAAGTTTGGATAGACGAAAATGAAAACAAAATGAGTTGTGTTTATGATATCGAAATGAGCGCAATATATGTTCTTTTTAAGGGTTGGATAGTTAGACATTTTAAAAAGGGCGTTGAGCACGCCTTTGACAGGCTTCTTCAAAAAACTTGATTAAAAAAATACTGCTGAATGCTAAATATTCTCTAGATTAAAGCTCCAAACACATTATAAGAGCATCTTCATAACCATTTGCAAAAAGCCCCATTTTAGGTATCACCCCCGTCTCTACGAACCCAAACTTTCTGTAAACGTGAATTGCTGGCGCATTGTGAGCGTAAACTTCTAACTTTATTAGCCTGTAACCTTGAGAACTAGCGAGCTTAATTAATAGTCTTATTAGCTCTTGTCCAATTCCCAAGTTCCTGTATTCTTTGGCTACACCTACGCCTAACGTACCAACATGTGAAGCCCGGCCTGACCCACTCCTTATTTCTGCGTGTGCCACTATTTTTTGACCGCTGATGGCAACTAGAGCTATGAGTTTTCCTTCTAAGATCTTCTGAACTTCGTCAGCAAGATACCGGATTTCAGAAATATGATTTTGCTTTTCGTTCGTAGATATGGGAGCTCCTTCATCAACTAGCCCATTTATATAGTTCATAAGTCCTTCAACGTCTTCACAGTCTGGAGTTCTTATTTCTATGTTTCTCCCATCTTTAGCTTTGTAAGTTTCTATTAGCTGTTTTGGCTGCATTATTAACACTTAAAAAAGAGTAAGCTATTAAAGATTTAATTTTTAGAAAACTGCTTTAGTAAAATAAGCAATTTTAACGTTTTAATACGATCGCATAAAATAATTTTAAGAGAAACTAAACATGACCTTTGCTATTGGATTGTGGCTATATTCAGGCAAAAAACAGGCTTTTCCAGATGGAGGTTTTTGCTTTAACTGAGCTAGGAAACCTTTCGAGCTGGCTCGGCAGTTCTTTTAACTTATATAATAGGTTCTGGACATTAACAGGCGGCCCATTAACGGCCGAAAACGACTGGCAAAGCGGTGGACAGAGCTGGATAATGGTCGTAAACCTCAAGAACATCTCAGACTCTTTCGGTGTTTACCCAGGTGGACAGAGCGAAGATCCCGCAAGCCCATTATATGCAAACTATATAGATTACTGGATGAACGGAACTTACCTTCCTCTCTATTACATAAATTCATCTGGAGCATTCCCAAGATCACTTATAATGGATACTATAATCATGCTGCCGGATGATGGATCATGAGGCCAATTTTTAGCTTTGTTTTAACCTTTATAATTTCTCTTGTAGCGAACTACATAATAATTAGCACGGGATACTGGTACCTTGAGATAATTTCTGGCGCTGTATTTTCAGCGCTTTTCTGCAGAAGTACGGCCTTAGGGTTCATTTCAACCCTTCTTTCAGTGATTTTTGCGGCTTTGATCTACGTTTACCCGCTCATACAGATAGGTGCTATGAACATTTTGAACGTAACGGGAAAAATAGCCGGAATTAATGGTTCAATACTTTTTGCTATTATGCTTTTAATAAGCGGTCTGCTCCCAGCATCTGGTGCTCTAATCGCAATACCATTAAAGATACAATTTTATAAAAAACAAAAATAAAATAAATTTTTAGTTTTGTTTATTTTATTGAATATCATTGTATATGTTATTTTCCTAAAGAATTAAATAAAACGAATAGAAATTTTCTTTATGAGTAAACCAGCAGTTGCAATAACGCTGTCCATGATAGGCTTGATACTTCAAACGGTTGCTCTTCTTTTTGAACTTTTTGTGGTGTTTACATTCTCATCTTTAACGCTCATTACATTTGGGCCGTTTATAATAGTTCATTCTTTAGCCCTTTTTGTACTTGGGTTAATAGTTATTATTATTGGCACTGCAGGCATTTACTTTATGTCAAAAGGTTACAAAGGTGACGTATTTGTAGGATCTTTACTTGAGATAGTTGCCTCGATCTTTGCATATCCAACGCTTTTTGGATTTTTCATAGGGTCATTCCTAATGTTTTCTGGAGGCATCATAGGACTTTTCTGGGCGCCGGTCAAGGATGTCTAAAAACTATATCTATTTATCCAAATATTAAAGTATAATAGGCCATTGTGAAAAGTTTGAGCCGCAAAAATTAGTTAATCGCTCTTATGATTTTTGCGTTTTTAAAGAGTAATATGAATATTACAATCTTTATGAAAATTTCTCAATTTAAACAATATTTCTAAATTAGACTGTGTGTTTTTTCATTTATAATATAAAAAATCTAAAAAAATCAGGGAACCTTAATATTTGCAGTTAACTAGTAAAGCAACATGATTAGCATAGGTTCTCAGGCACCTGATTTCGAGCTTCTCAATCAAGAAGGGTCAAGAATAAGGCTCAGCAATTATAAAGGAAGCATCATTGTTCTCTATTTTTATCCAAAGGACAATACTCCAGCATGCACAACAGAAGCATGTGATTTCAGAGATTCGATGAACGATCTGAAAAAGTTCGGCATATTAGTCTTAGGCGTCAGCCCAGACAGTGTAGAATCTCACAGAAAGTTTCATGATGAAAGACATCTTAACTTTGATTTACTTTCTGATCGAAAAAAGGATGTCATAAAGCTTTACGGTGCTGATGGCGCTTTATTTACAAAACGAATGACTTACATAATAGACAAAGACCAGAAAGTTAGGTATGTTTTTGAAAAGGTAAACCCAAAGGGTCATTCAAGAAAAGTACTAAATATGATTAAAGAACTAAACCTGATCTAAAAATATTTTTAACATGAGATTATAAAATCCGTAACCTTTCAACCTTAATTTCAAATTAGATTCTAGAAGCCCTTTTTTATCAGTTTGCTAGGGTGCAAATATTCAAAAATAAAACGGCGAACGTGCAGAAGTTCTGTTTTAACGTGTAAAATTCAAATTGTTAAAACAAAATTCTTAACATTAATATATGCGTAATCGATTTTAAATATTGTAAATGCTACCGGAGCTGGTAAAGGTACAGCGTGGTTCTTGGTACGACGTTGGCGATAAAGAAGTAAGACACGGTTGCGTATACACATACACAGTAAGCTCGATAGACGTTCTAAAAGACAATAAGATAGGAGAGTGGATGCTTAGCGTCTTTATTGATAGGTGGAAGACCAAAGCTTTTGTGAGAGCAACGTTTTCAGAAGATTCTAGCCTTTTAGCGAATGAAATAAAGACAAAGGCGGTCGTGTTCAAGCAGGCTTCACCTGAAAACTTAAATTATTATAATTATTTTTATCACCTCGTTTCATATATCAAGCTTAAAGGTGCAAGGTTAAGCAGAGAAAGAGTAAGTTCAGAAAACGGAATACCTCTTTATATAAGGAACGACGATTACTTAAAAAAGAGCAACAAAGTGAAATTTGAAAAATATAAGGAAGTTATAAAAGGAAGGAAACAGTTCAGTGACAAAATCGTTGTGCTAATAGAAAAAGACAGTTCATGTCTGCTTGCATACTATTATTTTCTTGAAGTGATAGTTGGCGCTTATTTTAACAGCGAACAATCTACACTGGACTTATTAGATTATCGGTGTAATGCATCAAATTGTTTTTTAAGTGCTAACCATCAAATATAAAAAATACCGATGATTAAATATAACTTCTTTGGGGTCAAGGGGCGAAAGTCATTTTTTATAACTAAATAACGAATCGATCGTGCGCTAAGAATTAAAGGGTATATTTAGGTCTTGCCTTATAGCTCTTCTTACATAAACGGTTATTACATTGCTTTTCTTTATTTTATTTAATTCTTGCTGAACCTCTATAAGTGCTGTACGGCCTCCCGAAAACAATACCATGACAATACCGTCTTTTTCTCTAAAAAATTTTTTCGGTTCATTTATGAAGCCTTTGCTCAAAAACACGCCTCTTACTATTTTTATCTTAGCTTCATCTTCATCTTTTAGATCAAGCCAAGAAAGGTCTGCTATCAGGAAGAGAGGTTTCTTGCTAAGCGTTCTGAAAGGTTGAAATTTCTCAGCCTTCTCACTGTTCTTTGTTATAATTGTTGTAGCGTTTTCACATAACTTATTCTGAATTCTATCGAATGCCTTTTCTAAAGATGTTAGCTGTATTCCAGAATTCTGATCAAGTAGAAAAAATATGAGCTTTGGGCCCTTACCGGCAAGCCTGTTTATATACAAGAAGAACTTCTCTATTTCAATTTCATCGGCCTCCAGCAAGAGAGATATTGAAAAATCAAAAAAAGGTTCGAAGCTAAGCTCTTTGGTTTATTGATCGAGATTTGAGGTACTTTAAGAATGATTCTTACACAAATTTTTGGAAAGCTCGTGTCGAAAGAACGTTTTAAATTTAAGCCTTTGATCCTTTTTAAATGAATTTTAGGGACCCTTTGGTTGTTGTGCTTTTTAAAACGGCTACCTTTCATTAAGGCCCCTCTTTTCTATTCTCAAAAAAATCAAAA
>ERZ1669250.583-NODE-583-length-15697-cov-6.425010_pt1 | contig 15697 bp, 16 predicted proteins | sample MGYA00579295_ERZ1669250 | MGnify/ENA primary metagenome ERZ1669250 (study PRJEB41166, sample SAMN08046056) | hot springs metagenome | biome: hot spring; feature: acid hot spring; material: thermophilic sediment; isolation source: thermophilic sediment from acid...
CCAGCGGGTCCCTGGGGCGCTTGACTCGCATGGCTAAGCCCCACCCCGATAGCGGTCGGGTCCGGCAGGATCAACCGGTTTCAGGATGCGGCCGCAAGGCCGCTCCTGGGGGGTTGGGATTTGTTCGTGGCTTCTTTCCTTTTTCCTGGTGGCTTGGGTTGGATCACCCCTCAGATTCGCCCCGGGTTTTCCCCGGTGGTGTTTCTGGGGGGCTCATGAATTTATTGAGCGTGCAGTAGGTTCTTCGAAGGACCCTTATTTAAGCTTTATCCCTTGATTCTGGTTAAGGGGGGCTGTGGGTGTGGTAGTGTTTATATTGGGTGCTGGGTATTAAACTTTATGGGCGTTAGGATGGTTGATGTTTCAGCTAAGGAGCCTGTCTATAGGGAGGCTTGGGTTGAGGGTTTAATTAGGCTTAAGCGTGATTTAGCTAAGGCGATTGGGGATTCTTGGTTCATTGGCTTAGGTAACCTAGCCTCATCAGTCTCCGTTGCGGCTGTGGTTGCGGTTAAGAGGGCTTGGGAATTCATACCGCTACTTCACCCAATACCCATAACTAATGTTGAGGTTGAGTTAACCCACGGTGATGATTACGTTGGGTTGAAGGTTGGGGCTAAGACTATTGCCCAGACTGGGGTTGAGATGGATGCCTTATTCGGGGCCTTAACGGGCCTTGTGACTGCCTGGAACGTTATTAAGGCTAGGCACTGCGTCTGTGGACCTAACGGTGACTGTAGGATTATTGAAGAGGGTGAAGGGGGTGACGTATCCTTCAGTGGAGTGGGGGAGATAAGGGGTATTGAGGGGTTGAGGGTTATTAGGAAGATTAAGGGTGAGACTGGTAATGGCGTTAACGCTGGCTTACCCAGCATTAGGAACGCCCCACCTGTGGTGACGCTCTTCGATGCATCTAATGAACCCACGTATAGTGGGGAGGCCGTGGCAAGCGGCTTCATTAAACTTAAGCCAAGCACAGTGGAGTTAATTAGGAGTGGGAGTGTGGAGAAGGGGGATGTGTTGTCAACTGCTCAATTAGCAGCAGTCTCAATGGCTAAGAGGGCTTGGGAACTCCTACCCCTCATTCACCAGAATTACTTAACCCACGTGGCTGTTGGAACTGAGGTTAAGGATGAGGGTGTGTACGTTAGGGTGACCACTAGGAATGTTTCAAGGACTGGTTCAGCCATGGAGGCCCTTATGGCCACTGGAGCCGCCTTACTGACTGTGTGGGATATGGTTAAGAGGTATGAGAAGGATGAGAACGGCCAATACCCTAACACTGAGGTGAGCTTTATTAGGCTTGAGAAGGCTGTTAAGACGCCAATACAGTAGAGTTATATTGCGTAGTAGGTTTGTTGAGTTGAAGATGCCTTAGCCTGCTGCGCGCCCTGTTGCCTAGCTGCCTCAACAGCGTCCTTAACCTTAACGTAATCCTTACCAACCACAGTTACCTTAACAACATCATTAAGCACCTTTAATTCACTACTGAGGTCAACCACGTACTCCCTACTCAATAATACACCCTCGTAGACGTTAATAACCATCACTTGACCAACCACCTTTAGGGAGCCATACTCGTACTGAACCATGACTGTTGAATGCTCCTCTGAGCCGTCATTTGAACTCCCTAGGTAAAGAGTCTCAATTACCTTAACTTTACCATCACTCATTGGTAACTGCCCAGAAACATGAATAACAGGCTTATCATCAATGTAATTAACCTCAACATTAACACCCCTCTTCAAATACTTAGCAACTTCATTACTTACAATACTCCTAATGTTCTCCATGGACTCAATCCTCTTGGCGAACAAGGGCACGCCGCTAAGCATAATTATTACGCAAACTGGGGCTTAAAACATTTACTACGGTTGAAAAGTACCTCAACCGGAACCTCATAAGTTAAATAGGCAGTGTTGATTGAGGTTCAGTGGGCTTAATGGCAAGTAGGACGGTGAAGGTCTCCGTGGGCCTAACCTACGTTGGATCCATTGCGGCAGGAGCCTTCTCAACAGGTGTTGAGGTTGTACACTTCTTCACGTACTTCGGCTCATTAGGCATCTTCAGTGTGCTCTTAGCCGCATTACTCTTCACGCTGCTCCCAGTGGTAGGTTTAGAGTACGCTAGGTTAACTGGGTTCTATGATTACGGGAGGTTCGTTAAGTCATTAATAGGTAAGGGGCCCTTCATAGCCTTTGAGGTTGTGTACGTGGCCTTAGTAATGCTATTCATAAGTGCAGTTATGGCTGCTGGCGGGCAACTGCTTCAATCAATATTAGGCATTAACCAGTATTACGGTCTAGCCGTAATGTACACTATATCAATCGTAGTGATAACACTCGGTAGGAGGACTGTCCTTGGGGCTGAGGCTTCCTTAACAATGATCAAGGTTTCAATAATAACATTAGCCACAGTAACCATAGTAACCTTATCGTGGAGTAGGGTAACTTACTCTATACTGCACGTAATTGATTCATCTGGTTGGCTTAACAACCCACTAGGCTTCCTGGAGTCGCCCATACTCTACGTAAGCTATAATCTAGTTGGCTTACCGGCAATGGCCAGTGTTGCCCAGGATTTAAGGAGCAGGAGGGATGTTGTTGAAGCGTCCCTGATTGGTGGATTAACGTTAAGCTCCATGATTGCCCTAGAGTACTTAGCCACAATAGGCTACTACGACTTAGCCACTAATCCAAGTTACCGGTTCGCCGACTTACCGCTGTACTACGCATTACTATACTCCAAGGCGCCCTACGGGTTAGTCATACTATACGTGGTTTTCCTCTACATAGCCCTCTTAACGGCCTTGGTGGGTAACGTGAATTCAATAACGTATAGGGCTGAGGTAGCGTTAAGGAGGAGGAGCGTGAGGCCAATTGTCACAGTCATAATGTTAACCATGGCTGCAGTGATAGCCACCAGTGGGCTCTACTACATAGTGGCTATTGGTTACACTTACTTATCCTACGCCTTCCTAGCGTTATTCACAATACCCTTAGCCTCCGTGGGTGTTTACAGGGTCTTCATTAGGCGTTCAAGAACCGTGGAGGGTAGGTACAGTGGCTAATTATTATTCTCATTAACCATGCTCCTCAAAGCCTTAGCCAACTCCTCCCCAAGCTGATGAGCGTTAGGCTTCATTGAGGCGTAGACTTTAACAGCCTCCTCCTCAAGCCTCCTCCTCACTGAACTGGGCAGCTCCTTCCCTGAGCCAATAAGTGAAAGCATTGACTCCATCCTACTCCTGAAGCCTGGGTCTATTAGGGTTGGGGCGTATTTAGATAATGATGTAATCAACGCCTTACCAAGCGGCGTCGGTACACATTGCCCCTTAATTATCTTAAAGTACCTCCTCTTAACATTAGTATGTATGTGATCCTGCATGGTAGCGTCAGTACCTATACCGTACTTCCTCATTAACCTAAGCAACTCCGACTCACTCAAGTATGGGGGAGGTGTGGTTTTCCTCTTAACAATCTTAGAATCCTTAACGGTAACCTGCATACCAACCCTTAAGGCGGTTAACGGCAGTGGATTAGCCTTAGGCTTCTCAAAGGGGTAAATCACGAAGTAGCCATCGTTAATTATCCTGAGTCCTGAAGCCTCAAATAACACTCCACCAGCGTCAACAACAAGCCTCTGCTCCTCAACTAATGCTGGGGGGCTTAGGGTTGCTAGGAAGTGCCTAACCACTAGGTCGTATATGATCCAGTACTTGAAGTCCCTGAACCTGGCCATTAGCTCAGCCTTATCAGCAGCCTTAACTGGGTGTATTGGTGGATGGGCGTTATCATTGTCCTTACCTGCAGTGGGCCTTAATTCACCAGCCATCAACTGCCTTGCGTATTGACCGTAGGTTGACGTTGATGATAGGTTCCTTAAGATACCCCTTAAATCCAGGGTAGGTGGGTAGACGTTAGTCTCGGTTCTAGGGTAGGATATGTAACCCTGCCTGTAAAGCTCCTCAGCAATATCCAGGGTTTGCTTACTCCTAATGTTCAGGAACCTACTGGACCTCCTCTCAAGCTCAATAGTGTCAAGGGGCTTAGGGGGATTAACGTGAACCCTCTTAGCCTCAACATCCTTAACAACAGCCTTACCTGCCTTAACCCTACTTAATGCTTCCTGAGCCTCCTTAAGGCCCTTGAACTTATCAATGGATTCAAGCTCAATTAATTCACCGTTGACTTCAATTGTTAGTTTAATCTTGTAGTAAATCTCAGGCTTAAAGTTCTCCCTCTCCAGGGCTCTTTGAACAACAAGATTAAGCACTGGTGTTTGACAGGGACCATAGCTTAAGAACTCCCCCCTATTTAACGGTGCCTTACTTGACTTGGCGCTTAGGGTTAATAACCGAGTGAAGGTTGCACCATACTTAAGGTCAAGCACCATCCTGGTGAAGACCTTCTTAGCTAGGTTCACGTTAAGCGTCGTTAACCTGCTGAAGGCCCTCCTAATATCATCCCTGGTTACCGCTGAGAATAAGGCCCTCCTAAACCTTAACGTGCTTTTCCTAAGCCTAGCCACAAGCATTACCTCGTATGCTATGGCCTCACCCTCAACATCTGAGTCAAGGGCAAGTATAACCTCCTTAGCCTGCTTCGATAATTCAATTAAAGCCATTACATACGGCCTATCCCACCCTCTAATCACCATGACTGGTTCAAGGTCAAGGAGCTTACCAGGCTCCACGCTGTTCCAATTATTGTAGGAGTGCTCAAAGTCGAAGTCAAGAATGTGCCCCCTTAAGCCCATGGATGCCCAATACTCCCCATTAACCTTAAAGAAGTAGACTGGTACACTACCCACCCTCCTTAACGTGTACCCACCCTCAGCTAAGTATTGGGCTATTGCCTTGGCAACACTATTCTTTTCAGCTACAATTAGCTTATCCATTCAGCAGTATCTGGGCGAAACATTTAATAAATCCTTCACTAAATTTAGGTTGATTGAAATGTCCAGTGAGAAGAAGCCTGATGAGAAGAAGCAGACGCCTCAAGTACCACCTCCACCCATATTGACGCCTCAACCAATCACTCAAGGTCAACAGGCCCAACAAGGTGAGCAGGTTAACCCAATTGCCAAGCCACCTACCCAGCAGGTTCCACCGCTACCGCAGATGCCTCCACAGTACCCGCCATTGCCTACTCAACAACCCCAGAGGCCAATGATGCCGCCTACTCAAGCGCCATACCCCTCACCTTCACCACCACCATATCAGCGGGTTCCCCAGCAGGCACCGGTTCAATACCCACCACAGCCTAACCAGTATCCTCAGTATCCACCCGCCTTACCCCCAATGATGCAACAGTACCCTCCTCAACCCCCGCCACAGCAGTTCATTAGGCCTGAGGAGCAGCTTTCAGTTAGTGGTGATGTGCATAGAGCCTTCAGGTACGCGATGATAATTGGTGTGCCGTTAGCCATAGGTGGCATTGTGGTTGCCTTACTTGCATCACTGGCTATTAGCATACCTGCTTACGTTTACCTAGTCATGGGGGTTTCAGTAGTGTTACTGTCCATTGCCTTAATAATAACTAGTTATTCTTGGTTTAGGTCCCTTAGGATACTTGAGGGTGAGATAGGTAGGATAAATCAACGCTTATCCAACCTGCAGCAAGCTAGGGTACCACCCATGCAGACTCAACCTATGATTCCTCTTCCACCGCAAATGCAACAGAGGTACCCAATGCCACCTCTCCCACCACCCTACATGCAACAGCAGCCTCAGGGTACTTCAGAAGCATCCAATAGTAATGACTACACCCAGTGACCACATCAGCATGAAACCTTGGTTAAACACTATGATTCCTGCATTGGATCAGCAGTGATAGATAGCAAGTAACCTACCACCTTAGGATCTATTTAATATTAATGACTTCCCTCTGCGCATTCTAAGTATTAACAATTGAAGACTCGGTTAAAGACAAAAGAAGCAGAAAGGAGTTAGTAAAGTTTTTTAGATGCCTCCTTAATTATCGGATCTGTGAATTCTAGGCTATCATCTATTATTGAATGCCTCTTTAATGTCGTTAACACGTCATGAAGCACCCTATCACTTACCTGTGAGCCTTCATAACCCTCAAGAGTCCTCTTTAGTAAGCCCCATTCCCTGATTCCAGAGGCTAATAGCTTGAGTATTACTCTATATCTCCTACTAGCTCTAAGACTTAGGAAGTTCTCGAGTTCCTGTTTAGCCATATCCACGGCATCGTTTATGATTGTTCCCAGGTCCCCGCTGCCAATGCTCCTTGAATACCCATAGTATGTTAACCAGCCAATAATACCATCTAACCTACCTACCACATTCTCGAGCTCATCTTCATCAACGGAATTCTAAAGACCTCTTGTGGCTTAACCTCTGAGTGGTAACCTCGGCGTAAGCCCTACCAAACAGTGGTGACCTTGGATTACCAAGTATTAAACTTAATGCACCCATTTCAGAGCCAGATAGTATGAATCTAGGTTATCTAGGAAGTCGTAAGCATGCGCTATTGCGTCCCAAACCTCAATACCCAAGGGTCCACCAAGTCTTTGGGCCTCATCAATTGCAATAATAAGTCTAACTCCAGCATCATGAGAGGCTCTATCAAGTTCCCTAAACAGCTCGGTGAGCAGTGGCCTATTCTTACCCCAACTAAGTGAAATCTCTAAGCCCGAAATTCCAACACCCCTAATGTTACTTAGCGCCTTCATGACACTGTTAATTAATGCTTTAGAGGTAGGTACCTTCTGATGAAACTATTTAAGGATCTCGATAAGATGCTATATAGGCCTCTCCTGGACCTAACAAACTCCCTAACATCAATGAACATGTATGGGACACATAATTCGTTAAGCGATGTTAGTACTTAAGGATGTTTTACCAGTTCTCCTTAAACCCTTAACTACTATGAGCCTGGTCAATGGATCATTAATTAAGTAGGATAACCTGTTAAACTCCTTCTCAAAATTAAATAAATCCACTTTACGGGTCTTAGGCTTTGGGTCAAAAAGCATACTTCCACACCGAAAGTTACTTCCACGGTGGAAGTATAAAAACTCAACTAGCTTGGTTAATCCCAGGTTTAAACTACAATGGTATGGCATTACCTTAAAATAAATCTAGGTACCATTAAATCCCATCATATGCTTATATACCTTAACGCTAGTAATCCTCATCATGTATAGTGGTTCATAACCGGTATAATTGCCTTTAACTATAGCTACATAGCCATAGTGTACTGGATATTGTAGTGGTATTGGGTATGTCCAATTCACTGGTGTTATTATTCACTTAGTCTTGGGGTTTGATTAAAGTTAAACGCTACCAGTAGTCCATTTAGGTTTGAGTTGGCCACTATTGGGGTTAGGTAGGGTAGGTGCTAATTATAGTCTATGAAGGCCAGTAATGTGTATCCTGAAATGCTCTGACCTCCTCTCCACCCTGTAGGGGTGGTTCATTTGGTTCCTGTCCTTGCTCGTGGTGTCATTGAGTGAGTGGTCTGTAGTTTGGCTTGGAGTATCTCTTCTTCAAGCCTAGCCTCACGGTTGCCTTGAGCCTATACGTTGATGTAGGAGCGCCCATTTTATTGGTATTTCGTCTCTGTTTGCCTTGAGTCCGCATTTTGGGCATTGCATTACCCTGCCTGGTAATTGCGTCAATTCGTTACCACAAACTGGGCATTTTGTGCTTGGCAATCTTTTGAACTCGTAAGGTACACCGTACCAGGCTAGTTGATTAGTTAAGAGATATATGAATCTCCTCAGGTAGAGCATATAGGCCTTAGCCAATCCGTTGGGTAGCTTCTCCTCCATTAACTCGCGCCTAGACTCTTCAAGCACGTCATCAATAATAACCATGGCTCCGTATTTCAAAGCCTTCTGAGCCAGTTTATGGACCAGCTTTTGAGTATAATCCCTCAGGTAGGCATATAGCCTACGCCTAGTGGCCTTAATCTCCCTCCATAGCTTTCTACCGTATGGTGTCTTATGAAGGCCAAGCCTCCTTAAGGTGCCGTATTTATGCTCAAGCATAGTCACGTGGTTGTAGAGCGTTTCAATGTAACCTAGGTTAGGCCTCTCCCTACCCATTGAGCTTATTTTGCCATCTACTAGAGCCCAAGCTATGCCGTGCCTCCACGAGTTAACGTCAATAACCAACCTATAGTTGCTCGGCTTAATTGGCTCAACTTCACGCTCGAAAGTTATGGCTATGTATAGATGCCCATCATCAACCCAGGCCCTAGCCAACTTAGGCTTGCCACTCTCATTAAGCCTATCACGGATATACCCAACCTCACTGGGGGTGAGGCTGATAATAATGGCTCTCCTCTTAATAACCCACCTAAGCCTCAGAATGTTTTCAGTTAAATCAATAAATACGCCTTGACCCATATCACGTTCATTAGTGAGCCTCACGCCGACATTGAATATTGCATGGACTTTAGCCAGCCATTTTTTAGCATTGATAAGTCTTAACTCATTCTTAAAGTAATCGAATTCATATGCAAACCTTGAGTCTATGTCTATTGACCATATCTCGAATCCCCTAGCCCACAAATTACCTAAAGCATCAGCTCTATTAAGCACCCTAACCAACGCACCACGCTCCTCAGTGGTGAATATCCTTAATGGTCTCTTGATTAGCAGTGTTCTATGGGATTTCGTCATCTGGAACCACCACAATCACAATAACCCTCCTACCAACCAACTCCTTCAACACTGGCTTATTCCCAACCCATATCTTGAAGTACTCGTAGCCGTGCCTCCTCTGGTCAAGCATCACGGTACCAAAGACCGCATACACCCTAGCCACAATAGAGGTCAGCTAAACTCTTATTTGAATTTTTTGCTAATAAAAAGTTTATAAATTAGCAAACCATTACCCCTAGTGAGCCAGCGGTGGGAGTGTATGCCGTGAACCCGCTGGTGCCCAGCCCCGTGGGCACGTGATAAGATGACACCCCGAGGATGGGGGCAATGCCCGACGAAGGCAGAAGGGTGAAGAGAGTCACAGGGATGCGGGAAAACGGGGCATATTCTACCGTTCTCATCAACTATAACCTCACCGTCGGCTGAAATAACCATGGGCCTAGGTCCATTAGGGCCTTGAGGCTGTTGAACCAGCACTGAATAATTAGGTAAGATACTTAGTGGAACCTTACTTGTAAGGGAAAACTTGCTTACTAAGTCACCTGCAATAAAACCACCGACTGCACCAAGGCCCAGTGCCCCAGTAGTTTTATGACATCCCTCCTATCCATTACATGGTTATTATTTAAAATCTAAAAACTCTTCTTCGTGTTAATCCGCAACACAGGTGAGGAGCCTTACCCTTGAGCAAGTAGGAGTCAGCTCTGGCGATCGGTTTATAACCCCCTTCTTCAATTAGGCTTAATAGTGAATACAGTGCCTGATAATTCGTTTAAGGATAATGAACCCATTAACACTCTACTGCTATTACCCGTTAAGGCATTTGATGCCTTAGTAACTTACCCTGTGAGGCTAAGTATAGTGAACGCGTTGATAAATGGGCCATTAACGGTCACCGACGTCTCAAGTAGGTTGAGGTTAGCTAAGGGTATAGTGCATAGGCACTTGAAGGTTCTTGAGAAACTCGGTTGGGTTACTGTGGTCAGTGACGAGGTACTTAGGATACTTAACCTGCCTAAGGAGGCCAACAGGGTTTATTACATGTTATCCTCACTAATATACTTCGGCTATAGTGTTGTTGTTAACGGATGCGAGGTTCAACTTAAGATTGACGGTAAGTACGCTGCCTTCATAGACTCAAGGAAGGGTGTTCTCATTGTTAAAACCCCCACGGCCACCTATGGTTGTGTTAAGTCCTGTGGGAACAGTAGTGAGTGCTTTAACTGGGCGTTGAGGGTTTCAAGGAAGTTTAAGGTTCAGATTGAGGCGCCAAGCAGTAGTGTTGATGATGCTTTGGTTCAATTATTCCACGGCATACTGATTAAGGGGTTCACATCACCGAAGGCTAAGTTACCTCTAATAAAAATAATTGACTTGAAGATTGACAACATGTATAGGCAGTGGTTAGGTAACCCCATTAAGGTTAATAGCATTAATCACCGTAACGGTGGGCAGTGAGCTACTGCTCCTTATCCTTCCTCCTAATCTCAACAACATCACCTAAAGTCACCTCACTACCCCCTGATTCACCAAACTCCATCTCAGCCTCCTCCCTCTCAACAAGTAGCTTTACCCCAAGGACCTTCTCCATTCTCCTAGCTAGGTTGATGTCTGGGATGAGCTTACCATCCTCAATATTCCTAAGCGTACTCTCCTTTATACCAAGCATGCTTGCTAAAACATCCCTACTCATCCCTAGCCTACTCCTCGCGTCCTTAATCACTTCACCATAATTATCAATTACTTCAAGCCTCTCCGCCTGATTAACATTAACCTCACTACGCCTCTTAACTTGCCTAACTGGGGTTATGTACCTCTGCCTAGGTTTAATCGTAGCCTGGCCACTTGGGGTTTGCTGAATAACGCCTGAAACCACCCTAACACCCTTAACGTTCGCGTAGCGGGAGGCGCAGCGTTGACATAGTGTTAGGACCGCCCCATCTATTTCAACAACTATGGGTTCACCGTTTATTTCCCTCCCGCATATGTCACACGTAACTACCATATTCTTAATAACGTAACGCAGTATATTAATCTTTTGCCGCAAATGTAGGATATTAGTTCATTGAATTAAGTCATGGTGAGCAGCACTCAACTTTAAATTCATCACCCGCATCCTCTTAACCATGATGCAGAATAAGCCTGAGTTAAGTAAACTAGTGAATAAGGTAAGCGAATTAAGGGAATTCATCATTAACTTATACAAGGGCTTCATACCAATAAGGGCGCTTGCCCCTGAGAATGGGGGTGATGGGGAGTGGGATAGGGCACAGTACTTGATTAGTGTCGTTAGGCAGTACTTCGATAATATTAAGGTTATTGAGGCGCCTGACCCCAGGGTGAGTAAGGGTTCAAGACCTAACATAGTGGCTACTATTAATGGAATTGATGAGTCCAGGACATTCTGGGTGATAGCGCATATGGATACTGTACCTGAGGGTGATAGGGGAATGTGGAGTGTTGAGCCTTATGAGGTAACCGTTAAGGGTGACTTAGTGTATGGTAGGGGTGTTGAGGATAATGGTCAAGGCATAGTCATGGGCATAGCCATAGGTAAGCTTCTAAGGGACCTGGGGGTTAAGCCACCGTTCAACTATGGCCTAATACTAGCTAGTGATGAGGAGGTTGGCAGTAAGTATGGGATAAGGTATCTAATAGGTACCGAGAGGGGGTTGTTTAAGGAGGGGGATCTTATACTTGTGCCGGATGCAGGTAATGATGATGGATCCATGATTGAGGTTGCTGAGAAGGCAATACTATGGCTTAAGGTCACGGTTATCGGTAAGCAGGGTCACGCAAGCATGCCTAAATCAGCCTTAAACGCGCATAGGCTAGGCATGATGCTTGCACTTAGGCTTGACGAAACGTTGCATGGTAGCTATGGTGCCGAGGATCCATTATTCGCTCCGCCTGAATCAACATTTGAGCCAACTAAGGTTGAGAGGAATGTAGATAACGTAAACACTATACCGGGCAAGCACGTATTCTACATGGACTGTAGGGTACTGCCTAAGTATAGCCTTGATGAGGTGTTAACCACAGTAAATAAGGTTGCGGAAGACTTCTGCAGAGAGCATGGATGCAGGTCGGTGGTTGAGGTTGTTAATAGGGATGACCCAGCACCCCCAACGGACCCAAATAGTGAGGTTGTTCAGAGGTTGGCTAAGGCGATTAAGGTTGTTAAGGGTATTGATGCTAAGTACATGGGTATTGGGGGTGGTACATACGCCAAGTACATTAGGATGATGAATATACCTGTTGCAGTCTGGATGACATCTAAGGGCACTGGTCATTCACCTGATGAGCACGTTAACGTGAATGACATATTAAGTGACATTAAGGTAGTTTTAGCATCAATGATGACTTAATCAACTCCTACTTAACCTTAATTATGGGTAACTTCCCATTCCTTAAATCATTTATTAATTGAACCAATTCCTCAACAGCAGCATTAAGTATTGCCTCACCCTTATCCCTACTGGCCCTAGATGGGTAACCTTGAACGGCCTTAGTGTACTCCATTGCGTAAACATCCTTACCATAAATCCTAAACCTAGCCTCAACCCACTCATCCGCTGAACCATCCCTAGGAATCAACTTAACAAGGTTAGGGTATGCAGCCCAGACTTCGCTTGTTTCATCCTCCGCAGCGTGTCCTTCAGGTGTTTCTAGGACCTTTCTCCTAGTCTCCTTAGCTAAGTCAATCCACCAATTAATCACTATGATTACTAGGTTAGTTTCCTTAACTACATCCTTAGCAGCCATGCTTAAGGCATCAGTATTACCACCATGACCATTAACGACAATCAAATACTTCACCTCATTTCTGGCCACCTCCCTGAAAATATCCTTATACAGCCTATAAAGCGTCTCATTGCTTACAGATATTGTTCCGGGGAACTTATCAAGAACATACGTATTACCGTACCAGACAGTGGGTAGTAGAAGTACATTAGTTTTCTCTGCAGCCTTTTCAGCTATGTAGGTTGCCATTAATGCATCCGTACCGAGGGGTAAGTGGGGGCCATGGGCTTCAACAATGCCTGTAGGCAGTATAGCTACTGACTTATCAGTCTCCTTGAAGATGGGCCAAGTTAATTCCCACCAACGCATTATTAAGTCACGCACGTGGGGTTTAAAGGTATTAGTTAAGGATGAACCTCAACCATCCGCTTCGTAAAGTTCCCTATTCCAAGGCATCCTGGGTAGGAGAGCCATGTACACTGCTTCAGTATTTAAGTTAATCCTCTTGGTTAATCCCTTGCTCAGTAGGCCAATGAACCCAATTCCCTTACCTGCATTGGGAACCCCATAATACTTCTCAACAACATCATTAAGTTCTTTACCGGTCATTAGTTCCCTCATGAATGCTGGCGGTATCATGAATGCTGGACTTAGGCCTATTGTAATCAAGCTCTTTCTATCAATCACCACAGCCACTGTTGCATCAAGATTCACGTTGAAGGCGCTTAATGTCAATACGCCAGCCTCAATACCGATGCCGTAGATTGAGTCCTTAATTAAGTTAAGGGCATGCCTAGCCCTAATCACTGCACCATTAACAATGGCCTCAAGGCCCATTGGCTCTGGGGGTAAGCCAGGTGGTGGATCCACTGCCTCAACGGTACCGTTAATATTAAGAATCCTTAAAGCCTCCTCAACAGCCTTAACCTTACTTGGATTCCTTGAAGCCAAGGCCACCTTCATAAGCTTAACACCAGTGCTTTACCTTGCCTCTTTAAGTTTAATCCACGCTATAGGGTTACCGTTCACTTAAGTAGTCTGCATCCTCCAGGATTAGGTTTCTAACATTATTAAGTGATAATACTGGCTTCTCCTTAGCCAGTACCCTAACTTTACTTAACTTAACATTTACCGCATTCTCAATGAATATGCCTTTACTTGAGTTTACCCTAATGTTTTCCATTACTAGATCCTCAATAGGCATTTCAGGTAATCCATTAATTAGTATTGCTTGTCCAGCTCCATCGCATGTAATGTTCCTTATGCTCACTCCCCTTACCTTAGGCGTCCTCTCTGATGCTGGTTCAGGTGGATGCTTCTCATAGAACATATCTATTGTTACTGCCTCATACTTTATATTAATCATGCGTATATTAGTAACTTCAATATTCTCCACAACCCCACCTCTACCCCTAGTTGTCTTAATCCTAACACCCCTTTCGGTGCCATCGAAAACACTGTTCCTCATTAATACATTCCTAACGCCACCAGACATTTCACTCCCAATAACGAATCCACCGTGTCCCTTCTTCATAATGCAGTTTAATGCATGTATATTCTCTGAGGGAATACCAATTCTCCTACCTTCCTCATCCCTACCTGACTTTATTACTAGGCAATCATCCCCAACATCAACTAGGCATCCCCTTAATTCAACATCACTTGAGGAATCAATAACTATACCATCAGTGTTAGGTGAGTAATCTGGAGCTATGCTTGAGGTATTAATTATGTCCACGTGTCTTGAGTAAAGAACATGAATAGTCCACATGGGTGAATCACTGAAGGTAACCCCCTTTATAGTCACGTTATACGCATTGTAGAGTTGAAGAAGCTGCGGCCTAAAGAACTCCCTATAGCTCTCACAATCTTCACCACTCGGCTTCTTACCTTCACTAATTAACCTCCTAAAGACCCTCTCACCCTCAAGCGCATTCCGAGTAGGCCACCAAACCCCTCTCTCCTCATCAACAACACCCCCTGACTCAATGAGTTTCTTCCACTGATCCTCATTAACGCGGGATCTCCTTATTGGCCACCAAGCATGCCCCTGTCCATTGAAAACACCTTCACCCATTATTTTAACGTTCTTAACGTCCTTACCGAATATTAGGGGCATGATACCACAATGATGAATACCCTCCCTCCTAGTCTCAATAATAGGGTACGATTTGTAGTCCGTTGAGAAACTCCAAATGGCGTCATGATCAAGGAATAATGTAACATTACTCTTAAGAATTATGTTCCTAGACACGTACCTACCTGGTGGAATATAAACAATCCCTCCACCTGATTCATTAGCTGAGGTTATTGCAGCATTAATTGCATCAGTGCTGTCGTTTAAACCCTTAGGATCAGCACCGAAGTTCAGCACGTTATAGACCTTGCCCCCTAATTCAACCATGAATTGAACCCTTGAGGGTTGGTAAAAAACATTACTATTACCTCAATGAGCTTAATCCTCAGTGCTATTTCATTTAAGGGTCAATTCTAAAAACGCCGCATATTCTTTATAAGCATAATCCTAAACTTCACTGCATGGTGCAGAATATTGAGGGCAAAATCCCACTAAGCACTGGCGTAAGTGTCTACTATAGGTGTTGGCTAGCGGATAAACAATTAGGCACCATTATTGGTGTCCACGGATTTGCTGAGCATAGTGGAAGGTACTCCACCTTTGGCACATTCATGGCGAATAACGGGTTCTCCTTCTGTATGCATGACTTAAGGGGACATGGATTAACCACTGATCCTAAGGACCTCGGCTACGTAGATAGCTTCAACTCATTCATAAGCGACCTAGGCGACTTCGTGGAGCTGATGCTTAAGAAAACTAACGTTGATTCAGCCTTCCTACTAGGCCACTCAATGGGTGGGTTAATAGTACTACACTACCTAGGCAGGGTGGGTAGAGGGATTCATGCAGCCATCACTAGTGGCGCCGCAACTATTGTTAACGTGAATTACGGTACATGGCTTTTATTAACCATAATGAATTCATTAGTACCGAGGATTAGGCTTAATCTCCCAATAAACCCAGAGTACCTTACTCACGATAAGAGAATCGTTGAGGAGTATGTGAATGATCCATTAGTTTACAAGAGACCTACGGTTAGGATGCTTTATGAATTAACTAAGGCATCGAAAGAAGTGTGGAATTACGTAGGTAACATATCGGTACCATTAATGATGCTGCATGGTGGGGAAGATAAGGTAGTTCCCCCGAAGGCGACACAGGAGGTTTACAATAGGTTGAAGGTTAATGATAAGACGATTAAGATATATGAAGGCATGTTCCATGAGATCCTTAATGAGTTAG
>ERZ1669250.584-NODE-584-length-15621-cov-6.517089_pt1 | contig 15621 bp, 13 predicted proteins | sample MGYA00579295_ERZ1669250 | MGnify/ENA primary metagenome ERZ1669250 (study PRJEB41166, sample SAMN08046056) | hot springs metagenome | biome: hot spring; feature: acid hot spring; material: thermophilic sediment; isolation source: thermophilic sediment from acid...
GCGGCGGATGCCAGGCGCTCCCCAGCCTGCGCCGCCAGCTTCTGCCGGAGGCGCTCGAGCTCCTTTTCCAATTGCCGTTGACGCTCGAGGGTCTGTGCCAGACGCTGATCCAGTTCCGCCGGAGCGACCCGCAAGAGTGCCGCGGCCGCCCGAAGACGCTGTTCATCGGCCTGCATGGCGGCAACGGCGGCAGCACCGGCAACGGCCTCGATGCGCCGAATGCCCGCAGCTACACCGCTTTCCGAAAGGATCTTGAAGCAGCCGATGTCACCGGTGGCGTGCACGTGGGTGCCACCGCAGAACTCCAGGGAGTAGTCGCCGAGGCGCAGGACACGGACCTCTTCACCGTATTTCTCGCCAAACAAAGCCAGGGCACCGAGAGACTGAGCCTCCGCCAGAGGCAGCACCTGCACATCGGCGGCGACATTGGCGCGTATCGCGGCATTGACCCAACTTTCCAGACTCTGCAGCTCGGCCGGTGTGAGGGGCTCTGGATGACTGAAGTCGAATCGCAGCCGGTCGGGGGTCACCAAAGAGCCTTTCTGCTGCACGTGACTCCCAAGCAGTGTGCGCAACGCCGCGTGCAGCAGGTGGGTAGCAGAATGGTGGGCGGCGGTGGCGGCGCGCGCCTCGGCATCCACCTCGGCGTGTAAGATCTGGCCGGTGTGCAGTTCTCCCGACTCCAGCACGCCTATGTGCAGGTGCAGGCTGGCTACGGGTTTCTGGGTATCTTGGACCACGAAGCGCAGTCCGGTGGCGTCCGTCAGTATGCCACGGTCTCCCACCTGACCGCCGGACTCGCCGTAGAAAGGGGTCTGATCGAGTATCACGCTACCGGTCTCGCCCGTGCGCAGCACATCCACTCGCTGCCCGGCGCGAATCAGTGCCAGCACCCGACCGGCGCCACTACAGCCGCTGTAGCCAAGAAATTCCGTCGCGGGCAGTTCCATGGCCAGATCGTGGGTGAGGCGGTCGGCCTTCACCTCACCACTGCCCACCCAGGCCGCGCGGGAACGCTGGCGCTGTTCCGCCAGAGCCGCCTCGAAGCCCGGCAGATCCAGGGCCAACCCGCGTTCGCGCGCGATATCGGCTGTCAGATCCACCGGAAAACCGTAGGTATCGGAGAGGCGGAAGATGACCTCGCCGGGAATGGGCGCACCGGCGGGCAGACGGCCGATGGCATCCTCCAGCAGCTCGAGGCCGCGCTCGAGGGTTTCGCGAAAGCGGGCCTCCTCCCGTTGCAGCTGGCGTTGGATGTCTCGCTCCGCGCGCCGTAGCTCCGGATAGGCCTCGCCCATGACCGCCGTCAAGGGCGACACGAGACGGTGAAAGAAGATATCGCCCAGTCCCAGTTTACGCCCATGGCGCACAGCGCGGCGAATGATCCGGCGCAGCACGTAGCCGCGTCCCTCGTTGCCGGGCAGGACCCCGTCGGCCATGAGGAAACTGCAGGCGCGAATGTGATCCGCCAGTACCCGCAGACTGGTGTCCGTCGCCGGATCCGCACCGTAGACCGTGCCGGAGATCTCCGCAGCCGCCTGGATGAGGGGCTGGAAGAGATCGGTGTCGTAGTTGTTGTGCACACCCTGGAGCACGGCTGCCAGGCGCTCGAGGCCCATGCCGGTATCGACGGAGGGTTTGGGCAGCGGCGTCAGATGCCCGCTGGAGTCGCGATCGTACTGCATGAAAACCAGATTCCAGATCTCGATGTAGCGGTCGCCATCGGCATCGGGACTGCCGGGCGGGCCACCGGCGATCTCCGGGCCGTGGTCGTAGAAGATCTCGGAACAGGGACCGCAGGGGCCAGTGTCGCCCATGCTCCAAAAGTTATCCTTCTCACCGCAACGGGAAAAACGCGCCGGATCGATCCCCATCTCCTTCAGCCAGATGTCCTCGGCCTCTCGATCCTCTTCGAAGACCGTCACCCACAGTCGCTCTGGCGGCAGGCCGAGAACCTCCGTGAGAAAATTCCAGGCATAGGCGATGACCTCGCGCTTGAAATAATCGCCAAAGGAGAAATTGCCGAGCATCTCAAAGAAGGTGTGGTGGCGCGCGGTGTAACCCACATTTTCCAGGTCATTGTGCTTGCCGCCGGCACGCATGCAGCGCTGTGCCGACACCGCCCGGCTGTAGGGCCGCTGCTCGAGGCCGAGAAAGGTGTCCTTGAAGGGCACCATGCCGGCGTTGGTAAAGAGCAGCGTGGGGTCATTGCGGGGTACCAGGGGGCTCGATGGCACCACCTCGTGGCCGCGAGCGGCGAAATACTCGAGAAAGGCTTGGCGAATGGCTTGGGATCTCATGAGGCTTCCAGTCTGGTGATGATGGTGGTTTCAGTCCGCCGGGAATTCCGGTTGGTGATTACCGTAATGCGCACGCAATACGGCAGCGATGATCTCGCCGGGAAAACCGCGCGCCTGCAAAAAGCGGACGCGCCGCCCCCAATCCTTGGGCGAGGTCGGCGCCTGGCTGCCGAAACGCTTTTCCAGGGCGAGGCTTGCGACTTCGCGCCAGTCGGTATCGCCGAAGAGCGCGTCGTCATCCACCCTGGCGCCGGCACGCTGCAGATCGTGGCGCAGCCGCCAAGGACCGAAACCCCGCTGCCGGGTGCTGCGCAGGCGCGCCTCGGCATAGCGCGCATCGCTCAGCAAACCCTCCGCCTCCAGACGGTCCAGGACAGCATCCACCAAAACTTGGTCCGCACAGGAACGCAGCAGCAGCCGGCGCAATTCGGTCCGGGCGTATTCCCGTCGAGCCAGGTGGCGCAGTGCCCGGGCCTCCAGGGCCGCCCGAGTCACCGGCTCGGATCCCGTCAATCGCCGGCCTCGGCAGCGAGCCCAGGCCCTTCCTCGGCAAAGGCCAGGGGATGACCGCTGGCGGCCGCCCGAACCCGTTCCTCGATCTCCTTGGCCATCTCCGGTCGCTCCTTGAGGAACTGGCGGGCGTTGTCCTTACCCTGCCCGATCCGTTCGCCCTTGTAGCTGTACCAGGCACCGCTCTTTTCGATGATGTCGAACTTGACCCCCAGATCCACCAGCTCCGACAGGCGCGAGATGCCCTCGCCGTAGTAGATGGCGAACTCTGCCTCGCGAAAGGGCGGTGCGACCTTGTTCTTCACCACCTTCACCCGGGTATCGCTGCCCAAGACCTCATCGCCTTTTTTGATGGTGCCGATACGGCGGATGTCGAGACGTACCGAGGCATAGAACTTGAGGGCATTGCCGCCCGTGGTGGTTTCGGGGCTGCCGTACATCACCCCGATCTTCATGCGGATCTGGTTGATGAAGATGACCAAAGTGTTCGTGCGGGAAATGTTGGCCGTGAGTTTGCGCAGGGCCTGACTCATGAGGCGGGCCTGCAGGCCGACGTGGGAGTCGCCCATCTCTCCCTCGATCTCGGCCTTGGGCGTCAACGCCGCCACGGAATCCACGACGATGAGATCCACGGCTCCGGAACGCACCAGCATGTCGGCGATCTCCAGCGCCTGCTCGCCGGTATCGGGCTGGGAGATCAGGAGATTCTCGAGATCCACACCCAGTTTCTGGGCGTAGCTGGGATCGAGGGCGTGTTCGGCATCGATGAAGGCAGCCGTTCCGCCGCTGGCCTGACAGCTGGCAATGGCGTGCAGGGTGAGGGTGGTCTTGCCCGAAGACTCGGGGCCGTAGATCTCCACCACGCGTCCGCGCGGCAGACCACCGACCCCGAGCGCAAGGTCGAGGCCCAGGGAGCCCGTGGAATACACCTGGATATCCTTGACGGCACTTTGCTCGCCGAGGCGCATGATCGCACCTTTGCCGAACTGCTTGTCGATCTGGGACAGGGCGGCGGCCAAGGCCTTGCTGCGATGTTCATCCATGGGTCACTGCTCTCCTATGCGAGGGACACGCCAAGCGCCGGGCTCCGGCAGCCCGACATTGTGCCAAACGTTCGCAGCATTCTAACCGAGGCGCCGACAATGACCAATGGACGGATGGCCAAAGGCGGGGACCGCCCTCAACGCGGCATCAGCAGGGCGATGAGATTGCCGAGCGCCACGCTGCCGGCAGCATACTGCACGGCCCAGCGGTCTCCGGGAAAGTGGTAGACGGCGGCTTGCCCGGGCTCTCCCCGTCGCCCCCAGGCGATGCAGACGGTGCCGATGGGCTTGCCGGGGACCGCGCCTCCCGGACCGGCAATACCACTGATGGCCAGGGCCAGATCGCCGAAGCGCAAGGCGCCGGCCAGCATCTCCAGGACCACTGCCTCGGACACGGCGCCGTAACGCTCCAGGGTCTGCGTCTGGACGCCCAGGAGGCTTTCCTTGGCAAGGTTGGCATAAGTGACGAGCCCAGCCTGCAGCACTGCGGAGGAGCCGGGCAAGGCGGCGACGCGGGCGGCCACCCCACCGGCGGTGCACGACTCCGCGGTGGCCAGGGACAGCCCACGACTGTGCGCCTGCTGCAACAGTGCCCACTCCGGAGGCGCGAGGTCCAGGGCAAGACCGCGGTCCTGGCGCCAATCCTCCCCGGGCAACCGCCGCGTGCCATCACCAAAGTCGCTGAGGGGCATCATCGACAAGGGCCAGTGTTCCTGCGCCCACCGAGCCAGAGTCGGCCAGTCCAGAGGATCGAGTACGTGGCGATGGGGGCTGCCATCCTGCCACCTGCGGTATTCCGGGAAATCGCCCAGCGCCAGAGCAAGACCGGAGACCTCGGGCAGCCGCTGCACGATTTCCAGGCGCACCCGCCAGCCCGCCTGCTCCCCCCAGCCCGCCAAGCGCTGGGCATGCGGCAGCTGGGCCGGTCGCCAGGGCAAGAAAATCCGGGCCTCAGAAGACATGTTCGTGCCCCCCGTGCCCCTCTACCTGTTGGACATGCCCGCGCCAGCGCAATTCGATGCCTGCGCTCGCCGGCACGATCTCACCGACGCGCGTCAGGGGCGTGTCCGTGGCACGACCGATATCGAGCAAGGCCTGCTCCAGCTCTGGGGCGGCGCAGAGGATGAGCTCGTAGTCGTCGCCGCCCGTCAGCGGCCAACGCTGCCAGGCCGACCAATCCTCGCCCAGGGCAGGCCGCAGGGCGCTGCTGACGGGCAAGGCATCGACATCGACACGCGCCCCCACTCCAGAAGCCCGAAGAATATGGCCGAGATCGGCGAGAAAACCGTCGGATATGTCCTGGGCGCAGCCGACCCCGCAGCCTGCCGCCGCCTCCCCCAGCGCCACACGTGGAGAAGGACGCAGCCGACGCTGCTCCAGTGCGTCCTCGGCCTCGGCGCTCAAACCCTGAGGCCTGCGTGCCGGCAGACCACGCCGGGACCGTGCAATGTCCAATGCCGCCGCCGCATCGCCGAGGCTGCCGCTGACCCAGATCCCCTGGCCTGGGCGGGCGGCATCCCGTCGCATGGGGGCTGGCCGCTGCGCCCCGAGAAGGACGACGGTGATGGTGAGGGGGCCGTCGGTGGCGACAGTATCGCCACCGATCAGTCGCAGTCCCCAGGGAAGGGCCATGGCACGCCAGCCCGCGATGAACTCGTCCACCCACCGGCCCCAGTCTTCGCCGTGACCCGCCGGCAGACTGAGGTTCAGTAGTGCCCAGCGGGGTGTGGCGCCCATGGCGGCAAGGTCGCTGAGATTCACTGCCAGGGCCTTCCAGGCAAGGTCACTGGCCGCCACGTCGGCAAAGAAGTGCCGACCGGCTACCATGGTGTCGCTGCAGACGGCCAGCGCTTCCGGACAGCGTACCACCGCCGCATCATCGCCCATACCGATGAGCAGATCGGGGTCCGCCTCGCCCAAGGCCTTCCTGAGTACTTCGATGAGGCCAAACTCGCCCAGCTGCATGGTCTACCCTCCTCCTGTTTCACCCGCGATCCCGGACACCACTGCCATCCCAGAAAGCTCGCCCCCTCTTGGGCGAATCTCGGCACCATTCTATAGTGGCACCATGCCGCTTCCTTCGCAGCCATTGCAAGCTGGGGATGGGTCCCGACCGCCGGCCCGCGGGCGCTTTGCACCCACCCCCAGCGGCCCCCTCCACGCGGGCTCCGTCCTCGCTGCCATCGGTAGTTATCTCTCCGTCAAGGCTATTGGTGGGGAGTGGTATCTGCGCATGGAAGATCTGGACCGACCGCGGCAGAAGCCAGGTGCTGCGGCCACGATCCAGCGCCAGTTGGAGCGCCTCGCTCTGGAATGGGACGACGCGGTTCTCTGGCAGTCCGAGCACCGGGAGCGCTATCGCGCTGCGCTGGATTCGCTAATCGCTGCGGGAGCCGCTTTCCCCTGTGGCTGTAGTCGTGCTGCCCTGCAGCAAAACGCTGGACACTGTCCCTGCCGAGAACGGTTGCCCGTAGCAGCACGCGCGTGGCGGCTTCGCCCCATGGAAATGGCTACAGCGGTCTGGGAGGATCGCTGGCGTGGCCCACAAATCCCCCCGGCACTGCGCCCACCTCCGGCGCTGTTACGCGCCGATGGTATCGTGGCCTACGTGCTTGCGGCGGTGGTGGACGACGGCTTTCAGGGAATATCCGAGGTGGTCCGCGGTGAGGATCTTCTGCCCTTGACGGGCGTGCAACGACAGCTTCAAACGCATCTCGGTCTACCGCACCCTAGCTATGCCCACCTGCCGCTACTGCGCGATGAACGGGGCCGCAAGCTCTCCAAAAGTGCCGGTGCACCGGCCTGCGACACGCCACCGGAGCAGGCCTGGGAGGCCAGTCTCCGCTACCTTGGCTGGGATCTGCCGAAAACCTTGCAAGGTGCGGATGCCAAGACCCTGCGGGATTGGGCGCTACAGTGTCTGCGTGAAGGCGCCCCGCTCTGGCCACGCGCTCCCAAAGCCCGGACCTCGTCAACGGGACCTAGGGAAGGAGACTCGCCATTCCAAAAATAGTACGTTAGAATCCGCAGATGTTTTTTATTAGAACCCAGCGAGCTAGCCTTCCATGTCTACCGTACTGTACGCCGATGCGTCTCATAAATGTGTCGCTTTCACCGACCTCGTCGAAGGTGAAGGGATTCAGGCCAATCAGTTCCTCATCGTGCACGAGGGTGAGGGCATGCTGCTGGATCCGGGCGGCAATCTGACCTACAAGCACCTTCTGGCGGGCATGGCCGAGTATTTCCTGCCATCCCACCTGGATTATGTCTTTGCCTCTCACGAGGATCCCGATATCGTTGCCTCGGCCAACGGCTGGCTGCTCATCACCGAGGCCAAGATCCTCATCGCCGACGAATGGACCCGTTTCCTGCCGCACTTCTGTACCAAGGGTATGACCGCAGGCCGGGTCATCGGTATTCCACCGGCGGGTATGTGGATCGATCTGGGAGGACAGGAGCTGGCCATCGTGCCCGCCCACTATCTGCACGCCGTGGGTAATTTTCAGATCTACGACCCCGTCTCGCGCATCCTCTTCAGTGGCGACGTCGGTGCCAACCTCGTTTCCGGTGACGCGGCAGCCCAGGCCATCGAGGGTGCTGAGGCCTTTGCCGCGCATCGGGCTGCATCCGGTATGGACGGTTTCCACCGCCGCTACATGGGGGGGCGCAAGGTCTGCGCCTTGTGGGCGGAGATGGTGCGGGGCATGGACGTGGAATGGATCGTGCCGCAGCACGGCGCCTCTTTTCGCGGCAAGGAGACCGTTACTGCCTTTCTCGACTGGTTCTCCGGACTCGACAGCGGCCCCGACCTGGTCGATGCCGGCGATTTTCATTTCCCGCCTCCCCGTTGACCGCACCCCTCGCTGCAAGGAGCCTGTCATGTCCCCTGAAGCATTCGACGCACTCTACCATCGCCTGCAAGAGCACTGTCCCGAGCTCCTGGGCCTCGCCCTCATCGCGGGTGATGGCACACTGCTCCTGGAGCAAGGACGCACCGTCGGCGACCCCCGTCTTATCGGTATTGTCGGCGCTGCTTTGGCGCGCCTGGGCGAGCACATCAGCGAGGAGCTGGGGCAGTGCCGCCGGCAGGAAATCGGGATCCGATGTCAGGAGCACCGCGCTTTGTTCTACCCCCTTAGCGGTGATCGTATCCTGATGGCGGTAACGCCGGCGGCGGTGATCCTTCCCGAAGCCTGCACCGCCTTGATCTGGGGCAAAGACTGAAAGGCGCTTGCAGCGGACAGGCTCCCGTCCCTGGGGCTATACTCGGGACATGCAACTGCCCGAGTTGACCTCCGCCACCCTGCTGCGGCGCTATCGTCGTTTTTTGGCGGACTGTCGTCTGGAGGACGGCCGGGTGGTCACCGTCCACTGTCCCAATTCCGGCAGCATGCGCAGCTGCGCCACGCCCGGTCAGCCGGTGCTGCTGTCGTACCAAGCATCGGCACGTCGCAAGTACCCCTGGACCTGGGAACTCTATTGGAGTGGGGCCAGCTGGGTCTGCATCAACACCCAACGCCCCAACGCCATTGTCGCCGAGGCCATCGGCAACGGCCGGGTCCCGGAACTGGAAGGTTATCCGCAGCTGCGGCGCGAAGTACCCTATGGCGACCGCGCCCGTATCGACATGCTCCTGATGGGCGGCGACAAAGCTCCGGCCTTCGTGGAGGTGAAGTCCTGCACGATGCTGGATCCGGACGGGGTGGTGCGCTTCCCCGATGCGGTGTCCCTGCGCGCACGACGCCACCTGGAGGAGCTGGAGAAAGTGGTGGCGACGGGCGCGCGCGGGGTGTTGTTTTTTCTCATGGGTCGGGAGGATGGGCAAGGCTTCGCGCCAGCGGCCAGCATCGATCCGCACTATGCCGAGGCCTTGCGTGCTGCCCGTCGCAAGGGCGTGGAGATCCTCGCCTACCGCAGCGAGGTCAGTCCTGATAGAATAATTCTAGATGCGGCAGAAACCCTACTTTTATAGCCGCGCGAGGAGTTTTTCATGTTGCGTCGAAGTCAGGAACGCCCCCCCGTTCACATCCACAGCCCGGCTGAAATCGAGAAGATGCGGGTCGCCGGCCAGCTCACGGCCCAGGTGCTGAAGATGATCGCTCCCTACGTGCAAGCCGGCATCAGCACGGGCGAGCTGGATCGTATCTGCCACGATTACATCGTCAACGAACTCGATGCCATTCCTGCCCCTCTGAATTATCAGCCGAGCCCGGAATATCCGCCCTACCCCAAATCCGTCTGCATTTCCCTCAACCACGTCATCTGCCACGGTATCCCCGGCGATCGGATTCTGAAGGATGGCGACATCCTCAACATCGACGTGACCGTCATCAAGGACGGTTACCACGGCGACAGCAGTAAGATGTTTCTGGTGGGTAACGTGCCGCTGAAGGCGCGGCGAGTGGTGGAGGTGGCGCACGAGAGCATGGTGCGGGGCATTGCCCAAGTCCGTCCGGGGGCAACCCTGGGCGATATCGGTCACGCCATCCAGAGCTACGCCGAAGCCCAGCATTGTTCGGTGGTGCGCGAGTTTTGCGGGCACGGTATCGGTCGCGTCTTCCACGATGAGCCGCAGGTGCTGCACTACGGCAATCCCGGCGAGGGATTGCGTCTGGTGCCGGGCATGACCTTTACCATCGAGCCCATGATCAATGCCGGCAAGCGCCACATCAAGGCCCTGCCCGACGGCTGGACCATCGTCACCAAGGACCACAGCCCCTCGGCCCAGTGGGAACACACCATTCTGGTCACGGAGGATGGCCACGAGGTGCTGACGCAGCTGCCGGGCGATCCCCTCTGAAAGTGACTACCACGCAGGCTCCGGTGCCGAGTTCGGCGCCGCGTTCTTCGGCGGGAAGGGATGCCGCGGTGGCTGCATCCCCGGTACGAGCGCGCCTGCGTCAACGGGCCCGATGGCACGACCAGAGCTTGCGGCAGTTGTGGCGCGAGGCCAATGCCGGGCGCAGACGCCACGATGCCTGTCTCATTGCCGTGGGCGGTTATGGCCGGGGCACGCTCTTCCCTGGTTCCGATCTGGATCTGCTGGTACTCGTGGATGCGCGCGACGATCCCGAGCGGGATGCCTTCGTCAGCCGCTTTTTTACCCTGGTCTGGGATCAAGGCTTCCCCATCGGCCACAGCGTGCGCAGTGTGGCGCAGTGCCTGGCCGAGGCGCACGCCGATCTCAGTATTGCCACGACCCTGCACGAGATGCGCTTTCTCGCCGGCTCCACCGTTCTGTATCGTGCCTTGCAATCCGATCTCGAGACTCGCCCACCCTGGGATCCCCTGGCCTTCTACGCGGCCAAGATTGCCGAGCAGGATCAGCGTCATCGGCGCTTCTCTGACACCGCCTATCACCTGGAACCCAACATCAAGGACGGTCCCGGTGGACTGAGGGACGTCCACCAGTTGCTGTGGCTTTCCGCGCGGCTTTTTGGAGAGGCTCGTCTTGCGCCGCTCTGCCGGCAGGGCCTGATGCGTCCGGCGGAATATCGCCAACTCCTGCGCGCCCGCGCGTTTTTGGAAACCCTGCGCGAACAGCTGCACCTGTGTGCCGGCCGCGGCGAGGATCGTCTGCGCCTCGAGTATCAGGAGCCTCTGGCGAGACAGCTCGGCTTCCACGGGCGCGGCGAGCGCAGCGCTGTAGAACGCATGATGCAGCGGCTCTACCAGGTCTTTGCCGACGTTCTGCGCGTATCCGCTATCGTCCAGGAGGCCATCGGTCACTTCCTGAGCGAGGGGCGCCACCTATCGGGGGGCGCCGCGGAGAGGAGCCCGTCCCAGGCTTTATCGTTGCCGGAAGCCGTGGCACCCCCCCTGGCGCAGCTGCTCGCAACGCTCGCCCAGGTGGCGGAGCGCAAGAATGCGGATGCGTTGGAAGGCGGCCTCTGGCGTGATGTCCATGCCATGCGGGGTCGCTACCATGCGCGCGATCTGACCGGCGACCCCGCGGCACGCGCCGTCTTTTTAGAGGCTCTGCGCGATCCGGTTCGGGCCGCCCGCTTTTTGACCCTGCTCCACGATACGCGGCTGCTAGGGCGCCTGCTGCCGCCCTATCAGGCCATTACCGGCCTGATCCAGCACGATCTCTTTCACGTCTACACCGTGGATCAGCACACGCTGTTCGTCCTCAAGGAGCTGGCACGGCTGTGGCAGCAAGGGGACGATCCCCTGCTCGCACAGGCGCGCGCCCGGATACCGCATCCGGAACTCCTGGTGCTGGCCGCTCTCTTTCACGACATCGCCAAGGGACAGGGAGGCGATCACTCCAGCAAAGGGGCAGAACTTATTCAGCGATTTGCCCACGATATGCATCTCGAGCCGGATGCCGGGGCACTGCTGGTCTGGCTCGTCCACAACCACCTGCTCCTGTCTACGGTGTCGCAGCGCCGGGATCTGGAAGATCCGCAGGTCATCCGCAACTTTGCCGAGCGCATGGGCAATCAAGGCCACCTGGCCCATCTGTTTCTGCTGACCATCGCCGATATGCGCGCTACCAACCCGGACCTATGGAACGATTGGAAGGCGAGCCTGCTGCGCAAGCTTTTCGACGCCACTTGGACCGCCCTGGAGGGGGGCGATGCCGTTCTTGCCGACCACGGCCCTGTCATCCGCGCCCGACAAGCGGCGGTACTGGCGGAACTGGACGCTTCCGCGCGGGAACCGATCCTGGAGCTGTGGCAGGAGATGCGGTCCGGCTACTTTCTGCGCTACCGAGCCGATGAGCTGCTCTGGCAGGCGCAACAGATCAGCGCACACCACGGTCGGGGCTATCTGGTACGTCTGCGGGATCACCCCGTGGAGGGCAGTGAAATTCTCATCTACGGTCCCGACAAGGCCGGCCTTTTCGAGGAGATCACCGCTACCCTGGATCGGCACTCCCTCAACATCCTCGATGCCCGCATCGACACCAGCCACGACGGCCGTGTCCTCGATACCTTCGTAGTCCTGGACGAGTCGCATAACTATGCGCGTCCCGCCGCGGCACAGGAGATGCTGCGCCGGGACTTGCGCGCCGTCCTGCATGGTGAGGTCCCGCGCAAACCGCACTTCGGTATGCGCCATCGCGATCTGCGCCACCGCTATTTTGCCGATCTGCCCCTGGAACTTTTCGTCGACAACGACACCCTGGCGGAAGATACCCTGCTGGAGATCCGCGCGCCGGATCGGCTCGGGCTTCTCTATCGCGTAGGTGGCACCCTGCGCCGGCTGGGCTTCAACATCTTTGGGGCCAAGGTCTCTACCTTTGGGGAAAGCGTGGAAGACACCTTTTTCATCCGCAACGCCCAGAACCGCAAACTCCGTACCCATGAGATCGAGGCGCTCACCACGGCGCTGAGGGAGGCTCTCGGCAGCGACGGGGCCGTGACGGAGGCTTAGGGATATGGCGATGCTCACGAATCCGGCGCGACGCGCCGACCGCACCCTGGCCCTTGCCGGCATCCTGCGCGCCGCCCAGGAGGTGCAGGACGCCGCTCGCCGCGGCATCCACGACAACAGCATGCTCGGCTACTGCGTGCAAAGTATCCTCAGCCTTGAAGGCCGGGACAGCGCCGCCGTGCTCGGCGGATTGCCAAGCCTCAGACGCGCTTTGCAGGGTCTCTGCCCGCTGCTCCAGCGCGGCCCTGGCAGTGCCGAGGAGGCAGAACAGATGCGTTATGCCCTGTCGCTGGCCAAGCTGGGCAAAGCCTTGACCCACCACCACGGCGCCACCGAGCGGGTCCGCCGCGGCATAGACGAGGCCCGACGCCAGATCGAACATTTCGGCGACCCGATCCACCCCAGCGTGCTGGGGGGGCTCGCCAATACCTACGCTGAAGGCATCGGCATACTCTCACCACGGATCATCGTCAGCGGCGAAAGTCGCTTTCTCACCCAGGAAGAGGATACGGTGCGCATCCGCACCCTGCTGCTGGCGGGCGTGCGCGCCGCGGTGCTCTGGCGTCAGGCCGGTGGATCCGTCTTTACGACCTTCTGGGAGCGCGGTGCTCTGTGTCTGGAGAGCCGCGATCTCCTGGCGCATCTGAGCTCCTGATTCCGGTCGTGATCCCGAGGGGCTGCCGGAGGGATGATTTAATTCACCGGCCTATCCGTCTGCGCAAAGCCAAGGCTCGCCAATCGGTCTTGGTCGACCACCGCTGATCATCACTGCCGATTTTCAGCGGTGGCCGCCGCTGCATCCTTGATTTTCTCATAGATACCCTCGAGAGCAAGGTTGGCCGCCTCGATGGATTGGGCCAGGTCCTTCCTCTCATCCACGGCCACGCTCAGCAGAAAGGTATTCATGGCGTTGGTCTTGTTCACCAGATTGACCGCCAGGCCTTGCGCGCGTGCCTCGCTCAGGATGCGAGCGGAGGGCACATCGATGGGCAGGCCCAGCAGCACGGGATAGCGGCCGCTGGCGCGCGCAAAGTAGGACGGGCCGTAGAGCGTCACACCGTTCTTCGCCTTCCAATAGGCCGCATCGATGATGCGATTGGCCTCGTCGATGATCGCGTTCAGTTCGGCAACGGTGCGAAAGCGCAGCAGGAGATGGAGGGTATTGTTGAAGCCATTGCGCGATTGAATGAAAATATCGGAGTGCTGAAAAAGCGGTGTTTTCTTGGCCTCGGAAATGACCAGCTCCATGGGTACGTCGGCGTTGACCATGGTCTCCACAGGATAAATGTAGCTGTCGTCCTCATGCGCATATTCCACCAATGCGCTGCTGCCCAGAAGTACGGAATTGGGGATACTGATGAGAGCGCCATCCTGTGTGAGCATCTTGGAGAACAGGGCTTTGATCTCGACGATCTGGCCAACACTGTTGATATTCCATACCCAGGAGTTCACATAGACCACATCGCCGTAATTCAGGGCGCCGCTGGCCGTGGCGAAGATCCCGGTGAGGAGATTGGAGGCAAAGGTATGAATGGCGAAACCCAGTACCACGCCACCAACCGCGCTACCTGCCAGTATTCCCGCGATACTGATGTGAAAAATTGAAAGAATGACCGCCAAGAGCACGACGTAGACGGCAATGCGGATCAACAGCGTCAGGCCGTAGAGATCCTTGCGGGTGCGGGCAAACCGTCTCTCGGCATAAGCTACAAGGTGGCTTGCTATCCACAGTCCGATAATGAAGACAATCAGACTCCAGACAATCTCACGAACCAGAGGGGCATAACCCATATATTGTGGGAAATAATGTTTCAGAGAGAAATTTATCGCAAGTCCTGCGGCGACAACCAGAATCAGCCCAAGCAGCATCTGCCACAATACCTTGGTGAAGATATGGCGTCCGGGATTGGGTGCCTGCACCACAACACCTCCGATATCAAAACCTGGATTTTATACCAATCAGTCTAAAATAAATGAATCCGATCGGCAAGTTGTTAAGGGTACGCGCGCCACAAAAAACACAGGAGTCCAGCGTCATTGGCGCATTATAGATGCTTCTACAGTAACTATCCGACGGCATTTTGCGCGTGGCGCTGGAAGGATCACTCCTCCAGGGCTTCGGCATGGATCTTTGGCGCGGCCTGAGGTGCCGGGCGCTGCCAGTCGTAGTACTGGCCCTTGCCTTCCTGTACGGAGGCCCGGTAGCGTTCGAAGGCGCCCAGTTTGGCGAGCTCCCGTTGTAGTTCCATCTCGGCTTTGGCGAAATCCATGTCCGAATGGCCGCGATGATCCTTGAGCGCCTGTTGGGCGGCGGCGATGCGGCTTTCGCTGAGCTTGGGATCGATGTCCGTCACGCGCAGACTGTTGTCGGCCAGCACCGTCACGATGTTCGGCTGGACTTCCACCATCCCGCCTTCCAGAAAGAGGATCTGCGGATGTCCCTCCACGGGTGTGATGCGCAGTTCACCGGCGCGCAGAATACTGATGAGAGGAGCGTGTCCCGGTAGGATACCCAGCTCGCCGAGCATGCCGGGGACGACGACGAACTCCACGAGCCCCGTAAACACCTCGCCATGAACATCCGCGACATTCAAGCGAAAGCTGCGCTTTCCACTAGACATTACCGTTTTCTCCTTTGGTCAGTAGGGCCAAGAGTGCACTCTCATCCAGACGTGGAATGGCCAGAGCCTCGGCCTTGGCCAGCTTGCTGCCCGGTGCATCGCCCACGACCACGTAATCCACCTGCGCCGAGACGGCCGATACCACCTTGCCGCCAGCCGCTTCGATCCGTTCCTTGGCCGCCTCGCGGCTCAGGTGCGGGAGGCTGCCCGTCAGCACCAGGCGCTTGCCTTGGAGCACACCCCCTAGGCTTTTGCGGACCGGGGGCCAGTGCAATCCGGCCGCCAGCAGGGCCTGGATCACCTCACGATTGTGCGGCTGGGCAAAGAAATGGCGGATGGCCTCGGCGACGATGGGCCCGACGTCCGGAACCTCACAGAGGTCCTCGGCGGGTGCGGCCATGAGCGCTTCCAGATCGCCGAAATGTTGTGCCAAGGCCTTCGCGGTGCTCTCGCCCACCTGGTGAATCCCCAGGGCGTAGAGGAATCGCGCGAATTCCGTCTGGCGTGAGTTGGCGATCTCGTCCAGGAGTTTCTGTGCGGATCTCTCGCCCATGCGCGGCAAACTCAGCAGCGTATCCTTGCGTAGCTGATAGAGATCCGCCACGGTTTTGACCAGCCCCCGATCCACCAGCTGGGTTACCAGCTTTTCACCCAGGCCGCGGATGTCCATGGCACGGCGCGAGGCAAAGTGGAGGATGGCGCCCATGCGTTGGGCTGGACAATACAGACCGCCGGTACAGCGGTGCGCCGCCTCATTGGGTAGCC
>ERZ1669250.585-NODE-585-length-15592-cov-3.569157_pt1 | contig 15592 bp, 21 predicted proteins | sample MGYA00579295_ERZ1669250 | MGnify/ENA primary metagenome ERZ1669250 (study PRJEB41166, sample SAMN08046056) | hot springs metagenome | biome: hot spring; feature: acid hot spring; material: thermophilic sediment; isolation source: thermophilic sediment from acid...
GGAAAAGGTATTATATTTTTAATATTTTCAAATGCGTTTTTAATTTTATCTGGTACATCATTCATTAATGTTAATTATGCTTTTTCTGATATTTATACCTTTGCATTAGATTTTTTAGTTAATATTTTTAAATTTTAAAATTATAAACTAATTAAGGCATTGATATGCCTGTTAGAAAAGTTGTTAATAAATATAATATGTTTGTAAAACAAATAAGATCATTATCAAAGAGACATCAATTAACAAATGAAGAGAAAAAACTTCTTAAAATGGCTAAGATTATTGCCGCTCTTTCTTCTAGGTCATGGAAGACTTATTCTTTTCTATCAGGGCAAGGAGATCTAGATGATAAGGCAATATCTGAAGAATTTTTGCTTGCATTTAAAGAAGGTTGGCAGTATATAACAGAAAATGATATTAATGAAGTTGTAAGTACAAAGTTTGATCAAGCTAATTTTTATATATGGCTAAACAAAGGAGCAAAGAACAATAACGAGAGAAAAGAAATAGAGAGGATATTTAATACAGTTAGAAACAATTTTAAAGATGGTTTTTCTGCGCCTGAGATTAAAGAGGATTAGGGCGCGTGGCGCAACCTGGATAGCGCGCTTGGCTTCGGACCAAGTGGTTGCGGGTTCAAATCCCGCCGTGCCCGAGATTATTTTGTAAGCTTGTTTAAGAAAGGCAATGTTTCTAGCTCTTTTTCTTGCTCGAATTGCATATACAATGCATTTATTATAGCTACATCTAATAATATACCCATGCCACTTCCAATAGCGCCTACTAATGTAGCAAAAGCAGCTAATAAGCCAACAATTATACTTCCAAGAATTGTTATTATTGGTATATATCTTTCTAATAAGCTTTCTATAATTCTTGGATCTCTTCTAAAACCAGGAATCTGCCAACCAATCTCTTTTAATTGCTCAGCTATATTCTTTGGATTTTGACCAGTCATTTCAACCCAGAACTTTCCAAAAACTATACATAGTAATACAAGTACAACAGTAAAGATTATAGCATGAAGCCACTCTGGTACATTTATATAATTATTTCCAAAGAGATATAGCTTGCTACTACTTGTCAAAAAGAACTGAATATATGAATTATAGCCAATACTATATGGCTCTACTGGTGGTGGAGATATTAAATAAAGCAAACCACCTTCTAAGGTTAAAACGCTTGTATTACCATTAGGAACAGGCGCATAATAAGCAAAGAATCTTGCTGCAGGTATAGATGCTAATGGCCTAAACCAAACATCTAGACTTATTATCAATGATAAAGCCAATATAACTGGTAAGACACTTACATATAGCAATGGTATTGGAAACTTTCCACCAACACCTCTTAATTGAGTAAATACTATAGGGATTTCTACATTTATATTCATTATATAGATGCTTATAAGCATTATAATTATAGTAAATATAATTGGCAAGCTGTTAAGTAATGCATAGCTTATTGCTGCTGCACCACCTGTTGTAAATGATTGCATTACATTTGGCAATACTATCTCTATAGTACCCGCTATAATAGCATATGATACACCACTTGCAATGAATAGATTTATTCCAGAAGTTATTCCATATTTTGTCATTGCTTCGTCTAAGTAAATAATAATAATTGCACCGATTGCCAATTGTAGAAACACAAGAAAAGCTAAGCTAGCATTTATTACAGGCACATAGCCGGTAAAAACATAAATATATGCTTCAACAAATGCTATTATTATTGCCATTAATTTTTGTATAGATTGAAATCTCCCTTTCTCTTCTGGATTATTAAGGTCTATATTTATTATTCCTGCTCCAGAAAGAAGTTGCAAAATAATACTTGCTAATACTATAGGGCCTATACCTATAGTTACTAATGTTCCTATTCTAGCTGCAAATATAATATTTATTATCTGCAAAGCTGGTGATGAATTTATGCTTGCTCCAATTGCCGGTGTGCTAAACATTATGAAATAAATTAATAATATGATTCCTGTATTTCTTAATTTTTCTCTAAATGACAATGAGCCTTTAGGCTTCTCTATATGTGGGATTAATCTTAATATGGGATCTAAATTAATTTTCATTTTAAACCCTTTTTAGATTCTTATAGATATCTTATAAGAGCCTTCTCTTACTTCTTTCTTTACTCCTTTTTGCTTGTTTGTAAATCCAAACAATGTTGCTAAGCTGAGTCTTACTAAGGGCACATATGAGTTATAAGGCTTATATCTTATTATTATGTAGTTATTCTTTTTAATTTTTCTTTTATTTACTTCTATATCAAAAAGCCTTGATATATATTCAATATCTTTTCCTCTTTCTTTTAAAGCCTTTCCTATTTCGTAAAATGTTTTTAGGAATAGATTATGGTTTTCTAAGAAAGGTAAATATAAAAGCAATGAATTGTTTGTAGAGAAATCATCTATAGAATCTATTGCCTTTTCTATATTTATTGTCTTTTGATCTATTTTTTTATTTCCTGGTTTTGCTTGGAATACGCATAATGGATCATTATTAAATTCACAGCTTGTTTCATCAACACTTATTTGTAATTTTGTATGGGCAGAGAGGAAACCGGCTATAATACCTGATTCATATATATGTATTTTTCCAATGTTTTCTTTTTTGCTATTTGCCTTTATTAATACTATATCTGGATAAGCCTCATATCTTATGTTTTTTAAACCAAGCTTTTCTAATAAATTTATCAATGATATCATATTATTATTAGTGCTATACAATGTTTGTCCAAGCATGTAGCCATATGCATATGCAAGCTCTTTTGTAGGATAAGATATATTGAATAATAAATCATGAGTATATCCATTTGAGATATTTACATTGTTATTTATTATAGAATCTAGATTCAACTTAATAAATTCCTCCACATTGGTCGCCTTTATTTTAAAGATTTCTTGCTTAAAATTATAAATCTTTCATTTCTTTTTAATACTTTTAAGTTTAGGCAACGCTTTGTTTATATTATAGAAAATTAGTACAATATTTATCAAAATAAAAATTAGTAAAATATAATTATTGAAATTTGCAAGGAATGTATCTAAACTCAATATTTGAGTAGCAGTTAAACCCAATACTGCTAATCCACTAAGCAAAGATACACTGCAACCACAACTAGCGACTAAACCACTGCTTATTACAGTAATAGTAGATATTGATGGAGTTAAAGCCTTTGTTAATCTTGTTTTTATTACTGAACTTATTGCAATTGTAGTTGATATTGATGCAGTTATAGCAAGCAATATAATGAGCATTGGATTTGCAGTTTCTAATAAATATCTAACTAAATAATATGGCAAGGTTATTAAAAAATAGAATAAAAAGAATAAAGCAATATTTAGTACTATATACTTTTTATTGTAAATTGATTTTATTGCTAATATGTATCTATTCATGCTACGCCTTCTACCTTTTCTATTGCAACAAAAGAAACCTAATTCTGGATTGGTGCGGTTTGATTTATTGTTGAGCAGATATAACCAATGTATATGTCTGCGCTTGCATATTCAGCATATGCAAACTGATCGCTAAAGTTTGCTATTTGTTGCAATACCTGCTCATGTGTCTCATATGTTAATGGTATTGTTCCATCGCTTGGTGTTGTATTACCAAAGACTTCTCCAACCGCTTCAGGTATTAAATAATTGCCAATCACCATTGTAGGTGTACCAACTATATTTTGCCCTGTTGTTTTGTTTATAAACAATAAAGCATTTTTTATAGTTTGATTTGGAGCTATTGTTAAGAAATAACTTATTGGTTGCATTGCGAACCCTTGTGTTATTGGTGAATCATAATCTATAGTAATAAATGATATATATGGGCTTTGATAAAAATTATTGAATGTTGCACCACTTCGTGTTGTATAGTTATCTTGTGCCCAATATAACGTTGGTATATCATAATCGCCAAAAGAGCTATAGCCTTTATATAATGCAGTGAAATTACCAAATCTTGAAAGCGCTAAAGCAAGAGGCCATCTTGTTTCGCCACACCAAATACAGGATATTGCTCCAAGAAATATAACTCCCGGCTTACCATTTACTACAAAACTACTATTTAATTTTTGGCCTGCTCTTGGAGACATAGGATCATTCAACGTATTATTTAATAACATTTCTCCTGCTTTTTCGAAATAAATAGTTGGTGCATTATTAATTATAGATAATTCACTTGAATTTAATGGTTGATCTATGTTAGTTAATCTGTGTCCAAAATTTTGAGCTGTAGCTGTTGTAACTATAGTTGAATGTTGCGAATTGCTTGTTGTAACTATAGTTGAATGTTGTGAATTACTGATTGTTACTAAAACTATGCTTATTATGCTAAATATTAATGCTATTGCGCTCATTGCTATTGTAATATTAATTCTATTAATAAGGCTATCTAATTCTTTTTCTTGCATGTTAATTTATTAAACTTCAATATTTATAATAATTTGTATGCACTATGGTTCTTTAATTCAAATAGAAAGAGCTGATACAAAATATTTTGATTATGGTTTTATAGATTCACATCTGCATCTAGATCTATTTGAGAATCCAAAAGCTATTATAGAAAAATCTTTAAATAATAATCTATCTTTTTTACTTACAGCAGGTAGTAATAGAGAAAGCAACATAAAAAACATATCAATCTCTGATGGCAAAAATGTATTTGTTGCAGTTGGCATATCTCCTGATTTTTATCAGGATTATTTTGATATAAGTGATTTATTTAAATATAAGCAGGTGATTGCAGTTGGTGAGATAGGCCTAGATACTACTATAGACACACCATTAGATAAGCAATTAGATATATTTAAGAAGCAAATAGAAATAGCAAAAGAGAAAGAAGTGCCAGTAATAATACATTCTAGAGGTGCATTAGATAAAGTAGTCAATATATTAGAAGAAGCTAATGTAAAGAGAGCAGTATTCCATTTCTTTGAAGGAGATATAAATATCGCTAGGTCATTAGCTAAAAAAGGCTATAAGATATCTATACCTGTTAAACTCAATTCAAAGAAAAAGATTATTGTGAAAGAACTAGAAATAGAGAATCTTTTGTTTGAGACAGATGCACCTGTTGCCGGTGAATTTCCTTGGGATGTTATAGAGTTATATAATTATGCTTCTAAAGTAAGGGGTAAAGATATAAATGATATAAAAGATGCTATATTTAATAATTTTCGTGAATATTTTTATATTTAGGGCCCGTAGCTCAGCTTGGATAGAGCAGCAGCCTTCTAAGCTGACGGTCGTGGGTTCAAATCCCACCGGGCCCGTGGGTGATAAACATGGCAAATGCAAAGAAATATGAAGAATTAATCGTACAAATAAAACAACAGATTGATTTGTTATTGAATGATAATAGTGTACCAAGGAATGTAAAGAATGTATTAGATAATGTGAAAAAGGACTTAGACAATAAAGATATAGAGTATAGCGTAAGATTCTCAAGTGCAACATATAAGATAGATGAAGTTAGCAATGATATAAACTTACCACCTTATGCAAGAACTACTATATGGAACATACTAAGCCTTTTGGAATCTGCAAAAGAGTAAAATGACTGCACTGCAAGAAATAATAAATAAGATAGAAAATATATTAATTGCATCTGATGCATTAGAAGTAAATCTAAATGGTATAGATGAAGAGCAGCTAATAAATAAAATTAAGGAATATTTTACTGATAAAGAAGAAAAGATATTAAATAAAGAGATATTAATAAAGATAGTTAATGAAATAAAAGAGAGTAATGAGAAAAAAGTAGTGGTTTTACATACAAATTACAAAGAGGCAAAAGATATAGATGCAAAATTTGAAATAAAAAATATATATCCAGAAAAAACAAGTTCATCTACAGAAGATTTTTTGAAGTATTTTAATAATAGATTTGATAAGATAAAAAGATTAATAGAAAGGAGAGTTAATTTCATAAAAGATATTAGTTCATTAAAGAATTATACAAATGGCAGAGAAGTAGCTATAGTTGGCTTAGTTTATGATAAGATAACAACAAAGAAAGGCCATATATTAGTTACTATAGATGATCCAACAGGTGTTGCTAAAGTATTATTTATAAAATCAGATGATCCTAATTTATCTAAGTTATATGATAGTGCTACTAAAATAGTAAAAGATGAAGTTATTGCTATTAAAGGAAAAATATCAAATTCATTGATCATAGCAAATGAAATTGTATATCCAGAGATACCTATTAAATCAATAACTCCAAGTAATGAAGATATAAGTATAGTATTTACATCAGATATACATATTGGAAGCAAACTTTTTCTTAAGGATGAATTTGAAAAGTTTATAGAATGGCTTAAGAGCGATGACAAATCAGCAAGAAAGGTAAAATATATTATTCTTGGTGGTGATGTTGTAGATGGCATAGGTGTATATCCTGAGCAGCAAAAAGAACTTGAAGTAAAAGATATATTTAAGCAATATGAAATTTTGAAAAACTATCTAGAGGAGCTACCAGATTATATGCATATCTTTGTTGCACCAGGTAATCATGATGCAGTAACCCTTGCTGAACCACAACCACCAATACCAAATGATCTTTTCAAAGAAATTAAGAATAGCAATATACACTTATTATCGAATCCTGCTTATGTAACATTAAATGGCTTAAAAGTACTAGTTTATCATGGCGCGTCTCTTGACCCTATTATTCGAGATATACCTGGTTGTAGCTATGAAAGACCAACTACAGGAATGATTGAATTGCTTAAAAGAAGGCATTTATCACCTATATATGGTGGTAATGAAATATTACCAACAAGAGAAGATAAGTTAGTAATTGAGGACATACCAGATATAGTGCACATGGGGCATGTTCATAAAAACGACTATGCCATTTACCATGGTGTATTATTTATAAACAGCGGGACATGGCAATCTAGAACCATATATCAAATGAAATTAGGCCACTTGCCAACACCAGGGAGAGTACCAATATATAATATGCACACCTCTCAGCTCTATACAATGAAATTCTCAGATTTATCTTATGATTGATTTTATTAAATCTATCATAGTACTTGTTTTTGCTTTTGAAATACCATATTTTCTTTTATGAAAGGTATAATCTATATTATATATTGATATATCTCTCTTTCTAATACATTTAAGAAAATCAAATAATACCTTATAGCCTTCACCTATAAACTTTCTTTTATTCTTTTTATAAACTCTTAAGAAAAGATCTCTTCTAGAAGCAAATAAGCCAGATAGAGGATCTTTAGGTATAGGGTTATTACCAATAAATAATCTAAATATTACTAGCATAGTGCTTAACCTACTAATCATAAGTCTTATCATAGACCAATCCTCTATTTTTTTCCTATTACCTACTAATAAGTCATAATTTTTTATTAATGCTATAAACTTCTTTATCACTTCTGGTGGATGTTGAAAATCTGCATCCATTACTACAAAATACTTTGTATTTGTTTTTTCTATGCCATCTAATATGCTATATGTTAATCCTTTTTTCTTATTTAATATGCTTCTATCTAATAATGCAATATTTCTATTGCCTTTCATCTTTTCTCTTACTATTCTTCTTGTATTATCTTTTGATCCATCATCAACAACCAATATCTTAACATTTTTATAAAGCTTAGTTAATTTATCTAATAACAAACCTATATTGTCTTCTTCATTTAGAGTAGGTATTATTATTGTAATATCTCTTTCATTTTTCAAATTTTTTCACCATAATCTATTTCTTATATACTCTTCATATTTTAAAAACATATTGAAAAGGTTTTCTAGTATAGGAACTTTGTTTGTAGCTTTAGTTAATATATCAATATCTTTTTCATTTAATACATGGAATAAGCTTAGTAATATTGGATATACTACTACAATTTCTAAAATTCCTATAATCAATTTTATTGTATATTCAAGATTTACAAAATAAAGCAATAAGATAAATAAGCTCAACAATAGATTTGTCATTATTAATTTTAGAATTCTTATCTTTTCTATAGTGATATTTGTTCTTATTTTAAAGAAAATTGATAATATTATATTGTTTATAATATAGAATAAGAAAATGAGCCCAATAGCACCAAAGAGATAAGAGAATAGAGGTATTGTTGGTATTAACAGTATTGCTGATATTATACTAGCTAGCATTATATCTTTTGTTTTTGAATATGCTACAAGTAATTCTCTTATAAAATATGGATATATAGTAAACAAAATGCCAATGCTAATAAGTGCCACTAGTATATTTGCACCTTGATAATTTGGGAAAAGGCTATCTACAATATAAGTTGAGGTAATTGCACCATATAATGAAAATGGCAGTCCAACTAGAAATGCAAAGAATATAGAGTAGTTAAATGCATTTCTTGCATTCTTGTTATTTTCAATACTTTTGCTAAATAAAGGTAGTAAAGATGCGCCTATTGAAGAAATTATTAAAGATATTATAGAGCCGATTTGCAAAGCTATACTATATTCACCTACTATAAAAGACGTATAGAATATTCCTAAGAATACAATACCCATATTGCTTGTTACCGAGCCCAAGATATTGCTTACTGTCAATGGATACGAAAACTGAAACATCTCCTTTATATATAAGCGCATCGATTTAATACAAAACTTTATGTTTACTCTTTTTTTGAGATTATAAAAGGCATATATATTTGAGATAAGAAGTGCCATGAAAAATGCAGTAATAACACCATTTACTCCATAACCTAGAATTAGCAATATTATTGATAGTATGCTTTGTAAAGATGTATATAAAATAGATATAATCAGAAAGTCTTTGCTTAGCCTTAATCCTATAAATTGTGTTTGTAGAAAGTTTAGTATTATAGCGAGTGATGTTGCTATTATCGCTATTATTATCAAATAATTATTGTCATTTGTATGCGCTGATGAATGAAATAGATATGGCAATATAAACAAAGATACAATAGTTAAGATTAATACTATCAAAAGCAATACTGTAAATGCACCATCTAATTTTTTCTTATCCTCTTCTCTAGATAAGACCCTCTCGCCATAAGTTGATAAGCCAAAACTACCAATACCTGCTAATAAACCTGCAACACTCAAAGCAATATTATACAAACCATATTGCTCAGGACCAAGCGTTCTTGCTATATATATGAATGTTAGCCCATATACTAATAGATTTATAATTCTGCTAAATGCAATTGCATAAGCTGTCTTTGCTGTTGAGTTTATAATTTCACTCATTTGACCATCTTTCTATGAATCTTATATATGGTATTAAGATACTTAACCTATATTTTGATAGCATAGTAGAAATTTCTTTTAAATCAGATTTTTTTATTATGCCTTCTTTAGCTATAACTATTGGATATGCTATTAACGCAATTAATAGATCTATTATTGAAGCAAAATAATAATTGATTATAATATATAAAAGATAAGCATAAATGTAAAGCCTATACCATATATTCTAATAATTTTCTTTTTATTTACTTTTATACCAATTGTTTTGAAATAAGTAAAATTATTTACTATATTATAGACAAACAAAAATGATACTATACCACTATATATACCTATTATAGGCAATAAAACAAAGAATACAAATATGCTTATTATATATGATATAGAATTTATTTTTAGTATAGCCTTTTGTCTCTTTAATGAGAAGAAAATAGGTGAGATTAATATAGAGGGTATTCCAAAAGAGAGCAATATGCTGCCAATCAATACAAAATATGGTGCTATTGCATACTTACTTCCTATAAAGAAGAATATTAGTGCTTTTGCATTTGCTCCAATGTAAAATAGTATTATCAATATTGTAGATAATGATATAAAGAAAGATCTCTCAAATAGCTTAGCGATTCTTTTTATTCCATATGTATATATAGTAAGCATCGATAGATTTATTGTTCCGTATATTAGTGTTATAATTGAAAATACCCTAAGCATTATACCATAGTTACCTACAAGATATTGCGAAAAATAAATACCTAATACCATCACTATAATATTTGATAAGCTGCTAGATACTGCATTGTTTATAGCAATTGGTGTAGAGAAAGATATTGCCTCTTTAGCTACATTTTTATTTACTCTACCTATACCAATCTTCTTTATTAAATAGTAGATTCCTATCATCGAACCAAAGATATAGCCAATTAGTAATGCAGACAATGCACCATATGGCCCTAATCCTATCTTTAAAAGTATAATGCTAAATATCAATACAGTAGTATCTTTTACTATACTTGAAAGCATCGTTTTGTTTGCTAGTCTTAATCCAACTAATGCATGATAAGGCACACCATATAAAATAGCAGTAATTACAATAATGCTTGATACTAACAATAAGCTATAATCAATATTTTCTTTACTATAGATAAAATATCCTATAATCGAGCCTATTATGAAAAGGATAAATCCAATTAAAATAGCAATAGCCAATGAAGTAGCTATAATATCACTTTTATCTCTTCTTCTTGTTGATAGTTCCCGCTGTGCGAATGTACCTAATCCAGCATTTCCTATTAAATCAACTAGAAGAAAATAAGTAAATGCAATTGTATATATACCATATTCGCTTGGTCCAAGAAGTTTTGCAACAATTATTAATGTTATTAAGTTTAATATTAATCCAAATGATTTAGCAATGAACAATAAAAAAGTTGTATTAATAGCTATTCTCTTAAGGTTCATCAAGATTTATTTAAGATAAAAAGTATAAAGAGTTTATGCAATCTCTATACTATCTTCAGGATAGCCTAATTGTATAAGCGCTTTCTTTACAGCTTCTTTATGATCGCCTTGCAGCTCTATGATTCCATTCTTTGCTGTACCTCCACAGGAAAGGATTCTTTTTAGGTCTTTTGCAGTCTTCTCTAACTCATCTCCTACTAAGCCACTGACTACTGTCATAACCTTATTGAATTTTGTCTTTTGGGTAGTTACTTTTATCCTCTTTGCACCTTCTTTATCTAATATGTCACAAACACATAGCTCTTTTGGCAATCCACAACGAGGGCATATTTCCTGTTCTGCCATTATGCTTTAACACCTCTAGATCTTAATAAAGTCAATATCCTCGCTATATCTCTTCTTAATTCCCTTTTCTTAAAATTCTTTGTTGGTACAGAAGAAGCAGTTATCTTTCTTGTTTGAATCTGCAATTCTAATCTCAACTCATTTAGCTTATTTATTAAAGTTTCATTAGTCATTTCTTTCAATGATTTAAGATCTTTTCGTGCCATTATAATCATCTTTTACATTTCTAATATTTATAAATTTTGGTCTGCATTTTTTATAGTTTTTGGTAATTCTACTTTCTTAACTTCGCTTTTAGGAAATACAGTTCCTGGTGGTGTTATTCTTACTACTACTCCTATAGCACCATACTTTGGATATTGTGTATGTTTAGCCTCTCTTACTAGCTTTATTACATCACCAACTTTAGGTACATAGCCTACTTTTACTGTAACAGATTTTGCTCTTGCATTCTTAGCTGCTAATTTTCCAGAAACAGTAATCTCAGCTCCAATAGCACCATTATCAATAATCTTCTTAATAGCACTATGTAAGACTTTCCTTACATTACCCCCTCTTTCTAATGCGTATCCAATATATTTAGCAACAAGCAAAGGTTCTAGCCATTCATTTTCAACATTAGCTACTATTATTTGTGGATTCTCAACATGGTATTTTTTCTTTATCTCGTCTGTTATTTTATTTATATTTTCGCCACCTCTACCTATAACTCTACCAGGGTTTTTTACATAGACTGTTATTCTTGTTATTACAGGTGTTTTTTGTATATCTACTTTTGCAAACCCTGCTCTATCCAATACCTTTGCCAAATATTTACTTATTTGAAGTTTTACAATATTATCTTTTATGAATTGTAATTCTGTTACCATCATACCACTTTATTTGCAATACCTATCTCAACTCTTGCCCATGTTAGGTTTGAGTGCATTATCCTCATATGGTATTGGCCTCTTCCCCAATACAATGAACCTCTTGGTGGATATCTAAGCTCAACTCTAGATTTGTTTGCTGATGCATGGACTACAAATGCATTATCTACATCTATATCTTTTTCTTCTGCATTTGCTATTGCATTTGCCAATACCTTTTTTACTGCTTTTGCCGCCTTTATTGGATATGCACCTTTTTTGCCATTTAGCTCGTGTCTAGCCCCCATATGCTTGTTATGTTTTTTATACTCAATTGGCTTATGCTCATTTATTATTGAATCAAGTAATTTAATTGCTTCATTTACGCTTTTATTTCTAATAGCATCACATACTGCTATTAAATCCTTATAGCTAGCATTAATATTATCATTTCTTGCAAAAGCAATTTCTTTTATATTCTCTTTATTATAGCTATATCCTTTCATCATTTCACCGCTACGTTCATACTTCCTCTTGTAGCTCTTAGACCTGGCGTTGAATGTATTACTCTCTTTGTTGTAAAGACATAATCTCCTAGTCTATGACCTAGCATTTCTGGCTCTATACGCAATTCTTTATATTCTTTACCATCATGTACCATGAATTTTAAGCCAACCCATTGTGGTAATATTACTGCCTCTCTTAGTCTAGTCTTTATTGGTTTATTCTTTTCTTTTGCCTTTTCTACTTTTTCTAATAGTTTTTTGTATTGATAACTCATTCTTTTTAATGCCCTCCTCTCTCTTGCCTTTACAAGAGTAGCAAATGTATTAATATCCATTTTTTGTAATTCCTCAAGTGATTTGCCTCTATAAGAGAATATTTTAGCCATAGTTTATCAACCTCTCTTCTTTCTTCCTACTCTCCTAGCTGCAATATGACCAACCTTTGCTCCTGGAGGTGCATTTCTTGATACCATACTTGATGTTCCTTTATGGTGCTGCTTACCTCCGAATGGATGATCTACTGCATTCATCTTTACTCCCCTATATCTAGGCCATAACATGTTTCTTGCATGCATAATATAGTAATTCTTACCTGCTTTCATTATTGGCTCTGCTTTCATACCACCTCCTGCTACTACACCTATCTCTGCTGTGCATGTATCTGGCAGTGTTATCGATTTTTTGGAAGGAAGCATTAAGTTAACTTTTCCATTTTCATGTGATAATATTATTGCATAAGTACCTGAGCCTCTTGCGAATGCCCCGCCATCGCCAGGACTTCTTTCTATGTTATGAACATAGTAGCCATCAGGTATATTCTTCAATTGCATTATGCTACCTAGCTTTATATTATTTGGATCATTTATTGTTATCCTATCACCTATTCTTATTCCTTCAGGTGCAAAATTTATTGATATTGTATTATCATTGTATCTAACAAGCATCAAAGGTGCACTATGTCCTGGGTCATCTATAAAGTCTATTACTTCACCAAATTGTGCTTTTGGCATTTTTACCACTACATCTGCCTTGAACCTTGTTGTAGGTTTTGCATATGCATTAGATCCTTTTCCTCTTCTCTGTTGCTTTAGTCTTTTACCCATAGTTACACCAATTTCAATTTTATTGCGATATCACGTGCATTATAATTCTTGTTTAATTTTATATAGGCTTTTTTTACTTTTCCTATAGCAACATTTATCTTATCTACTTTTACTCCAAATTGCTTTTCAAATGTCTCTTTAATATCTTTTTTATTTGCTTTCATATCAACTACATATGTAATTATATTATCCTTTTCTATCTTATTTATTGCTTTTTCTGTACCTAATGGATATAATAAAACATTCATGGTTTCTCAACCTTGTTTATTGCATCTTCAATATGTTCTATTGCACTTTTATTCCATAGAGAAGGCCTTGGTTTATTGCCAGGTGCTATCTTATTTACTCTTAGCTCATCTAGTGTGCATATTTCTAAGCCTGCAATATTTCTAGCTGCTTTATATAATGGCTTTTCTTTATTTGATATAAATAATATAAGTGCCTTTTTGAATATTCTCTTTCTGCTTTTTCTTGATAAGCCTTTCCTTATCCTAGGCTCTTTTGCATCTTCTACAATATTATATAAATTAAGATTTTTAAGTACAGATATAAATTCTTTACTCTTCTCTATCTCTTCTATCTTATCATCAACTATAACAGGATAAGCTCTATCATTATTGATTAATAAACCACTTATTGCTGATTTTATAGCCTTTCTATACTCTTTTATATTTATCTCTTCTTTTATCTTTTTCTCTACTTTTGTTGGATGAGCTCTTCTTCCTTTTTTACTAGAAGGAACCCTTCTTACATCTCCTAATGCTCCTCCACCTAGCTTTACTCTTGGTAATCTTGCCCAACCTCTATCTCTACCTGCTCTATAAGCACCCCTTCTTCCTACATATACTGCTGTTGTTTCCAAACCAGCTAGCCTATATCTACCTTGCTTTTGTAATTTTGAAGTAAGCTCTGCTATTAATGCTCTATTTACTAAATATTCTTTAAAACCTTCATTGAATATATTTGGCAAATCTAATTTGCCTTCTTCTTTTCCATTAATATCATAAATGGGCAATTGCATGATTACACCTTAGCTATATATGTTATTTTTGGTTTATTAATTGCTTTTTTGTTTGCTCTAAGTGCATATCTTAGCCTTACTATTCTTTTTGGTGCTCCTGGTATTGAGCCTTCTAATACTATAAACTCATTTTTTATCTTACCATAATTAGTAAATCCACCCTTGACATTAATCTTATTTGGATCGTTGCCAATCATTAATACTCTTTTATTTAAATCAGCTCTGTAATTATAACCCATATGTCCTGCTTGTGGTACTGTATACAAAACATCATGCGGTGTTATAGGGCCAAGGGTACCAACATGTCTTACTTTATTAGTTGCCTTTCTTGGTTGTTTAGCAACACCATATCTTTTTATAGGTCCTTGCCAACCTTTCCCTTTTGATATAGAAAATGCATCTAGATAAATACCCTCTTCTATTATATCACTTATTTTTATTTCTTTACCAAGCCATTTTTCTATAAATGCTATCTTTTCACTTATATCTTTTCCTCCAACTGCTACCTCATATCTATATAGCTTTTTATTATGTGATCCTGTACTTGATAGATTAGATATTAATAAAGCCCTTGCATCTATAAAATCTTTCATATTCTTTTTTATTTCCTCTAGATTATGTTTGTTCTTTAGTTTAAGTTTTAGTTTTTGAATAAGCTCATTGCTATAAATCTCTATTTTAGGCTCTTTGTAGGTATAGTCTTTTTTATATAATCTTATTCCATATACATATGTTTTTGGATATTCTAGTATTGTTACTGGCTTAAACACTTCTGTTCCCTTTGATGGGCTATTAGAATCATCAATGAGCATTATATGGTTCATTCCTGCCTTTATTGCTAGTAATCCAAGAAATCTAGTCTCATCTACTTTAGGCCAATGCCTTATTCTTGGCAATTGACGCTTAGCTCTTCTATGTGGCCAGAATTCTAATGAACCTCTCCTCATCAATAAGCACTTTTTAAACTAGAAATAATTTATATTGTAAATATATTTATATCTTTTTGTTTTCTATCAGAAAAATAAAAGCAGAAACTTTTTAAAATTTGGTTCCATAAGCTTAGTGAGTGGATG
>ERZ1669250.587-NODE-587-length-15558-cov-3.353802_pt1 | contig 15558 bp, 18 predicted proteins | sample MGYA00579295_ERZ1669250 | MGnify/ENA primary metagenome ERZ1669250 (study PRJEB41166, sample SAMN08046056) | hot springs metagenome | biome: hot spring; feature: acid hot spring; material: thermophilic sediment; isolation source: thermophilic sediment from acid...
AGCATGATGCGTGAAGTAACCTGCAAGTCTGGGTTCAAATCCCAGCAACCCCAAACTTTTTCTGCGAAAGCAGCATAAGCAAATGCGCAGCCAACAGATAAAGCATAAAAAGGAGAAATAATTTTGGCAAAGCCCAGCAGACAGCAAGGTATTTATTGTTTTTTAATAGTATCAGCGAGGGCATGCATAAGAACTGTGTGGATTGTTTTAAGCACTTTTTCTAAGTGAATAATAACATCCTCAAACTCTTATTTCTTGCCTGTAAGTCACTAAGCATTCTGTAATGTTTTCCTTGCAATCTGCCACCAGTCCAATATGTCCTTTTCGGAATCCAACATCTTATCTGGCAGCTCATTTTTCTTGAACCACGCGTATCCTCTAGATTCGCTGCTAAGCTGTATTCTGGTGTTGCCGCCGATTGATGCAGCATAAAAATAGATGGGCCATCTGAGCTGCCCAGGGCCTTTGACACTCTTGACACATATAAATGCTAGACTTTTCGGACTAAGAGACATGCCAATTTCTTCTTCCGCCTCCCTTATGCATGCATATAGCGGTTTTTCTCCGTGCTTAATTGTACCGCCGACATTACCCCATCCTAAAACAGTTTTCCCTCTTTTTTCCTTCTTACGCCACAGAAGCAGTATTTCGGAGAAGTCCCTGTTGAACACGCATACGTATGCGCCGCTCCACGACCTTTTCATTTTGTATATATTTTTCATGGTTTTTAACCTTCGCCTTCGAGAAGCTTCCTTACTTTCTCAATGTTGGCATTCTGCCCTTCCTCCCTAAGCCTCCTTGCTGAATTGGTAAAGTACTTGTGGCTTTCCAAAAGCGACAGCTGGCTTCTGTACCATTCTGCAAGCGTGTACCTCTTGCCTTTGTTGGCCTCAAGCTCGTCCATTAGGTCCAATGACCTCAGCAGGAACCTGTCAGTGCCAAGCGTGTCAAGATCAGCATCACATATTATGTATTCGAGCTCATCCTTCGGGTGTTGAGGAAACTCGGTCGCGAGTATCAGCTTCTGCGCAAGCTTCACCTCTTTGCTGTCAAATCCAAATTTTGGAAGTATCTCGCCGGCCATCTCTGCGCCGATGGGCTCGTTTGCATCATATTGCTTAGCATAGCCTATATCATGCAGGAGAGCTGCTGCAAGCAACGGTTCAACGTATTCTTTCTCGATTTGCTCTGCTTCCGCATACCTCTTTGAGCTTTCGTACACATCGTTAGTGTGTATTATGTTGTGGTAGTAAAGTTTTGCAAACGTCGGGCTGCTCATGAGCTCCATCACGTGCCTCCTGAGCCTCTCCACCCTGCCTGAAAGCACTCCTTCACCATGTTTTAATTTCTGTATGCGTTTTTAAGCGTTTCGGTATACTTGTTTTGCATGTCATAATTCAACCTGTTTAATGCAATCGTTGCGGTTACGTAAAGGTCTTTAAGATCAACGTCTATGAACTTTCTGAATAAATTCTGCTTGGACTGCTCGCCAGCTTCTGCGAGCCTGCTCAGCTCGTCGAACTCTTTCCTAAGCTTCCCTACCTTCTCCACATATTCCTTTATATACTCTGGGTATCCGTTTGCGTTTTCCAGCAGGTTTCCGAATGCTGGCTTCCACACCGGCACGTTGCCCGGGCCGTATGTGCCTATGCTTTTTTCAGCTATATATTTGTTGTATAGCTCTGCGACAGTTTTTGCCGCGGACTTAAGCTGGCTTAGTGCATCTTTTGCAAGCAGTTCTGTGCTTAGGTTTGGATTTGAGTACGTGAACACTATCGAGCGGGCTATTCTCCTCTCCGCGCTCATAAATATCCTTTCTCTCTCACTTTCGAGCCCGTCGGTAGCATATACTATTTTCATTATTGTACCTAGCTTTTCACTACTCTCCTTCTCTCCTGCATGTACAACCTTTCCATCACCATTCTTAATGAGCAGCCTGCCGTCGGCAAGCACGCTTATGAAATTGTCCTTGTCGTTGTCGTAGCGTGCTGATACTGGTATACTCTGATAGACGAATGCCTGTAGTTTGCTTATTTTTCCCTTGGGCTCTTCCAAATGTTCTAGGAAGACGTCACCCTCATCCGATGGATATTCTACCGCAATTATACCCTCTTCTTTTACTTTGCTTATTGCGTTGCCAATGGCTTCTCCAACTTTCTTGTAAAATTCGAAGTCTACGCTTTCTGCGGCCCTATTGCCTATTATGACTGCATCTATGTCGCTCAGTTTCTCGGATTCGTATTTTTTGCCCAGGCTTCCAAGGGTAAACATTATCAGTCCTTCTTTGCTAAATTCCTTTACTAGGTTGCTGTAAACTTCAGACAAGATTTTGTTTGCCCTTTCGTTTTTTATTTCCTTCCCAAGGTCGTCTTCCCTGACCCCATCCTTGAAAAGCAACGCATAGTCGCGCTCCGCAGTAGATAAAGTTTGCTTTTTCGCATCCATACTTTTTCCATCGCTTTCAACTTCGCCCACAACCATTCAATCATCGGATAAACATAACGCATCCACAATCGCATTATCATAATTCAATCCCGCGGGACAAAGCAAAGCGGGTAAGGCCAAAGAATAATCTAGCAAAGAACATATGATATTTATAAATCTTTTCTGCAAAATAGACATCTGGCGTCGTTGGGGCAAGAATTAAATATATACCAATGCAATGTTAAGTTTAAGCAGGCACCATTTGCATATATGTTTACATTTGTTCATTGATGCCTGTGCGCGGATGTTTTTATGATGGAGCCAGGCAAAGTGCTTTCTACTTTCAAGGCAAAGAACGGCATTTCCGTAGTGCTCCGCACCCCAGACATGCACGATCTCAGCGACATGTTGAAGTTCATAAATGACCTAGTTGCTGAAAAAGCGATGATTGCAACAAGCAGGAAGCAAACGCTTGAGTCTGAGGCGGACTATCTTTCAGGGATAATCTCAAGCAACATAAAAGGAAATGCGGTACACATAGTTGCAGAGGTTAACGGGCATATGATAGGCAAGGGAGAGGTAACCCGCGGCTCAGACGAATCGAGACACACCGGCACGCTCGGCATAAGCCTTGCAAAAAATTACAGAAGCATAGGCATAGGAACTGCGCTGGTAAAAGAGCTGCTCAAGCAGGCGAAACGGCTTGGCATAAAGCTTGTCTACCTTGAGGTTTTTGCAAACAACGTGCATGCGCAGAACCTCTACAAAAAAATGGGATTCAAGATAACCGGAGCGCTTCCAAAGAAGCTGCGCTATGGCGGCAAGTATGTCGATGCGGTGCTCATGGCAAAAAAGCTGTAAGCACTCCTGCGTCTGATGTGCACGTATGCGCATAACATTATAAGCTTTTCCTATGTAATAAGAATCGGGGGTGATATAAATGACAAGGGTAAAGAAGAGGGACGGGAGCGAAGAGGATTTCATAAGGGAGAAAATAGTCACGGCAATAGTGAAGACTGGAGGAAAACTGGAGCCTGCGCGGAGGATAGCCAGCGACATAGAGAAGAAGTACAGCTCGAGGAGCACAGTCTCAACAGAGGAGATAAGGAAGGACGTGCTAGACAGGCTGATGAAGGAGGATGAGTCGACCTACAACAGCTGGCTCGAAAACGAAAAAAAGAAAAGGAGATAATCGCGCATAAGGTGGATTGATTTTGGCATCGCCGCAGCGGCGGTGGCACTGCTAGAATGTGCGCTTTACGATATACCGCTGCGGATTTATGCTTCGCACTTCTATTTGAGGTACGCGAAAATGTGTCCTGAATACATGTCCTGCTTTTCCTTTTCCTCGCTCAAAAAATATCGCGGCCTGCTGTATGCAACCGTGAACCCGTCCCTCCTGAGCTTTTCAACAAGGTTCAGGTAGCCGTAGTGGTAGGAAATTCTTATAATGTCAAATCTCCTTAGCGTTGCGGCATCCGTGTTAAGTATTATGCCGTATTCGCAGCCCTCGCAGTTCATTTTCAGGACGCCGTGCCTTATCCCCTTTTCAGCCACTATCTGCTTTAGCGTCTTGATTCTTACCTTTCTCCCTTTCTCCCATTTCTTCAAATCAGACCCTAAATAATTCTCTTCTTCAGCAGGTATTTGCACGTAGCCGCTGCGCCCTCCACAGCCTTCGTTGAAGAGCTCTATCATGCCCTCCATATGGTTAATCCTTATGTTTCTTTTCGCTATCTCGTACGAGTAGGGGAAAGGTTCGTACGCATAAACTTTCTTTGCGCCATTCAACACGAAGAATATCGCTGTGTCGCCGACGCTCGCACCTATGTCAAGCACCTGCCTTCCTTTGACGTCTACGTCGGCATACTTCCCATCTATGAACTGTCTCACCAGCAGGTAGCGCGTGTTGGCAAGCTGCACATTCGAATTATAGACAAAGCGCAAGCTGGCCCCTTTGTATGTTATGCCGACTGTTTTGCCGCTTACACGCAGGGGCCATTTCATTACGCGCATCATATCCTTTTGGAATTTTTCATCAAGCCAGAATCTGTTGCTGCTGAGCTTGGTTATCTTCCTTAGCTTGCCGTTCCTAAGACTCAGCGCTATTATACGCCTTGCAAGCCACAAAAGGGCGTTGTGCCTGCACATATACTGTATGCTCTTCTCAGTAACCAGCATATCAGCGGTGCTAAACAACAAATGCCTGATCCTAGCATAAGCAAAGTCGCAGCGCGTTATGTTTTCCATACAAGTCATATGTGATAATGCCCTTTGTATATACCTTTCCTTCCGGGGAAGATCTGCACTAGGGCATTTCTTACCGCTTCCTCAACGGAAGCCTTTCTGCTGAGAACGCTGCCGGTATAGTTACCCCACGTATCTCCGACAATGAATCCATAGCGCTCCTGAAGACTTATCATGATCCTGTTGTGCGTGGTCTTGTACCTGCGCATCGCCTCAACTATGGGATCCGGCACCTTAAGCCCGCTTGAATAAGCATAATACTCCCTCCCCTTCTTGTCTATCATGCAGCACCACGCCTCCTCATAAACGCTGCCGTACCTGTTTACAAGCCCGCTCTCCACGCCTATATAATAGTCCGCTCCGGCCACATTATTTTTGGCGTCTATTGCGCGGTTCCTCGCGCCATTTATCGTGTGCTTTCCAATCGGCGTCTCAGGCACTCTTGATTTGGACTTGTATGTAAGTATTTCGATTTTTTTACCGTGAAGCAGGCTTGACAATGCCTTTCTTGCAGCGTCAATCTTTATGGCACTTGTGGATCCTATTGCAAATTTCATCCAATCTAACCAAATTCACGCCCTTGTTGTGGCCTTTTTCCTTGCAAACACGCTTCTGTTCAACTGCTCGAGCGTATTGCTTACTGTCTTGCTTATGTCGCCGCTGTTGTCGATTCTTATCACGTTCGCCCCTTCCTTTTCGAGCTGTTCAAAAAGCCTTTTGTATTCCTCCTCAAAGGCGTAATAAAGCTTTGCATCGCCAGAGTGCCATTTATCATTCCTTTTGTCCGCTTCCCTTCGCATGGCAAGCCTCAAATCCCTTATGGCAGGATGCACATATATGTACACTATGGCATCAGGCACAAGCATACGCGCTTTTGTCTCGTCTATTATCTTGTCTATCTCCTCCAGATTCTTCCCTGAATTGTAGGCTATCTCATACGCCCTCTGCGCCGCATACGTGGTGTACCAGTATCTGTCCAATATAACAACGTTGTCTGGATTTTTCCTGAGTATATTTGCAGCCTTCCTCCCTATATCCTCAGCTGCCCACATAAAATACAAGGTCCTCGCAACCGTTTCTTCTGGATGCATATCAAAATAAGCTTTCAGCTTGGTCATGAAATCGCTAGCCGGTATCTTCATTATGGTTGCGCCGAGCACGCTGGCTACCTCATTGGCAACTGTAGATTTGCCGGTTCCGTTTAATCCTTCAATAACAATCAAGGGCATTGAAAAACACCCCGGACACATTGCAATTTGGATAATCTTAAGTGCTTTATACTGATATTTATCCTTTGCGCATGATGCATTTTGGTACCATTATGACGCAGGCAGCTCAGGGGGCAGTAAGCGTTCGTGCGCCAGGCAGCCCCTCAGCCCGGCACCGTTATTCGTATCTGTCTATCACGCGCACGTCGCTGCCATCTTTCCTCTTCACATTTACTTCTTCCGGTTTGTTCTCTTCAGTATAAGAAAATAGCTTTGCATCGTCTTCAGCCGCAACGTGGCTGTGCGATCCATCGCAGAACGGCTTGTGCTTTGACAGCCCGCATGCGCAGATATGCAATTCATAATTCAATACCTTCTCATCGTTTGTAATACCTTTCATACCAGGTACGTCAACCAGTTTTACAGCAAATGGTTTTTTCCTTCCATGTCCTATTATCCTCATATATTACACCTATCTAGCATAAATTATTGAAAAATGCGCACATCACAAAATCCGTGCTGCATCCCCAATATAAATATTACACCAAAACTATATATTATAATCGGATTATAAGCTCATAAAGCTCATAAGATAAATAATATATCCTACCCTATTTGATTGCAATCCCTTTGAATCGGCTCCGCATAAGCACGGATATTAGCAAGAACCCTTGGTAAGTACTTCGCTGTTTGTCAAACAAAGATTCTTTAGGAAACATACCCCATAGATAAATTTAAAAATCTTACATCATTGTTATTATCCAGTGATATAATGGTAGCAAAAGGAGCAAATAACAAGGCAATTGCATTTGCCTTGGAATTCGTTGGGAGTTTGATCTATCTGGGCGTACTTTTTGGGAGCAACGCAAGCATCTACGGCAGCAGTCTGACCGCGGCAGGAGCGCTATGGCTTCCGATATTATACGCTGTGGCGGTAGTAGCATCGATAGCGCTATTCTTCCTGAGCTTTGGCAACTATATAGCAAAGGACGTTAAAATGATAACCACATACGCATGTGGTGCAACGGGTCTTGGCGCATTCTCGCTTGTGGCACTGTTGTGGAGCAACTCTGGATTCTTCGCCGGGACAATAATTGGGTTCATAATTGCAATGATAGGAACCTGGTACGGCGAGAAGTAATTGAGCGCGACAAGAATATACAAGTAAGAGGTAAGTGCAAATATCACGTAAAATGTGCGGAGCCGCCAATCAAATAAGCGGTGCTTTTAGGTAGGCTCCATTTTACTTTTTGTTTTCCTCTTTTCTCTTTCTGATCAGGCTTTAATTTTCAGCCTGCAGTGCCTGCTGCTGTGCTGTTGTAGACAATTCTGAATATCTTCGTGTCAGAATTGGCATACACGAGATCAAGCCCTGCGACATTGTTGTTCCATGCGCATTCGGTGCCGCTGCACATGTAGAGAAACTTGTACATGTTGCTTGCCGCGAGCCCAGGGTCAAACACGAGCGCCTGCGTCAGGTTTACCGGTACTCCTGGCTTTGGAACAGGGGAGAACATCAGCAGCAAGAGCTGGTTGTTGGTCTGTTTGAACGCGGTCTGCTTAACAACATAATAGCTGGTGTTGTATACATTGTAAAACTCAACGTACGTGAACGGCGATATGCCGTAGCTCGTAGTGTTCTTTATTGGCACAAGCTCATAGGCGCTTATCGAATTCTGTGTCAGGTTGCCGCTCTTGACCACGACTCTTGCTAGTAGCGGCGGATTCGTAGAAGGATTTTCCATTGTTATCGTTATGGTTCTGTTGGCCGCACTCTCCGCCTCGCTTATGTCGCTGAATGCCGCGGCGCCATATTCGCTTTGTAGGCTTGTCGGGAGATTTGCCTCAGTGAATATGCCGCTCGTCTCAAGCAGCCATGGGTATCTGACGAGCAAGTAATTTGGCTTGCCCATGATGTTGCCGGTAAGGAAGTAAGGGTCATCGCTACTGTTGAGCAGCCATGCGGCGAATGGGTCGGCTTTAGATGCATTCTGCGCGCCAACGCTGTCCATCACGCTTGTCCTGTTTGCCACGCCCTCGACCACAGATCCATCCGGCCACAGCGTAAGCACTACGCTGTTCGCAGGCGAATTCGCTTTAAGCCACTGCAAAGCGCTGATAAACTGCGGGTTTATGCTGTCGGCAGGCGATATGCTGGCAGTGGAGAGTATGTCATAAAATATGATTGCGAAGATTATGAGCATCACAGGCATTACATACCATAGCTCTTTCTTTTTCGAGTAGAAGTACAGTGCAGCAAGAAACAATATCACAAGCGCAGATAGCATCCACGCGAAGTTGCCATATATGTAGCTTACGTTCTTTGCCATGTGCATAAGATAAGCCTGCGGCACAACATACAATATAACGAATGCGGCAGAAGCAAGCAGAACAGTTGTGTTATTTTTTTCCTTGACATAAGAAAGCGCCAGCAGGAAGCCACATGCAGCAAAGAATATTCCGACAAGCACCGAGGTAATTTGTGAAACATATGCATCAGCCAAAGCCAGATAAGCAACAACACCAACTACAATTGCGATTGCATATGCAAAAAAGAGATTGGTAAGCCAGCTCAGGTCGAGCTCGTCACCCATGCCTTCTTTCCTCAGATATACATATATACCCATTATTATGTAAGCAGCTACAATCACATACATGATCGGGCCAAAGCCTAATTTACTAACTGCTGCATAGTGTGCTTTGAGCCCGGCGGCCACAAGCACTGCAAATATCGCCGCGATCACGACAAACGCGGAATTTTTCTTTATCTTCCGCGCAGTGTCCTTAGAATAGTTTATCATCCAATAGAGTGTATATGCGGCTATTATCGCAAGCGGCACAGATATGAGCGAATTGAACCTCACCGCGTGCATCTGAAGGTATGCAGTGCCAAGGAAATAAGCAAGAACCACGAGCATTGCCTCGCTTCCCCTAAACTTCAAAATCGCCCTGCCTCTTTCATGCTCCTTTTTCTCTTCGTCGATATTCATGAACAGGTATACGGGCATGATAATAAACATAATGAGCCACGATATCAGCGTTATGTGCGGTATCACCGCGGAAAGCAGGAGCAGCATGTTGAGCGGCGAAAGCAGAAGCTCAAATCCAAAGCTTGAGAACAGGAAGCCGCCGCTTGGCGGCTGCAGCTCCTCTATCGTCTGCGTAAAAGCAGTAGTCGTCATGAATCCGTTGCCGACGAATATCTGGTATATGAATGCGGGGGTGAACAAGTCCATTACTACAACTATGGCGATTGCGAACACGGTTACCGTAATCGCCCTGCCCAGCGGCGTCTTTGAGCCAAAAATATTCTTGCGCTTTGATATGTAGAGCGCCAAGTACCAGCCTATTGCCATGAAAATGTATAACATTATGAAATATTTTCCAGTGAATGTCTCCGCATGTATCACGCCGATATGCCTGTATATGCTAGCGAGCACGTACCATATGCCTAGGGCTCCAAGCATGTACCCTGAAGTCTCTAAGCCCTTCAGCCTGTCGAATATGAAATAATACGCAACTATAAATGTGAAAGAGATGACGTATACAGCGGTTGCGAACGGTGCTCCGCCCCAAACATAGTTTCCTATGCTCAGCACGAATCCTGAAAGCGCCATGTATATTATCCTCCTGCGCTTGGATTCGGTTTTGAGCATTTCAATTAGAAATATAAGCGAGAGTATAAGGAATATGGTGACGAATCCGTCCCCCCTGTAGACAAGTGCGCTGGTCCTTGCCGCATCGCCCATGCTGAGCGCCACGAAGAGCATAACAAACACGCCGAATATCTTGCTCTTCGTAAGGAACCTGGCAAGATAGTACGCGCCTATCACGTCAAGCAGACCGAGGAGGACGGGTATGAGTCTCATAACAGTATAATAGCTTATGCCGGCATACCTCAATATTGCATATGGAAAAAGAGTGACCCAGTAAAGGCCTTGCGGCTCAGTAACAGGAGTTGAGTGCGGCCAGCCGGATATGCTGAGATATTTAGGCACGGTGAAGTTATGCTCCACTGCATACCTTATTACGGAGAAGTGATAATAGCCGTCAGGTTCATAAAATCCGAAATACTTGAGCATTGCGATCCTGAAGACTACTGTAAGTACCAATGCCGCTGCGACGAGCAGAAGAAACATATAAAGATTTTTTCTGTTTTTGCCTTCAGCACCCTTCTCCTCACGCAGCCTGCCTTCGGCATTTTCGCTCATGTATTCATGTGTGTGCTCCTTTGTGTATTCGCCATCTCCAGCCACAGCTTCACCAATGAAATAGGAAATAACGCGGCAAAGTATTAATCCCTTTCTGTACGTTTCAGTTTAATGCCGCAGATCAGTCACTGTACGTCTTTACAACTTTTACCTTCTCCTCCTTCTTACTCAGCACAGCGTCAAGCTCCTTCTTCACCTCCTTGCTGTTCTTCTCCAGCTCTGCGAGCTTTTTCTCGTCTATGCCGAAAACGTCAAGTGGGTCTATGCCGTGCTTTTCAAGTATGCTGTATACCCTGTGCTTTGCTTCTGCGTCGTTTGCATTCTCTATGACCTGCTTGTAGAATTCGTACACCTGTACAGCTCCTTTGCTTGTAGAAATATTCTTTACTCCGAGTTCGCTTGCCAGCGCGAAAATCTCCTTCGCCAACTCGGCTCTTTCCTCTTTAACCTTCTTCAGCTCCCTGTCCTTCTCTATTATCTCCTCGCTTTTTATGTTCAGCGCGGTCTTTTTTATTTCGATTTCACTTTTCCTTGCCGCTTCGAAGAACGGTTCCAGTGTCGTTGTTGTTGTGTTTGCCCTCTTTTTCACGTTTGTGCTGCCTCCCATAAGAATCATCAATTTCTTGTTGCATAAAAAGTATAAAAACACATACTGCCATCGTCTTGCGCATCATTGTCGCAGCGCAGTTCCAGCAAGGAAAAGATTTATAATTGCTAAATAAGCATATCAAAACATGTACCATTCATATCTCACAATATTTGTGCCAGCAGTAATTTCATTCTTCATAACGGTGCTTTCAACATACTTCGTCATAAACTATTTTTCCAGCGCAGGCATAGTTGGCAAAGACTATTACAAAGGCAAGAAAAGGATAATACCAAGCAGCGGCGGGGTGGCGCTGTCCTTCGGCCTTATCGTCGGCATCATGGTGTACACTTTCGGGGGCACGTTCGTCTATACGCCGATTTTGAAAATATCGGACCTGCTCGCGGCATCGCTTTCCATAATGCTCATAACATTCGTCGGCTTCATTGACGACCTAAACGTGAAATCCAAGCCACAAAAGACCACGGGTATGAAAGACATAAGGGTCGGGCTCAAAAGATGGCAGAAGCCTTTGCTCACTGTAATAGGGGCAATACCCCTCATGGCGATCAACGCTGGAAATAGCTACGTTCACATACCGCTCATAGGTCTCGTAAACCTGTCGTATTTCTACCCGCTTCTAGTGCTGCCTCTTGCGATCATATTCGTGCCAAACGCGGTCAACCTGCTCGGCGGCTTTGACGGCCTGCAGCCAGGCACAACGCTTGTCGCCTCGCTAGGATTCCTAATATACTGCTTCATCTACGGGTCAAACATAAGCCTTCTGCTTTCCGCCATACTTTTCGCCTCGATATTGGGCTTCATCTGGTTCAACTGGTATCCTTCACGCATTATGCCCGGCGACAGCTACACGTACGCGGTTGGCGCCACGATGGTGGCAATAATGGTGCTTGGCAACCTGGAATTCTTCGGCATAATAGTGTTTATTCCTTGGATAATAGAGTTCCTTCTGCATGCGAGGAAAAGGTTTGATGTTACAGATCTTGGCATAAGAAGAAGCGACGGCACGCTCGAACCTCCGTATGGCAAAAAGATATACAGCCTCACGCATATGGTAATGAACATGAAAAGGGCAAGGGAGTGGGAGGTTTCTATTTACCTGTCCGCTTTCGAGGCCATTTTCGTTGTGCTCGCTTTCATTCTGAAGGCTCTCGCCCTAATATAAAGCTTGTTCAAAAAAGATCGGCGCGCAGTGCTTATGTGATGACGCGTTCCGTGCTGATGCGCTTTGCAAAACTCAGCGCGAGGAAATGTGCTTGACAAGCGCCACATCAGACCTTTTTATCGTCTTGTTTCTTCCTGCGTGCCTTGCGTAGTTCAGCGCCCTCTTGCCTATCTTGTCGGTAAGCTCCTCCAGCTCCTTCTCAAGGTCCGATATCGCGTCTTCCGTCACTCTCTCAGCGCCAGCCTCCCTCAAAAACTGCTCAACATCATAAAGACTAAATCCCCTAGTCTTCAATTCACCACCACTGTGCTAACTAATGCTCAAGCAAGCTTTTAAAATCATGCGCAAAAGTTGCAAATAGTGGCATTCCCATTCTAACAAAATCAGTCCTGCCGAACTATTGAATCGAGCACCCTGTTTATCTCGAGGGCGCGCCGCATGGTTATGCTGTAATCTTTGTCGCCCTTGACAAGCTCGTCAAGCTTCATGAAGAACCAGCCCTTCCCGCTCATGCGCCAGGCAATGAAGGTTTGCATTGCTGTGTTTCTCTCCCACTCTTTCAGCATCTCGAACTTTTCGATCTCTATTCCTATCCTTCCCTTGTCCCACGCCTTGCACTCAAAGGAATAGCCTTTCCCGTTTTTTATCGCTATTATGTCCGGGCTTATCGAATTGACTCCTGAGCCTGCGCTTCTCACAACGGAGTAGCCGAGCTCGTGAAACTTGTTCAGCAGCTCCCTTTCGCCCCTGGCACCTTTAGTATACCTGTTCATAAAACCGCCGCAGCATCACTGGTCAGTCGCGCAGCAAATCAAAATATTACATAACATATATTAATGTTTATGCTTTATATTTTTATTGAATGGAAACGCCGTATGGTGTGGTAAACATGTTTAATGCTAAATTTTTATCTGATATGATGAAAATGCGTGTGTTGCCACAGCGCAGCTAATACGGCTTATCCTGTCAGTGGTTATTGTGCAGCAGCTGAAAGACAAGGCAATCAAGAAGCGCCTGGAAAACGTGCTCGAGAGCCTAAGTTCCGGCATCGTGCTCGTGGAAGGAAAAAACGACGTGAAGGCGCTCAAGGAGATTGGCATAAGCGAGGTGTACACCTACGACATGCTCAGGTACGGCAACGTGGACCTTGACGGCGGCTCAAAGGTAATATACATACTTACCGACAATGACAGAAAAGGGGAACAGAAGGTGCTTGAATTCAAGGCGCTGCTGAGCTGCTCTGAATATAAAATAAACACTGATCTGAGAAGGGAATTCTTCAAGGTCCTCAGGATAGTGCACGTTGAAGAGGCGGCGTCTCCGGCAAAGAAAATAATGGAAAAGGGAGATTGAGATGGCAAAAACATATCTTGATATAGTAAAATACATGGTGGAATGCAAGTTTAACATAGGCGGGCTTGTGGACAAGCCCGACATAATCGGCGCGGTTTTCGGGCAGACAGAAGGCCTGCTCGGCGACGAGCTTGATCTAAGGGAGTTGCAGAAAAACGGAAAGATAGGAAGAATAGAAATAGAGGTTTCGCAGTCCGGCGCCAAAACGTACGGAAAACTTTATCTTCCCGCATCTCTTGACAGGGTAGAGACATGCATACTCGCGGCCGCAGTCGAATCGGTAGACAGGGTCGGTCCATACGATGCACAGTTCAACATAGAGAAGATTGAAGACACGAGATCGGAGAAGAGGAGAAAAATACTCGACAGGGCGAAGGACCTCATGCGCCTGCTGATGCAGACCGAGATACCAGACAGCAAAGAGCTTTCGGAGATAGTGCAATCAGACATAAAATCCAGCGAGATAACAACATACGGTCCAGAGAAGCTGCCTGCCGGGCCGGAGGTGGGCAAGAGCGACGAAGTGATAATAGTCGAGGGACGCGCTGATGTCATAAATCTGCTGAAAAACGACATAGCCAATGCTGTCGCAATAGGCGGTGCCTCCGCAATACCGAAGACAATAATAAAGCTTTGCAACGAGAAGGAGGTTACCGTTTTTACCGACGGCGACAGGGGCGGGGAAATGATCCTGCACACGCTGATGAGTGTGGCCGAGATAGACTATGTGGCGCGTGCTCCTGACGGCAAGGAGGTTGAGGAGCTTACGAGGAAGGAGATAATAAAGGCCCTGAGGACGAAAATGCCTATAGACCAGTACATGAACATGATGAAAAGGAACCAGTCCATGCAGCAGGGTAACCACAACTACCAGCAGTACCAGCAGCAACCGCAGCAGAATCAGGGTCAGAACGTGCAGCAGCAGCCGCAGCAGAAGCCTGCGCAGTACCAGTACCGCAATGAGCGCCAGAGCCAGAACAGGTATCAGAGCAATCCACCACAGGCGGCAGATAACGGAGAAGACAAGGAAATTGTTGAGCCAGAAGACAATGGCTTGCTTCCAAAGATAGAAGACAACGATTATGAGGAAAATGTGCCAAGCGTGGAGCACATAGCGAATCCGCAGCCATTGCAGAAGAGCGAAGCTGGCCCGGCTCCGATAAAACCAGCTTCCGAAGGCATGGTGCTTTTTGAGCTCTCCAAGGGCCTTGATGAGCTTACCGGCACGCTTAGGTCAAGAGTGTACAACGTGGAAGGCAACTCTATGCGCGAGATGCCTATAAGGGAGCTCATAACGTATCTGCAGGAGGTGGCGCCGAACGAGGTGTACGGTGTTGTTCTCGACGGCGTGATAACGCAAAGGCTGATAGAGCTCGCGCTGCAGAAGAATATAAAAGCGATATACGGCATAAGGTCCAATCCAATGCCAAAGAAACATCCCGAGATAATAATATACACTAAGGAGCAGGGCAAGATAGAATAAAAGCGAGTTTTTTGTTTTTGTTTTGCATTATTTCGCCCCAATTCTGCATCAAAAGTGTGCAAGGGTAAAAGGGATCCTGCATGAAAATAATGAGTTTGAATATAGGGCAGTATCAGGATAATTGGAGAGCGAGAAAGCCGCGCATTATTAAAGCAATCATGAAGGAAGAGCCAGATGTCCTGTTGCTGCAGGAGGTGTCAGACGACCGCAGGCACCAGGGCAAAGACGGCTTGCATCAGGGTGCGCAACTCAACTCGAAGCTTCGCTACAAGACAATGATCTATGACATCATGGAGCAGCGCCGCGCCGAGAAGGGAATAGAAATAAACAGCCAGGTATTCGACGGGCTCGCGTGCCTTACGAATCTGCAAGTGCTTTCGCACAGGGTCATGCGCCTGCAAAAAGCGCCGGACGACAAGCATTATCGCGGCGTTCAAATCGTTGAGCTCCTCTACAAAGGAAGGAGAGTTCTGTTTTACAATACGCATTATTCGAACGCTACCGAATGGGCGCTTTCCCACTTTGCGGAAACAAAAGAATATTGGAAAAGCAGAAATGAGCTGCCGATTGTTGTAGGCGACCTAAACATACTCGAGCCGCGGACCGTTGCAAAAATGGCTGGCAGAGAGTTTGAGTCTGCTTACGATTTCAAAGAATATGTATCCTTCCCGTCCAAGGGCGAAGTGCTTGATTATATACTGATACCAAGGCGCTTGTACGAATTCGGGAGTGTGAAATGTGCCTGCGACGGCTGCTCTGATCACCGTGCGCTGATTACGGAAATCGGGATGAAGACTTAATAAGGAGGGACATAAACGCGTCAATAAATGTGCTCGCAAGAGCTAGGGCAGGACTTGCCC
>ERZ1669250.588-NODE-588-length-15487-cov-6.097006_pt1 | contig 15487 bp, 12 predicted proteins | sample MGYA00579295_ERZ1669250 | MGnify/ENA primary metagenome ERZ1669250 (study PRJEB41166, sample SAMN08046056) | hot springs metagenome | biome: hot spring; feature: acid hot spring; material: thermophilic sediment; isolation source: thermophilic sediment from acid...
TAGAGAGAACTGAGTGAAGGCGGAACTGACCTCCTCCTTGTCCTTTAGGGTTGGGCTTTTCTTCAGGTGGTTTATTGCCTTCATTCTTATTACCGGTGGGTTTTAGCCATCTTGCTCCTTTTATCTAATGATAGGCCATGAGCCCTAGCCTCCCCGGAGGCTGACGGCGGGGACTGAACAAGTGATGCAGCGCCCGTGAGGGGCTCCGGAGAAGTGACGGTAAGCCCCAGTAGACGCAGAAACCCCACCATCCACGACGAGGAGCCGTCAGCAAGAATCACCTCCAACGCCCAGATCCCAGGGACAGGGAATACGTAGAATCCTCACAAGCATCCCCATGGAGGCGCTTTTTATCCCACAATACCTTAAAAACATTCAAATTAAAAAACCTACCCCTAATCCCAGAAGAGGCGAAGCCTGCTCTCCAGTTTGTCGATACTATTGCAATTACATTAACATTAATTAGGGAAGCAACCACACCTAAACCCCATCTTTTAGGGTGGTCTTCTTTCTTGAATGAATACTGAAGCAATGAATCTAAGCCAGCATTAATCAATAAGGACTACACCTAAGTGAGCCAGTAAACCACTAAACCCGCAAGAGTACCAACACGAAATTAAGTACATTGTAATATCTTAAAGTACCTTAGAAGCTTCCTCAATAAGTTTCTTAATGTCATTGAGCCTTGCCTTAACTACCTCAATGCTTAGTTTACCTTCATGGAATCCCCAGACATGTAGGCCATAGGCTGAGTCCCAGCCCTCCTTAACCCAAGGACCTAAGGTACTGGATAATGTGGTTGAGACCGTGAAGAGCATGTGAGCGAACCACCTGCCTTCCCTCACAGCTTGTTGATGTTCCATTAGATTATACTTCTCCGCTAATGCCTTAATAACCTCCTCAGCAGCCTTATACGCTTTCTCAGAGGCTTGAGCAACATCACCCTTAGCCAAATAATCCTCAGCCTCAGCCAAGTATCTTTTAGCAGCCTCAAGCCTAAGCTTCACAGCCTCCTGAGGATCCAGCCTAGAGACCGCCTCAATAATCAAATCCTCAACGCTAATACCTTTCTCCTCAGCAACCCTAATAAGCTCCTCCATACATATGATTTCTAACTCTAGAATAAATATTTTGTTAGATATTAATTCCTCCAGGGTTGAAACTATATTCAGTAATAATAAGTTAAGTAAGTAATTTACTCAGTAGTGTCAACATTATTCCCTTGATACTTCTATAATATTTATGATATTAATCTAATAAAGTTACACTATTTAAGATATTGAATAATTCTAAGGCAATATAACCATAATATTAGTAATATAATGAATAAAATATAACATTATAACATTATATATTATTCAGCAACTACAGTAATAATGTTAGATAATGAACATAACCCTATTATTCATCTTAATGGATTAGATTATAGGTGTGCTACAATCTCCTCAGTGAATGCATTGGTGGTTAAACCACCACCTAGGTCTGGGGTTAACTTACCACTGCTTAAGGTACTCAAGACACTACGCTCAATTGCCTCACCTGCAGTTACGTAATTCCCACTACCCGTTTTACCACCCCACCATTTAAGCATCCAGGATATGCACAGTATTGTTGCCGTTGGGTTAGCTACCCCCTTCCCAGCTATGTCGAAGGCTGCACCGTGAACAGGCTCAAACATGGCCTTAGAGTCACCCATGTTCGCTGATGGTGCTAAACCAATACTGCCCGTCACGTAGGCAGCTATATCACTCAGTATATCACCGTAAAGGTTAGTGGTTAAGACTACGTCGAAGTCCTGCGGTCTCCTAACCATATCCATTACTGCAGAGTCTATGTACATTTCATTAACCGTAACGCCAGGGTACTTTAATGCAACCTCCTTGGCTACGGTCCTGAATAGTCCGTCTGTCACGCTTAGTACATTAGCCTTATGGACAATGGTCACCTTACCCCTCCTAGCCTTAGCCATCTCGAAGGCCACCTTAGCGATCCTTTCACTAGCCCTCCTTGAAATTACCCTTAAGGCAACTGCTACGTCGCCGGTTAACATGTGCTCAGCCCTAACGTAAACATCCTCAGTGTTCTCCCTAACTATCACTAAGTCAACCCCATCCCTAAGCGCCTTAACACCCGGGTATACTTTAGCCGGCCTAATGTTTGCGTAGAGGTCAAGCCCCCTCCTTAATTTAACCACAACATCCCCTGCGCTCTCCCCAACAGGCCCCTTCAATATGGCGTCGGAGGACTCAATTAGGCTCCAGTACCTGCTTGGTAACGCTTCACCATACTTGCTTAAGGCTGAGTCGCCGGCTTCAACATCATGAAGCTCAATGGTTAACCCATACTTAGCCGCAGCAGCCTTAAGGACTCTTAGGGCTGAGTTAACAACCTCAGGGCCTATTCCATCCCCCCTTATCACGGCAACCTTCACGCTGATTCACCGTTAGTCTCCATTAGTACTATCCTTTTAAAGTCCTCCCACGTTAAGCTACTCCCCGAGTCACCCAACTCCTTTATGCGGCGGAGTATCCTCGTGACTAGTTCATTACTGGGCTCAATACCCATCATCTTCAACGCGTACTCCACTGAGTGCCTACCACTATGTTTACCTAGGACTATTCTACGGTTCATACCAACCATGGTGGGGTCAATGGGCTCGTACGTGAGTGGATTATTTAAGATACCGTGCACGTGTATGCCGGATTCATGGGAGAAGGCGTTGACGCCAACTATTGCCTTATTAGGTGGTACAGGTATTTTGAAGAACCTTGACACTGTGTCTGAAACCTCCTTAATCTTATTGAACCTAATCCCAGTATTATAGCCCAGTAGGAATTTAACAGCTGAGGCAATTTCCTCCAATGCCGCATTACCAGCCCTTTCACCAACACCGTTTACTGTACCATGGGCTTGATCAGCCCCAGCTTCTATTGCGGCCACACTATTGGCAACAGCCATACCGAAGTCGTCATGGCAGTGGACACTGAGTAGGTAATTACCCCTCACCCTACTCTTAATTAACCTAACCAGGCTCATAATCCTACTAGGCCACATGACGCCGACCGTGTCAGCTATATCAAGCCTATCAGCCCCAGCATCAACAACACTTTGAAACACGTTGATTAGGAAGTCTAAGTCACTTCTCGTAGCATCCTCCGCACTGAACTCAACGGTTAAACCATGGCTCTTCGCATACTCCACCGCATTAACGGCCGTCTCAATGACCTGGCTCCTACTCATCCTTAACTTATACCTCATATGTATGTCTGATGTTGCTATGAATAAGTGAACCGCCCTCACATCAGCGTCAATTGCCTTATCAATATCAGCCTTATTAGACCTTGATAACGCAATAACCTCAGACTCAGTTACCTCCTTACTAATCATTTTAACAGACTTAAACTCACCTTCACTTACAGATGGGTAACCCGCCTCTATTGAATCAACACCGAGGTCCTCAAGCTTCATTGCTATTATTAACTTCTCCTCAGGTCTTAACGCAACCCCTGGTGTTTGTTCACCATCCCTTAGGGTGGTGTCTAGGAACCTCACGTACCTAACCCCCGTTTCCTTAACGGGGGATTGAATCATTTCTTGAGCAATCTAGACCACCCTAACACCCCCTTCAGTATTGAGTATATAAGTTTTAAGCCTTAGCCAACTGATAAATACTAGGGGTTAGTATCAATAGAGTCTCCTTTTGCTAAGTGAAGGGCTAGTAATTAGAATGAAGCAGATAGATAGTTTAGGGGTAATGCTTAAATAGGGGAACCTAGACACAGTAGTTTAATGAGGTGTTTTATTCTTTACGTACGATAGGGAGGGGCCTTGGAAGGCCCGACATGAAATACGTGAGTTAAATAGAGAAAACAACCAAACTAAGTCAAACCCAAGTGAACTAATGATGGGTGGTTACGGTGGTTAGGGCTGTTGATGCATTAGCTGATGAAGTCGTTAAAATGAACATTAAGGAAGTGTTCGGGATACCGGGTGGCCAAATAATGCCGCTGTTCGATGCATTCTACGGTAAGGACACTAAAATATTCCTCTTTAGGCATGAGCAGGGAGCCATTCATGCGGCTGACGCCTACGGTAGGATTACTAGGAGGCCTGGGATTGTAATGGTAACCTCAGGCCCAGGGGCAACTAACCTAGCTACCGGCTTAGCCAACGCAATGATGGATTCATCACCCCTAGTAGCCTTAACCGGCCAAGTACCAACCTCAGTGTTTGGTAGGGATGCATTCCAGGAAACTGACATTATCGGTTTATCAATGCCGATAGTTAAACACACTTTCATGGTTAAGAAACCCGACGACCTCGTACCAGCCTTTAAGGCCGCCTACAGGATAGCCACTGACGGTAGACCTGGCCCTGTCCTAGTGGATTTACCGAGGGATGTTCAATTATCTGAGGTTAAGGGTGAATGCTCAGGGAGCATTAACGTTAACTACAAGGGTGTTCCAGAACCAGACATAGGCCTAGTGGCCTATGCCGTTAAACTACTGATGGATGCTGAAAGACCAGTGATGCTGGTTGGTGGCGGGGTGTGTTGGAGTAATGCCACTGAGGAGGTGCTGGCCATTGCTGAAACACTCTGGATGCCTATAGTGACTACCCTACCTGGTAAGAACTGTGTACCGAATAATCATCCATTATTCATGGGTCCAGCTGGAATGCATGGTAGGGTTGAGGCTGATGCTGCATTAATTAACTCCGACCTAGTATTGGCTATTGGGACAAGGTTCAGTGATAGGACTGTGGGTGACTTCAAGGAGTTCCAGAGGGGTAGGAGGATTATTCATATTGATATTGATAAGAGTGAGATAGGGAAGAACGTTAAGCCAAGCGTCGGCATAATAGGTGACGCTAAGGTTGCCTTAAGGATGATGCTGGAGTTGATCCCGAAGGCAGCCGTTAAGAATGAGGCCTTCGTTAATTGGCTTAGGTCGATTAAGGAGTCTTACGAGAAGTTTAGGGAGCAGGATAACATGCCTGGTTTCGCACCATGGAAGGTACTTAAGGTGATTAGGGAGGTTACGCCACCACACGCCATAACGGCCACAAGCGTCGGTAGTCATCAAATGTGGAGTGAGCTCCACTGGGATGTTTACGTGCCTGGAACATTCATAACCAGCGCTGGCCTAGGGACTATGGGGTTTGGTTTACCAGCAGCCCTTGGAGCCAAGGTTGCTAAGCCTAATGTACCTGTTATTGACATTGACGGTGATGGCTCATTCCAAATGACCATGCAGAACCTAGCCCTAGTTAGGGAGTATAATTTACCCATAATTGTGGTTATATTCGATAATTCAACACTCATGCTTGTTAGGCATTGGCAAATGCTACTCTACAGTAGGAGAATAATTGGCGTCGACTTCCAGGCTAACCCAGACTTCATTAAGATAGCTGAGGCGTATGGGATAGATGGGGTTAGGCCAAGTAATTACGATGAGTTAAGGAGTAGTGTAGCTAGGGCTATTAGGAGTAATGAACCACTGGTGGTTGATGTAACAATAGATAGGGAGAGGGACTTAGTGCTACCGTGGGTTCAGCCGGGTAAGTGGCTTACTGAAGTAACCCTACCTGATGGGTTTAAGGTTGACTTAAGGTATGGTGGTGGGCATGAATAACTATAAGATAAGCATAACGTTGCTTAATAATGATGGAAGCGTAGACCCGGTGGTTAGGGCACTTAACGTAATCAGGAGGGGTAAGGTGAACGTTAAGTCAATGTTAACTTACTTCAATCAGAATCACGTTAACGTTGAAGTGTACGTTGAGGGTATTGAAGATGAGGTTAACTGGGTTTGTAATAAATTGAATAAACTATACGATGTAGTTAACGTAAGCTACTCAACAAGTATAAGTATACCTAAAGTACAGTCTCTACAGGTAGGTGAGAGGAATGGCTAAGATATATAGGGAGGGAGACGTGGACCTATCTGAATTGAAAGGTAAAGTAGTGGCCGTGTTAGGCTACGGTATACAGGGGAGGTCATGGGCACTTAACATGAGGGACAGCGGGTTAAGGGTAATCGTAGGTGTGAGGCCAGGTAAGAGCCGTGACCTAGCTCAACAGGAGGGGTTTGAAGCTCATGATGTTGCTGAGGCAACCAGAATGGCTGACGTCATTGCTGTACTACTCCCAGACATGGTTCAACCAAGGGTTTGGGCCAGTGAAATAGGGCCTAATCTAAAACCCGGTGCACTAGTCATATTTGCCCACGGCTTCAACATACGCTACAACCTAATTAAACCCCCCAGTAACGTTGACGTAACACTGGTAGCCCCAAAGGCACCAGGTAAGGCTGTTAGGGATGAGTACCTGAGGGGATGGGGAGTGCCTGCACTTGTTGCAGTTCACCAGGACTACACCGGTAAGGCGCTTAAAAGGGCGTTGGCGGTTGCTAAGGCAAACGGCTTCACCAGGGTTGGTGTAATTGAAACCACCTTCGCTGAGGAGACTGAAACAGACCTAATCGGTGAGCAGACAGTGCTGGTGGGTGGCTTAATGGAGTTGATTAAGAAGGGGTTTGAAACCATGATTGAACTTGGTTATCAACCTGAGGTAGCCTACTTCGAGGTCCTTAATGAGGCTAAGTTAATAATGGACCTAATATGGGAGAGGGGCATATATGGGATGCTTAACGGTGTTAGTGAAACAGCAAGGTACGGGGGGTTAACGGTAGGCCCCTATGTTCTTGATAATGCCGTTAAGGAGAGGATGAGGAAGGCTGCTGAGAGGGTTAGGAACGGGGAATTCGCCAGGGAGTGGCTGAATGAGTATGAGGGGGGCATGAAGAACCTCAGTAGGATGCTTAATGAGATTAAGAACCATAAGATAGAGATTGTTGGTGAGGAATTGAGGAAACTAATGAGGAGTGGTAGGTAATACTATATTATATGCATTAATAAAATATGGAATGCTTAATGTTATTTTTACAAATATTAACACTAAGTTAAGTAGGGTTCTTGGTAAAATTAATAAACCCATTATTAAACACCGTAGTAGTGATTAATAGTGGGCCTCACATTAACAGAAAAGATACTGAGTAGAGCGGCGGGAAAGCAAGTGTCTCCAGGTGATGTAACTGAAATATCAGTTGACTTAGCGGCATTCCATGACCTAACCGGGCACCATGTGGTGGAGGTTATGGAGAATATTGGTGTTGTTAAGGTTTGGGACCTGGATAAGTTCGTAATGGCCTTTGATCACCTGGCACCACCACCTAATGAGAGGGCCGCTGAGATTCAGGTTAATTTAAGGAAGTTCGCCAAGTCCATTAACGTGAGGAACTTCCATGATGTTGGGGACGGCATCCTACATCAACTACTCCTAGAGAAGTACGCACTACCTGGTCAAGTAGTCATGGCTGCCGACAGCCACACAACCACTGTCGGTGCAGTGGGGGCTTTTGCCCAGGGAATGGGGGCTAGTGACATGGCTGCAATACTCATAACCGGTAAGACGTGGTTAATGGTGCCTGAACCATTCCTAATAAGGCTCATTAATGAACCATCACTTGGTGTTTACGGTAAGGACGTAGCCCTCCACGTGCTTTCAGTGTTTAAGGCCGAGGGCTTAAACGGTAAGTCGGTTGAATTCCAGGTTGAGAAACCTAAGGCATTCCCAATGGACTATAGGGCAACAGTATCAAACATGGGTGTTGAGTTTGGCGCTGATGCAGCAATATTCATCCCAGATGAGGAAACCATCAACTACCTAAGCAAGAGCAGGGGTGTTAACGTTAAGCCAATTAACCCGGACCCCAATGCTAGGTATATTGACGAGTACACTATTGAGTTAAATAAACTTGAGCCGCTTGTGGCTGCACCGCACAGTGTAGATAATGTTAAGGCAGTTAGTGAAGTGGAGGGTACTGAGGTTGACTACGTCTTCATAGGTTCATGCACTAACGGTAGGTTAAGTGACCTTGAGGTTGCCGCCAAGATACTTAAGAATGGGAGGGTTAAGGCGAGGTGCGTGGCTATCCCAGCATCAAGGGACTTATTCATGAAGGCCCTTAACGCTGGTTACGTGGAGACGTTAACTAAGGCGGGTTGCGTGGTTACGTATGGTACATGTGGGCCATGCTTAGGAGGGCACTTTGGTGTAATTGGGCCAGGGGAAACGGCTGTGTCCACCGGTAGTAGGAATTTTAAGGGTAGGATGGGGTCACCTGAAGGTAAGGTTTACCTAGCTAATGCAGCCACTGCAGCAGCCACGGCGCTTGAAGGTAAGTTAACGGACCCCAGGAAGTATCTTCAACCCTGAGTTTGACTTAAACCAGTGTCCTGATTACCTGCATTTCCCTGACCCTCAGCTTCACTTGGCCTTGAGGCTTGCCTCTTAGCCTCATTACGGATAACGTCAAGGAATGTGGTGAAGCGCCACTTCCACACCCTGAAGGCCTCCTTAAGCAGGTTCACCATACTCATGTTACCGTAGTTCTCAATCCAAAAGACGTACTTATCCTCATCCCAATCCACCACCAGTGAGCCACTGCAAGCCTCCTCGCACGTCTTCCAGTTATCGAAAGTACACTGCAGTGGGTCCGTGATCACGAATTCATTATTGTTCTTAGCGATGCCCCTGCATGATTCAAGGCATGATGCGCACCTCTCATCCTTTGGGTTAAGTAACTGAACCTTGGGGTAGTAGTAGTATGATGCTAGGCATGCCTGCCACTTAGCATGATCCCTGGCTCTACCTAACTTGGCGTAAGCCTCAATGGTCAACACCTGGCCCTTACCCATCTTAACTATTAACGTGTCCGGGTAGACGGGGGCAAAGTCTGGGTCATCTGGGATTAAGTCCTTAGCGTAAACCGACACTAACTGGTCATTAGCTTTAACGCTCAACTGGTACCTAACCTGGCATAGGCTTGGGTCAACTAACTCATCCTCACATTCCTCAATCTTAGGTAACTTCTCTAGGTTTGTCTTAAGCGGGATCATGGATAACCTATGCGCGAGAACCTCATCATACATTACGGTAGTGTTATCAAGCACAATCACCCTATCAATGGCTAGCACAGGCACATCAGTGATTAGTATTCTCCTAAGTGAGTTAACTAGACTTGGCTTAACACCCTCCATCACTAATTTCAAGTAATCATCACTGTACTGGAGAACCTTAACCGATACCACATGCCCCACTGGCTGGGTATTTTATAAACCTTAATTAGTGTTGGTGAAGGCTGCTAAGTGAGGGTGACGAAAGTTAAATTAAGGTTAAGGTGAAGAGCCAGTGTGGGGATTACTGAGAAGTTCATTGAGGCCTTCCTAGCAATATACAGGGACTATAAGGGTAAGTGGGGTATAATGGATGTGTACGCGTATAGGACTCAAGGTAAGTCAACTAAGGCCTTCGCGTCCTTAATAATCAACATTGGAGGTAACCCAAGAACCATAAACGCGTACTTATTCTCCACTGGGAAGGTAATGATAGTGACGGACGTAACCCCAGTCTTCAGGGGTAAGGTTAACTGCACTGGTTCATTCACAAGGGCTACAGTGGACATGTACCTACCCCCTGAGGAGTATAATCTATGCATCAGTGAGGGTATTAATGGTTCCCGAGGCATCCTACTAGCCTTAACTAAGGATTATGGTGAAGAGAGGATTATGCTTTATAGTGAGGTTGACCAAGGATCATTGAATTATAATTCCCTAGTTAAGGTACTGGGTGAGGTTAAGGACATACTGCATAAGCTCTTCACTGCTCAGTGAAGAGTGGCCGTATTAACTCAACCTCAACCTCATCACCCTCATCGTAACCCTCCCTATTTTCAGGAACCGTGAGGATCCCATTACCCTTAACTAACGTAGTCAACACGCCACTACCCGTTAATGCAAGTGGCTCAACGTAAACTTTACCATCCTTACCCAAGTAGGCCCTCACCCTAACGAAAGACCTAGTGTTTATGGGTGTTGCAACCCTCCTGGTTAAAATACCCCTAATTCTAGGCCTAGGTTCATCAACGGCATTCATCATGTGGAGTAGGATAGGCTTAACGAGGACCTCGAAGCCCGTTAATGATGCCACTGGGAAGCCGCTCAGCATGAATACTGGTTTACCGTCCTTTACTGCAACACTATTTGGTTTACCTGGCCTAATGGCTAACCCATGGTTCAGGTACTCCGGCTTTAAATCAGCCACAGCCCTTATTGTGTAATCAATCCTACCCACCGAGGCACCGCCCGTCGTCACCACTGCGTCATGGTTAATGAGCGCCTTAGAAACGTGATCCCTTATCGCCTGCTCATCATCAGGTAACTTAAGGTAATCAACAGTGCACCCAATGCCCCTAAGCATTGCAGTCAACACGAACCTAGTACTATTAATCACCCTACCTGGCGGTAAGCCACCCTTTAAGGTATCCTCAACCTCAACTAGCTCATTACCGGTGACTATCAGCATGACCTTGGGTTCATAAACCTTAACCTTAACAACACCCATTGAGGCTAATACGCCCAAGTCCCAAGGCTTAATTAAAGTACCCTTCCTGAATATTAACTCACCCTTAGCAACATCCTCACCCATCCTAGATACGTTATCCATGGGTGCCACAGGCCTATAAACCTCAACGTAATCCCCCCTCCTACCCGTATTCTCATACATAACCACCGCGTCAGCACCAGGGGGAAGAGGCGCACCCGTGGCTATTTCCACGGCCTCACCTTGATTCACAGGGTACTTCCCAGGCTCCTCCCCAACAGGTAGGTAACCCTTAACCCTCAGTATTGATGGGTTAGTTGGAGAAGCACCGAAAGTGTCAATACTCCTCACCGCATACCCATCAACAGCGGATCTATTGAACGGTGGCACGTTAACATTTGAGTACACGTCCTCAGCCAGATACTTGCCCACCGCATCAATTAAATCAACCTCAGTTACATTGGGCGTATGCTTAATGAACATCAACACCTCCCTTAACACAACATCAACAGGCTTAACCTCCCTAAACCCCTTACCGGCAACATCCCCCATTAATTCACTTCAGTCTCACTGCGTTTTAAATCCTTGCAGTGAACCGAAGCCATTAATTGGAATTAAACTTAAATACGCCTCAACGTGAAGGAGCCTTAGCCTAAATGGTGATGATTAGTGACACTTTACATTAGGGAGAGCGAGGTGAATAGGCTGCTTACTTACGGTGAAGTAATTAAGGCTGTTGAGGATGGGTTTAGGCTACTTGGAACCGGTGAGGCAATTAACATACCTAGGCGTAGGGTTGTATTACCTAATGCTGTGCTTCATGTTCTTCAAAGTGGCGTCTTAGGCGGCTATAATGTTGCTGGTTTAAAGGCATACATGAGCACTAGGCAGGGGACTAGGTTCATTGTCCTATTATTCAGTGTGAGCACCGGTGAATTACTCGCGATTATTGAGGCCGATAGGCTTGGTCAAGTGAGGACTGGTGCAGCGTCCGTTGTGGCGAGTAGGTACATGGCTAACTCAATGAGTGAATTAGGCATAGTTGGCTCAGGTAAGCAGGCTAGGGCTCAGTTTGAGGCATTCAACTCCACTGGCGCGTTAAGGAGGGTTAAGGTGATTAGTAGGAGCAGGGTTAATGCTGAGGCCTTCGCATCCTACATTAGGTCCAGTGGCGTGGATGCCGTGGTTGTTGATGATTATGAGGAGGTGTGTAAGGTTGATGTTTTAGTGACTGCGACAAACTCTAGGGAACCATTCATAAAGGGTGAGTACCTAATGGAGGGTGTTCACGTGAATGCGATTGGAAGCAATTGGAGGAATAGGGCTGAATTAACCCCTGACGCTGTTAATAGGGCTGAGTTAATTGCAGTTGATGACCTAGAGCAGGCTAGGGATGAGGCAGGGGACTTAATAATGGCTGGTGAAGCAATATGGAGCAGGGTAGTTAACCTATCAAGTATTGTTGCAGGGAGAGTTAAAGGCAGGGTAAGTTCACGGTCTATAACAATCTTCAAGTCCCTTGGCATATCAATCGAAGATATTGTCACAGCAAAGCTAATATACGATAAAGCAGTAAAGGAGGGAATCGGTGTTGAACTAGAGTTCAGCGGCATGTTTAACATAGGACAATAGTGAAATCAGTCTCCGCCTAATTTTAACCTAATTAAAGCCCTATAGTACTTTCTGATTTAACTTAAGTAAATAATTATACCACTAAAGGAGTATAAAAGCTTAAAAATGGGGAATCACTCATAATGAACTTGCCGGGGTGGCCGAGCCTGGTCCAAGGCGCGGGACTCGAGATCCCGTCCCCGCAAGGGGGCCCGGGTTCAAATCCCGGCCCCGGCGCCAATCATTTGATCTAATAATTGAATGGGAAGATGGTTTAAGCAGTCATTTAATCTTAATCGCGATTTAACGCTATTGCGATACTTTAGAAATTAGTATTATTAAGTCACTGAGAATTAGACACTCATGAGGCATTCCACTAGGCCCCGGAGACTTAAGGTTGGCTCAACAATAATGCTTATTGCGCCTGCTAGTTTCCCTAAGCACTCTAATGTAGGTTTGAAGTTAGGTATTCAATTGCTTAGGAAGATGGGATTCAATATTGTACTTGGTAAATCAGTGAAGGAATCATGGGTTCACTGGCATTTATCAGGGCCCGATGATTTACGTGCTAGGGATTTGCTTGATGGCTTCAGAAGGAGTGATATTGACGCCGTTTGGTGCGCCCTTGGTGGTGCTGGTTCCCTGAGGTTACTTAATTTAATTGACTATGACTTAATTAAGGAGAACCCTAAAGTCATAGTAGGTTTCAGTGACGTAACTACGATTCAAAACGCCGTTTACTCAGTAACTGGCTTACCTTCATTACAGGGTCCAATGCTCTCAATAACCCCTAGGGCAAGTGATGAAGTTGGCTTGGCGAGGTTTAGGAGGGATTTAGAATTAACCGTGAGGATACTCATGGGTGAGACTATAGAATTAAGGCAACCTGATGATGGCCCATTCACGAAAGTAATAAATCATGGTAAGGCAAGAGGAAGGATTATTGGCGGTAACTTAACCCTCTTCACGTTACTGCAGGGTACACCGTATAGGCCTGACCCAAGTGGTGGGGTATTGTTTCTGGAGGATGTTAATGAGGAGGCGTATAGGGTTGATAATTACTTAACTGTACTGAGGTTGAGTAAGGTTCTTTCAATTATAAACGCGATTATTTACGGTGAATTCCCAGAGTCAGGACGCGGAGGCCCAAGTCCAAGTATTGAGGAGGTTATTACCGAGGACACTAGGGATACTACAAAGGCACCATCATTCATAGGTTATCCATGCTGCCATGGTGGTGATGAACATGGATTAAACACATACCCAGTACCAATCGGAATAGAGACTGAAGTTAATGCTGATGACGCGGTCGTAACAATGCTTGAACCCCTTACTGAGTAGGCACCAATACTAAGCATTAACTTACGATAAAAACTCAAGAGTAATGCACCTACTTTTATCAAATTTATTATTAATTACAGTACCATAGTACCTATATTTTAGCTATTGAATTACTAACATTTATGAAACATAAAATAATTATTTTTAATTTTACTCAAAGACCTTCAAAAAGCATTATTAATAATGAACGTTAAGGCAATATCCTTCTAACTCCTGGTAATCAGTAAACAGTTTCATTCATATCATCTAATAATCTCAAACCATAGGGAAGCCGATTGATTAGGTATCTAAGAATGAGATACTACTATTTGCTTAATTACAATTAATAACTGACATATCTCTATTAGACTTATTAAACTATGATGGTAAATAAATAACATAATACATATCCTATATAGAGGAAAACTTAAAAAACTAAAACATAACCAATATTTATGACGAATACCTCATTAAAAACGGTAGGTATAGTACTAAGTATAATGGCTACACTCTTAATAATGTATAGCGTACATGTGACCTATGCTCAACAGAAGCCTCAGATTATTTTCCCCGTTGCTGGCGCCACCTTTGAGATTGCTCCTGGTACTCCTATTTATAATCCCTGGAACCCAATTGGGTTAGCTACATGTGGTATAGCTAGCTTTGGCACCTACTTGCCCTTAGCCTTCTACAGTTACTTAACTGGCCAGTACCTGCCTGTCTTAGCTAGGAATTGGACTATTCAGCTTCTCCCTAATGGTTCTGCATTGTTCACTATTTACCTTAGGCCTGGCTTATACTGGTATAATGGATCAGCAACGATGCCATTCACAGCATGGGACCTTTATGCTGAGTACTACATTGGTATTAAGTCCTTCTCCTGGTGGACTCCTTTCATTAACCAGTCGCTTGTTGATGAGGATTTAAGGGTGCTGAATAACTACACTCTTCAAATCCTCGTTAATGATTGGTCACCGTTAATACCAGTCTGGGTTTTAACACAATGCATTAATGCCCCATACTTCGTTTGGGAGCCGGTCATTAATGAACTTAAGTCTATGAACTGGACTCAAGCAATGAACTTTTCAACCAATATAACTAAGATTGTTGTGCCTTATTGGGGTATTTACCCATGGTACCTAACTTACTTCAGTAACAATTACATGACACTAACCCTTGAACCAAGCAACCTACTGAATGAATGGTTCAGAGTATTTCCATTAGCGGACTGGTATTACTATGATCCAACGTATGAGGCAATATGGGGACCTAATTCTGTAGCTTACGAGTATTGGTATGCCCTTAAGGCTACCTGGGGCTCAGCAGGCTTCTCATGGCAACAGACCATGATACTTGCAAGCCGTGGAGTAGGCATATACTTTGCACCGGCTTGGATGGTAATGGGTATTTACATTAATCCTCATTATTACCCATATAATATTCCTCAGGTTAGGGAGGCTTTATGTTATGTTATTAATAGGACTGAGGTTGGTGCATCATGGGGTTTAGCCATTAGTAAACCAGCCTACTACCCCGAGCCTGTGATCCCAGAAACCATCGATACTTATCCACCAAGCATTAGGCAGTTCATCATACCATGCTCCTACGACCAAAACAAGGCAGCTCAAATGCTACAAAGCATAGGCTTCAAGAAGGTTAATGGCTACTGGTACACACCAAACGGAACACAATTAACATTGGAGGTTTTGGCACCAAGTGGATTCACAGACTGGATGACAATGGCTGCTGACGCAGTAACGCAATTGGATGCATTCGGTATAAATGCTAAGCTAATAGGGCAGGATGTTGGAGTATTCTGGGGTACTACCATACCGAATGGTATGTATCAGGCAGCAACAAGTGCGCTTGGCGGGACAATGTCTTACTCCAGTGCTTGGAGTTTCCTGCAGTGGCCTTGGTGGCGCTCTGGTAATGCTATTTCCGCGTATGTTTCTGGTAGTGATACTTGGCCTTTCCAGTGGCCTAATGGTACATGCACACCGGTTACTGCGCCAGCATCACTCAAACTACCAAACAGTACAGTAGTATGGTGCGTTAACTCAACATTCGGATACATTAACTTGACTAATTGGCAAGTGTTCTTTGATAAGG
>ERZ1669250.589-NODE-589-length-15457-cov-43.410142_pt1 | contig 15457 bp, 14 predicted proteins | sample MGYA00579295_ERZ1669250 | MGnify/ENA primary metagenome ERZ1669250 (study PRJEB41166, sample SAMN08046056) | hot springs metagenome | biome: hot spring; feature: acid hot spring; material: thermophilic sediment; isolation source: thermophilic sediment from acid...
GGCTAAAATTTTTTATGATAGTGCCGATAAGTTTTAGTTTGTTTAGTATGAGGATATATTTTGTTTTTTTATCTGCCTAACCTACCCATTGACTTAAAGCTGTTTTTATCTAAAATATGTTTATGCAAAAAACAGCAAAGCAAAGCTTAAAAGATGAAGTATTGGAGTTTTTAAAAGCACATAAAGACGAGCTATATAAAAAATTTGGAGTGCTACATATGGGATTGTTTGGTTCTATAGCAAGAGGAGATGAAAAAAAGAACAGCGATATCGATATATATGTTGAAATTGATTATTCAAGAGTAAGTATTGATAGCTATTTAGAATTATTTGAATATCTTGAAAAAACCTTAAAAAAAGAGTGGATATTATAACTAGCAATCAGCTAAAACATATGAAAAATTTTCATAAAAAAAATATTATTCAAAATGAGATAATACATGTTTTCTGAAAAAGAAAAAGGCTACTTAATAGACATTTTGCAAGCTTGCGAACTAATCATAGAACATACCTACAATATCACATTTGACTCTTTTATGAAAAACCAAGAAAAACAAGCAGCTGTGATGTATTGGATCGAAATTATAGGAGAGGCTTCAAAAAGGCTTAGCCAACCGTTGATTTTTCTTGACTATCTAAGTTTATCACGCTTTTAATAAATCAAATTTGAGTTATATTTTTTTAACAATAAATTAACGATTGAAGTTTATAATAAACGAAGGAGACTAACCATGAAAAAACTTTTACTTGCTATGAGCCTTTTTACCGCTGTTGGGTTTACCCATGAAACGCCTTGGGGATGGGATATAAAACCTGCTGGGAAATATGTTTATACGTATAACTTTCCAACAAATGTGGTAGTATCAAAACATCATATATTTGTACTCACAAACGGAGCTACGTCCTATCAGACTATTACTATGTACGATAAGAATTTACATGAGCTTTTTCAAGTAAAAGCTTGGAAGGATGAGGTGAGCCCGTCAAAAGAACCAAATTATCTATTTTTGCCCTATCAGAGCTTTTATCAAGGTATGTATTACAAAAACCACAAGCTTTATGTGGCAGGTGGATTTTCTGATAACATCTTAGTATTTGATGTTTATCCTAAAAGCCTAAAATTGGATAAAAAGATATACCTTAAATATAAACCTTTTCCAAAAAACCAATATCCTTATATCTATCAGGGCTTTAGATACGATTTGAGACATTTTTATCCTGATGCTGTGGTAAAAGGTAATAAATACATATATGCCACTGGACTTTTATCAAACGCTTTAGCCAGAATAGAAGATAATAAAAAAATTGATTATCTAAACGTAGGGGCTTATCCTTACTCTATAGCTTTATCTCCAAAATACATATTTGTAAGTCTTTGGGGAGACAACGCTGTTGCAGTGATAGACAGAAAACACTTTATATCTGTTAAAAAAATATACGTAGGTAGAAAGTTGAACAGATTTAGCAAATCAGCCGGCGTTCACCCCACAAACCTTTATTATAAAGATGGTAAGCTTTTTGTAAGCTTAGCAAACAGCGGCAACATAGCCATCATAGACACTAAACATCTTAAAGTTTCTGGCTTTTTAGAGGATAAACTATTTAAAAATCAAGAACCAGGGGCTTATCCAAACAGCCTTTATGTAAAAGGTGGAAAACTTTTTGTATCAAACGCTGGCACAAACTCTATAAATATTTTTGATGTTAAAAGCAAAAAATTGATAGGGGCTATACCAACCGGATGGTATCCAAGCGCCATGAGCGTCGGAGACAAAAATATATATGTAGTATCTGCAAAAGGCATGGGCTCTTTTCCAAATACAAAGTATCAGTGGATTGGTATTTTGATGCCTGGTATTTTACAGAAAGTTTCCTTAGAAGACGTTGATAAGAATATTTCAAATTATACAAAAGACGTATTTAAATACGATAAGTTTGATAGCATAAAAAATCAAGAGCGCATTGTAAAGCTTTTAAGAAAACACATAAAGTATGTAGTTTTTATACTAAGAGAAAACAAGACTTTTGATGAGGATTTTGGTACTTACAAAAGAGCTGATGACAAGTCTGCCACGATTCAGTGGGCTGACCCAAACTTAGCCTTATACACCAAAAAAGAACTTCCAAATTTGTTTAATTTTGCTGATCACTATGCTCTTATGGCAAACTTTTACGCCGACGGCGAAGTGACAGCCCAAGGTCATCAGTGGACCACTGGGGCAAACGTATCTGATTTTGTAGAAAGAACGTGGCAAGAGTATTATTCTGGAAGGGGGCTAGCTGAAAACCCTGGATGGACAGAAGCTTTAACCTTTGGATACGCTACAGGTTGGGGTGGTATACCAAACGGAGTAGATAATCCCTTTGCCATATACGAAAATCTTAGCAAATTAGGAAAGTGGTCAAACCCTTGGATATCTTATCCTTACAAACTATACCTCTTCAACAACCTACTCAAGCATAATATATCCTTTGAAGATTTTGGTGAATTTGTCTCAAGAGATAGATGGGGTAACATACCAAAAGCCATGAAACCTCATATAGCATATTCCTTTCCAGGTTGGAACAGATTCATACTAGACACTTACAGAGCAAAAGCAGCTATAAAGTGGTTTAAAACTCACAATATGCCAAGATTTTCTTACATATGGCTTCCAGATGACCACACCGCAGGACTTCATCCTTGCTACTATACACCTCAATACTATGTAGCCAACAACGACTATGCCACAGCTAAGATTATAGAGTATCTATCTCACACTCCTTACTGGAAGCATATGGCTATATTTATAACTGAAGACGATGCCCAATCTGGAGCAGATCATATAGATGCTCATAGGACTTTTGCCTTAATTATAAGCCCATGGGTAAAACCTGGGTATATATCTACAAAACACTATTCTCAGATAAGCATAGTAAAAACCATTGAAGAAATCCTCGGGATACCTCCTATGTCTATATTCGATCAAACTACTCCTATTATTTCTGACATATGGACCGATAAGCCAAACTTTAGTCCTATAAAAGCTATAAAACCACGTGTAAAGATGGCTTTTAACAAAGGATATTGCAACAACTATACGCTTTTAAGAAGAGAAGCAGGTTTAAAAGGTGAGTATGTAAACAAAGAATGGCTTAAAAAGCATATGAAAGAGGATTCTAAAAATAGTTCTTACATACCATCCCCTAAAAACCTATATACACCAACATCTTTATTAAAAGTATCTGGTTTTGAACAGTTCAAACAAACAGCTATAGCCACCAAAGGCTACATTGGATACAAAAAGATGCTTAGCTACATAAAACGCCTTGCAAGCAAAGAACATAAAAGCATCTGGGCTTTTATAAGTAACTGATATATATCATATAATAAATTAAAAAAATTAACGGAATCTTAACAAAAGACGGTTAAGATAAAAGGTATGAAAGAGGTGCAAATAGTAAGTGCAAAAGAGGGCAGGATAAGACTAAAGGTAAACAAGGTTTACCACGGTATAGTGTATGAGCTATTAAGAAAAACGTTGAAAGACGAAGAGATTGTATCTAAGCCCTACACCGATAGCATTCTAATAAGCTGCTGCAAAGACGAAAATACATTGCCATTAATAAAAAAAGTATTAAAAGAAAATGGTTTTAAAGTAGAGACAAAAGGCAATGAGATAAATTTACTATTTGCCTTCCAGCTAATGTTAAATGTAGGAGGGGGACTGGAGGGCATTGCTTTTAACGTAGCTAAGGACATTGTATTAGACAGGGTTGGTCTAGGAGCTATATCTTACTTTGTATGAAAATAGAAGATATTTCATTTTCACATCATAGAATAAGAATAAAAGGAAACGTGGTTTACAACGAGGCTTTTATAAAAGTTTTAAAAGAGCTTTTTGGTGAAGAAAACGTATATATAAACTATCACACCAAAAGCATCAAAATAGAATCTGAAGAAATACTATATCATGACGAGTTTCAAGAGTTTTTAGAAAAGCAAGATATAAAACCGTTTGGTGAAACAGTTTGCCTTACAGATATTCATCCTTTTATATCTAGGACTATAAAATCAGATATTTTGAAGCTTTTTTTATACACCGTTGATTATGGTTTTAGAATAGGTGCTGTTAGATTTATATGGGTAAATTGGCTGTTTAATAAACTTGTAATAAAATTTTTATAGGAGGTATATATGTTTGAAAATCTTATTGGATGTTTCTCGAGAAGGTACTTTACCTGGGGACTTGGCACCGTAGCGGCCATTTATGTACTTGGAAAAGCTTTGGAAGAGTTTAAGCCAGTTTTAGTGGGGGTTACGAAAGAGGGTATCAGCTTCGGACAATGGCTAAACGCTTCTTTAGAAGCCAAAAAAGAAGTGGTAGAAGATATAGTCCATGAAGCAAGATCAGAGCTTAAAAAAGAAATAGAACTAAAGATAACGCTTTTACAAAAACAGCAAGAGCTTTTAGAAAAGCTAAAATCATCTTTATAAGGAGGAACAAATATGTGGTCAAAGTTAGGTGATATGATTTGTAGCAAGTACACATCTTTTGGACTTGGAATGTTTGCTGGTGTTTTTGGCTTTTATATGATACATAAGATATCTGAACATCAAGAACTAATGAGAGTGCAAGAAGAGATAAACGAGCTTATGAATAGGCTAAATCAAAAAACATTGCCACCTTCACAAGAACAGCAGTCATGAAAACCCTTATAGTAAAACACAAAACTTACGGTAGGATAAGGGTAAATTCTTTTTACCTTAAGTATTTAGATGTTTCAAAAGAGACCATAGAAGATTTTATAAAATCTCAAGACGGCATATTAGACGTCAAGCTAAACAAAGCCACTGGTAGTTTATCCATATCTTACGACCCAAACAAGATATACATAGAAGAATTTTTGGAACTCATAAACAATACACCTATCGATGTAATACTTGGCATATTAAAATCTCACAAAACAAAACCAAAGACAAAGAATGAGGAACCCTCTAAGTTAAGAATGGTGATGGGGGCTTTGGGAGGAGTGCTTTCTTTAACACCGGTATTGCCAAATCCGCTGGTAAAAACGCTTGCTATATTAGGTTCTATACCATCTTTTAAAAGCGCTTTTTCAAACCTTTTGAAAGGCAAGTTGTCTTATCAGCTTTTAGATTCGTTGGCCCTTGGTATAACCATCCAAAGAAACATGCTTTTGTCTTCAAACATAATGAACTTTTTCATAGGACTTGGAGATTATCTTGAAGACAAGCTAAATCAAAGAGCTAGAGCTTCTATAGAAGACCTTTTAAACGTAGATGGAGAAACCGCTTATATAGAAAAAGATGGCGCAAAGATAGAAGTGCCCATAGAAGAGATATCTATAGGAGATATAGTGGTGGTTTATGCTGGTGGTAGAATACCAGTAGACGGCGTGGTGGCAGAAGGTAAAGCGGTTGTAAACGAGTCTATATTGACTGGAGAAGATAAACCTGTTTTAAAAGATGTAGGCTCCAAGGTATATGCTGGTACAAACGTTGTGGATGGAAAAATCTATATAAGGGTAGAACAAAAAGGCGCAGATACCATAATCTCAAAAATCGCCTACATGGTAGAGTCTTACATGGATCAAAAACCGGGCGTTTACGATAGATTTAACAAACTAGCTGATGCTACTGTATTACCAATCCTAACAATAGGTATAGCAAATCAGCTTATAACCAGAAACCTAGCCAAAACCTCCAGCATCTTAACAATAGACTACAACACCAATTTGAGAGTCTCTATACCAATAGCTGTAGCTTCTTCAATATCAAAAGCATCAAACCATGGGGTTCTCATAAAAGGCGGTAGGTCTTTGGAAGAGCTTTCAAAAATAAACTGCATAGTCATGGACAAAACCGGTACCATCACCAAAGGAGAACCAATTATTACAGATATAATACCGCTAGAAGAGAGTTTATCAGAAGAAGAGCTTTTGAAATTAGCTGCTTCCTTAGAGCAAAGGTTAAAACACCCTATAGCTGATGCTATAGTAAATATGGCAAAAGAAAAAGGGCTTGAGCTCTACGAAAGAGAGGATTCTGATTACGATATAGGTCTTGGTATTTCAGCAAAATTAAACGACGAAGACTACAAACTCGGTTCATCAAGGTATATGGCCAATCACAAAATAGCTATACCAAAACATGTAAAAGATATGGTTAGCAAAAAACACGATGAAGGCAAGACAGTCTTATACCTTGCCAAAGGTAAAAAAATATTAGGTTTGATAGCTTTTAAAGATACCATAAGAGAAGAGGCCAAAGAGGTTATAAAAAAGCTAAACAATATGAATATAAAAATCGTCATGCTAACTGGAGACAACGAAGAAGTGGCTCAAGCTATTGCAAAAGAGGTTGGTATAAATGAGTTTAGAGCAAGGGTATCTCCAGAAGAAAAAGCCAAGTACGTAGAACAACTTAAAAAAGAAGGCTTCAAAGTAGCTATGGTAGGAGACGGGGTCAATGACTCTGTGGCACTCTCAGCAGCCGATGTTGGCATAGCTATGGGGGACGGTTCTCAAGTAGCTATAGATGTGGCGGACGTAGTGCTTGTAAAAGAAGACTTAAATCTCATATACAAAGCCATAAAACTTTCCAAAGATACCATGAAAGTGGTAAACAACAACATAAAATTTAACTTTGCCATAAACACACTGGGTATGGCAATAGGCTTATTTGGTTCCGGCAACCCAGCTTTTTCTGTAGTGATAAACAACGGCTCTACTATACTATCAGCTTTGTACTCTATAACGCCGGATATAAAAGATGGATGAGAAAAATCTTGGTAGAGGACTTTATTTTGTATTTGTAATAACATTTTTGGATTTTCTTTTAGAAGTATATTACGGATACGCTTTCAATAGCTTAGCTTTACTTTCTGACGCAGTATATATGTTTATGGACTTATCCGGTCAAGCTTTGGCAATATTTGCTATGTATCTATCCAAAAAGCCTCCAAACCCAAAAAGGACTTTCGGATACTACAGGGTTGAAATACTTTCGGCTTTGTTTAACGGTATCACAGCTGGTTTTTTCTTAATAATGATATTTTTACACGCTTTTAAAAGGCTCTTACATCCAGAATATGTAAACGCTGGTGGTGTTTTGTGGATATCTATATTGGGGCTTATAGTAAATATAATTGGCATTGTGATACTTTATTTCGGTTCAAAACAAAGCCTCAACATAGCCGGTGCTTTTTTGAGGGTCTTAATGGATGGGCTTAGCTCTGTAGGCGTTATAGCATCATCTATTCTTATAGAACTTACTGGAAACTACATATTTGACCCTATAATGAGTATACTAGTGGGACTAAGCGTGATATATCCCATTTATAAGGTTTTATCAAAATCTATAGACATTTTGATGGAATCTTCTCCGGAGTATGTTAATTTAGAAGAGCTTGAAAGTTTTATAAGAAAACACTTTCCAGAGATCATGATAAAATCTATACACGTTTGGAGCCTTGTACCCGGCAAAAATATAATGTATGCAAGGCTGAGAGAGCAAGATTTAGAAGCTTTAGAAAACACGCCTTTAAAAGAGGTAAGGGAAAAGATAAGAACCATGAAGAAAGAGCTAAAAGAAAAGTTTGGTTTTGAAAGAGTGGTAATAGAGCTTTACTAAAAGCTTAGGAGGGTCGCCATGATAGGAGTGCTATCTAAAAAGACATACGGGTTTAGGTTAAAAGCTTTTAAACAAAAAATTAACTTTACTTTTGAAGTAGGTAACTTCACAGTAAAAACGGTGCAAAATCATAAAGAGCTAAAAAAAGCCTTAGAATTAAGACACAATGTATTTTACAAAGAGTTGTTAAATAAAAATAGATTTTTAAAACTAGATATAGATAGTTTTGATTTTATAGCAGATCATATAATTATAATAGATAATAAAACACAAAATGTAGTTGGTACTTATAGAATTATAGCTTCTAGTTTCAGCGAAAAGTTCTATTCAGAAACAGAATTTGATATTTCCAGTATAAAGCTTTTAAAAGCTGAAAAACTAGAGATTGGAAGGGCTAGCGTCCATAAAGACTATAGGAACGGTGTTATAATAGCGCTTCTTTGGAAGGGCATAGCTTATTACGCCAAGACAATCGATGCTAAATATGTATTTGGGTGTTCTAGCATTAAGACAGAAAACTTGTTAGAGATAGTACTTGCCTACAAATATCTAAAGCAGTTTGAAAATAAGATGGTATTCCCGTTGCCAGATTTTCGCATAAAAAACTTTGAAAACTATGTAAAAACGCTTGACAATATAAATATAGATGTAAACAGTCTAAAAGCTTTTGTGCCCTCTCTTATTCAAAGCTATTTAAAAGCTGGTGCCATGATATGTGGTGAGCCTGCTTTTGACAAGCATTTTAAATGTGCTGATTTTATAACACTTCTCGACGCTGACAATCTTAATATATCTTTCGATAGAAGATTTAAATCATAGATTAATAATATAAAATAGCGTTAAGCTATATCTATTGGAGGTAATATTATGAACGTATTCTTAGATATTTTTAGTTTTGCTTTGTTTTTTGGTGTCCTCACCTTCGTTTCTCCTTTTTTGGGTAAATATATGGCAGATATATTTGAAGGCAATATATACAAATTTTTAAAACCTATAAGGTATTTAGAAAAGGCAATATACAAAATACTTGGTATAGATGAATCCAAAGAGATGAATTGGAAAGAGTATCTTTATACTTTGCTATCTTTCAACTTCTTGGGATTCTTGGTGCTTTTTTTTACGCTTTTATTTCAAAAATACCTTCCGTTAAATCAGTACAACATACCAAACATGAGTTGGGACTTGGCTTTTAATACAGCTGTAAGCTTTGTTACAAACACAAACTGGCAGGCTTATGCAGGAGAAACCCAAGCTACATACTTTTCTCAAATGACTGGTCTTGCTCTTCAAAACTTTTTATCGGCTGCTAGCGGTATAGTGGTAGCTTTGGTACTAATAAGGGCTTTTGCTAGGAAAAACACCATATATCTTGGAAACTTCTTTGTAGACTTTACAAGGACGATTTTATATGTGCTTTTACCACTATCTTTTTTTAGCGCTTTGTTTTTGGTATCTCAAGGAGTCATACAAAACTTCTCTCATTATAAAAGCATAGAACTTTTAGAAGCTTATAAAAACGGTAAAGATGTAATTACACACCAAATACTTCCTATGGGTCCAGTGGCTTCCCAGGAAGCCATAAAGCTTTTGGGAACCAACGGTGGCGGGTTTTTTAACGCAAACTCCGCTCATCCCTTTGAAAACCCCACACCTTTATCAAACGTTTTTGAAGCTTTTATCATAATCTTAATACCAGCTTCTTTGGTGTTTACATTTGGCTATATGATAAAAGATAAAAAACAAGGATGGTTTTTATACAGTGTTATGCTCTTTGTGCTTCTCTTGATGATGGGCATAGGGTATTACTTTGAATATTACGGCAATCCCATAGTAAAAAAGCTTGGCGTAGAAGGTCCTTATTTGATAGGGAAAGAGCTTAGGTTTGGCATGGGTGGGACTATGCTATTTTCAAGCATTACTACAGGCGTTTCCTGCGGTGCTGTAAATGCTATGTTTGATTCTTTTACACCTTTAGGCGGTCTTATACCAATGTCTTTAATATCTTTAGGAGAGATAATATTTGGTGGTGTGGGTTCTGGACTTTACGGAATGCTTGCTATGGTTATTATAGCTGTTTTTGTGGCTGGACTTATGATAGGAAGGACTCCAGAATATCTAAACAAAAAAATTGAAGCAAAGGAAATGTGGTCATCCGTTATCATAGCGTTGGTAGCTGGCGTCATATCTCTACTTCTTACTACGTTGGCCCTTTATACAAAATGGGGTCTATCTTCCATATCAAACCCTGGACCACATGGGCTAAGCGAAGTTTTATACGCTTACATATCAGCTTCTAACAACAACGGTAGTGCTTTTGCGGGGTTAAACGCAAACACAGTTTTCTACAACATAACCACCGGTTTAGCAATGTTGATAGGTAGATTTGTGCCTATAATAGCTGTATTCTATATGGCATCCTCTTTGTCGCTTAAGAAACATATACCGCCAAGCCCCGGTACACTTCCTACCCACACGCTAGTGTTTGGTGTTTGGCTTATTTTCATTATTATAGTAGTGGGTGCTCTTACATTCTTACCAGCTTTTTCATTGGGACCTATTCTTGAGCATATGCTTATGCTAAAAGGAGTTACATTATGAAGAAAAAAGAGCTTAGCATCTTTGATAAGAAAATTCTAGAAGAGGCTTTTATAAACTCTATAAAAAAACTAAACCCCTTAGAGCTTTTAAGAAATCCAGTAATGCTATCGGTAGAAATAGGAAGCGTAATTACTACTCTAAACTTTTTTTACGATTTAACCACTCACAACAAACATGCTTGGTTTAGCGGTAACGTAAGCTTATGGCTTTGGCTTACAGTACTCTTTTCTAATTTTGCAGAATCCATAGCAGAATCTCGTGGTAAAGCAAGGGCTCAGTCTCTTAGAGAAGCTAAATCAAATCTTTTTGCTAAAAAGCTAAAAAACAAAGACGATAAAACATATGAGCAAGTCCCTGCTTCTTCTCTTAAAAAAGGAGACTTATTCTTACTTGAAAAAGACGATATTATACCTATAGATGGGGAGCTGATAGAAGGGGTGTTGCTCGTAAACGAATCCGCCGTTACTGGTGAATCAGCACCCGTTATAAGAGAGTTTGGCACTGACAAATCTTCCGTAACAGCAGGAACTAAAGTTGTATCTGGGACTGGAGTAGCGGTTGCAAGCGTAAACCCAGGTGAAACTTTTATAGATAAAATGATATCCTTAGTAGAAGGTGCTAAAAGAAGAAAAACACCAAACGAAATAGCTCTTGATATCTTGATAATATCCCTTACGGTGGTATTCTTGGTGGTAGTTATAAACTTTAGAGCTCTTTCTTATTACAGCGTATATTCTACTCATAAGGGAAGCATAGTATCTTTAGTGGTGCTTGTAGCGTTGTTTGTATGCTTGGCACCAACCACTATAGCGGCTCTTTTACCGGCCATAGGTATAGCCGGAATGGATAGGCTTTTTAGAAAAAATATAATAGCTCTTTCTGGTAGGGCTATAGAAGCCGCCGGAGATGCAAACGTATTGTTTCTTGACAAAACAGGCACTATCACCTACGGAGATAGACAAGCGTATAAACTTATCCCAGTGGAAGGAGTTTCTGAAGAAGAGCTTGCAAAGGTAGCCCATATAGCTTCTATAGGAGATAGCACCGCTGAAGGTAAAAGTATTTTTGCTTTTACAAAAGAAAAGTATAATATATCAGCAGATATAAAAGATTACAAGGTTATAGAATTCAACGCTTCAACTAGGATAAGCGGTGTGGACGTAGGCAACGATCAATATAGAAAAGGTTCTAGCGATGCTATAGAAAAGTATGTATCAAGTTTAGGCGGGGTTATACCAAAAAATTTGGATAGAATAGTTGAAGAAGTGGCAAAAGAAGGCGGTACCCCTTTGGTGGTAGCTAAAAATGACAAAATATACGGCGTAGTCTATCTAAAAGACATAATAAAACCTGGTATAAAAGAAAAATTTAAAGAACTAAGAAGAGCTGGTATAAAAACTGTTATGATAACGGGGGACAACCCACTTACGGCAGCCACCATAGCAGCCGAAGCCGGTGTGGATGACTTTTTAGCCCAAGCAAAACCAGAGGACAAATTAAGGCTCATAAAGAAATATCAAGAAGAAGGATACATGGTTGCTATGACAGGGGATGGTACCAACGACGCTCCGGCCCTAGCTCAAGCTGATGTTGCAGTGGCTATGAATTCCGGGACTCAAGCCGCCAAAGATGCTGCCAACATAATAGATCTCGACAACGACCCGTCTAAACTTATAGAAGTGGTAGAAGTTGGCAAAGAAATTCTTATAACAAGAGGGGCTATCACCACGTTTAGTATAGCAAACGACATTTCAAAATACTTTGTTATAATACCAGCCGCCGTTAGTAAAAGCTATCCAGAGCTAAATATATTAAACATATTACACCTTGAAAATCCTTATATAGCAATCTTATCAGCGGTTATATTTAACGCGGTGGTAATACCGATGCTTATACCTTTAGCATTAAAGGGTGTTAAATATAGGCCCATAGACGCCCAGACACTGTTGGTAAGAAATTTAAGCATATACGGTATAGGCGGTGTTTTATTCCCGTTTTTTGGGATTTTGATTATATACTGGATTTGTGAAATTATTTGGAGAGTGTTATGAGTGCTAAAAGCTTAAAAAACGTATTTTTGCTTTTTGCAATATTCTTTGTATTGCTAGGCATTTTATATCCTGTAGCAGTTACTGGAGTAGCAAAACTAATATTCCCTTATCAAGCTTCTGGAAGCCTGTACGAGCTAGATGGTAAAATAGTAGGCTCTAAGCTTATATGTCAACCTGTATCTGACCCTGCTCTTTTCTGGCCAAGACCATCTTCTACAGCTTCTTATCCTTGCAATCCGCTTAGTTCTGGCGGTTCAAACGTAGGCCCTACAAACAAGCAGTTGGTAGAAAACATAGAATCGAGGATAAAAATATTAAACTCCTACGGGCTTGAAGCTCCTTTTCCTTCTGATATGGTAATGGGTTCCGGAAGTGGCCTAGAGCCTTACATATCTTTAGAAAATGCTGTAATGCAAGCCAGAAGAGTATCTAAATATGCAAATATACCTTATGAAAAGCTTTTAAAAATGATATATAAAAACACCGATGAAAGGACTTTTGGCATATTTGGAGCAAAAAGGGTAAACGTTGTTAAGCTTAACATGGAGCTTTTAGAATGGAAGAAGAAAGACCGATTCCAGAAAGTTTATTAGAAATAGCAGAAGAAAAGAAAAAACGGGGTAAGCTCACCATATACCTTGGTGCAATGCCGGGGGTTGGCAAAACTTATGCAATGCTAAACGATGCTAAAATCAAAAAACAAGAGGGGATAGACATAAAAATAGGTTTTGTAGAAACACATGGAAGAAAAGAAACAGAAAAACTTTTAGAAGGTTTAGATATCATTCCTCCATTGGAAGTAGAATACAACGGTATAAAGCTAAAAGAGCTAAACTTAGACGAAATACTCAAGATAAAACCGCAAATTTGCATAATAGACGAGCTTCCACATTCAAACCCACCTACGTTTAGAAACAAAAAACGATATCAAGATGTAGAAGAAGTATTAAACGCCGGTATAGATGTATGGACAGCTATGAACGTGCAACACATAGAAAGCATAAGCGATATAGTATATCAAATAACTGGGGTGAGGGTAAGAGAAACAGTCCCAGATGAGTTTGTAAAAAATGCTGACGAGATAAAGCTGATAGATTTACCACCAGAAGAGCTTATACAACGGTTAAAAGACGGAAAAGTCTATGTACCTGACTTAGCCCAAGAAGCCATAAAAAAATATTTTAGACCAGGCAATATAATGGCTTTAAGAGAGCTATCCATGAGGATAGCCGCAGACAAGCTAAACAAAAAGTTAAACACTTACATGAAAGAACATGCAATCGCTGGTCCATGGGCTATAAAAGAAAGAATAGTAGTAGGCATATACGCTAGTCCTTTTGCAGAGCATTTGGTAAGAGCAGCTTACAGGGTTGCTACTGAGATAGACGCCGATTGGATAGCTATTTACGTTGAAACAGAAAAGCACGCTTATTTTACAGACAAAGAACTAGATTGGCTACAAAAAGCCTTAGAACTGGCTAAAAGTCTAGGCGCTGAAATTGTATGGATAAAAGACGACGACGTACCAAATGCCATTATAAGATATATTAAAAGCCACAATATAAACAAGATCATCATAGGCAAACCTAAAAAGTTTCCCATATTTAGAGGCTCTATATTTAGAAAGATAGCTCAAAATACAAAATATGTTGATATATACATATTAGACCCACCTATCGCCGAAGCAGAACTTTTTAATGCTTCAAAAAAGCGCATAAGTCTTCCTAAGTTATACCTTCCTAAAATTTACAACATCTTTATAGGTTTATTTCTTGTATTTCTCGCCACATTTATAGGACTTCAGTTTAGAAGTTTTTTAAATCAATTAAACCTTGTATTCTTATTTTTGTTGGCACTTAGCTTAGCAGCCGTGATGCTAGACACATACTCTACAATCCTTGCTACGTTAGTTAGTATAATTATATTTGATTATTTCTTTATTCCACCCTATTATAGTTTTGCAATATCTGATATAAACTATTTCCTATCTTATACTGTTTTCGCTGTAATGATAGTGTTTATAAATCTTCTTTCAGTAAGACTAAAAAGGAATCTAAAGCAACTTCAAAAAAGCGAAGAAAAAAGCAACGTTCTTTTTGAACTTAGTAGAAAACTGCTCAGGATAAATTCAAAAGAGGAGTGTATATCTATTACCGTAAGATATGTAAAGATTTTCGTAGAAGATGTAGCGATATTTCTAAAAGACAAAGACAGCATTCATCTTCAAGCGGTAACAAAGAATATAAACATAAACGAGCGAGTCAAAACAATAGTCCAGTGGTGTATCAAAAATAAAAAACCAGCCGGCTTTTCTACACAAACTTTTTCCGAAGACCCATATCTTTATATGCCGCTTATCTATAAAGATGATGTATACGGAGTAATGATTTTCGATATGTCTAAAAGCAAAGAAACAAGTTATGAACTCATATCTATCTTAGAAGCTATAGCAGATTTATTTGCCGCTAGTATAGTGAAATACGTTTAAAGATATTATTGGTTTAAAGCTGCTAGCGTAGTAGGAACGTTGTTGGCAGTGCAGTTAAGATAACTATAGTCTGAAGTTGTGGCGCTTGATATAGTGCATAAAAGCCCCAAAGAGTTAAAAGCGTTTGATACTGCTTGAATATATTCGTTTGGTATTTGGCTTGTAACAATTGTAAAAGAAGTGCTGGTGGAAAGATAAGACCATGTGATGGCCCAAGGTCCTATAAAATGAAGCAAAGCACAGCAATTAGCAGGATTTGAGGGAGGATGTGAGTTCCAATCACATGTACCCTGAGCACCGTTTAAGCTAGACCATGAGTTCCCGTCGGTACAAGATATTTGAGGATATGCCCCAAGCACATCGTAATAATCTTTCACACCCAAAACAAACGTCCTCGCTTTATACGCATATTCCTGCTCATTGGTGGTAGCGTGTATAGTTCTATATCCTATAAATACCGCCCCCAAAAATATGCTAACTATAGTAAGCACAAGCAAAAGCTCTATGATAGAAAAGGCGAGTGGCCTGAAAGGCTTATTAGAATACATATTATCTGAATTCATATTATCTGAAACACCGAGTGGCCTTGCAAGAGGCTTATTGAGATGTATGTCCCCTAAAACACCAAGTGGCCTCGCAAGAGGCTTATTGAGATGCAAGTTTTTTAAGCTGTATAGTAATCTC
>ERZ1669250.592-NODE-592-length-15411-cov-7.334527_pt1 | contig 15411 bp, 20 predicted proteins | sample MGYA00579295_ERZ1669250 | MGnify/ENA primary metagenome ERZ1669250 (study PRJEB41166, sample SAMN08046056) | hot springs metagenome | biome: hot spring; feature: acid hot spring; material: thermophilic sediment; isolation source: thermophilic sediment from acid...
ATATCTGTTAAATAAATTACGTAATAAGTTAATCATAACCTCCCCCTACTAAATGCATCCTCATCAGGCTTTAATTCACTGTAAATTCGCCTAAGCAGTGTTGTACTGCTCGCCTCATTAGGGCCTAGAATTGAGACTACTTTACCCTTATGAAACTCAATATTGATATCACCATTAACTGGTATGTTGCTGAAACTTTTCCGCACCTCCATTGTCTTCACTATTATGTTTTCCATATTTAGTATCAGATTTAACTGATACTGAATCTTTTAAATTTTACGTCTCGAAGAACGTTTTTACCTGGTATTACTAGAGAAATTACATCACTATGATGAGAAGGATTGCACATTAGTTAGCTCAATGCTGATTAATTGCTGGATTTCTGTTTTACTTAAGGTTGCTCCATTTATAATAATTATAAGTATATCGTGGCTATTTGTGGCCATGACTGCAGTGTATTGTTCACCATTACCAGAAGGGGATTCAACCATGTAATTGTATCCCCTTATGTTACCCATTATAGGGCTTTTAGGGGGAAGGGTTAGATTGAAATATGAAGTTACCGCGAAGTATGAAACGATAACTACAGTAACTCCATTTAATGTTCCACGTAGGGTGGTTTCATAAGCCTTTAGTGGATTAATATTCATTTTATTAGGAAGCGGGAAGAAGTATAGGGACCCGGTCTTAAATGGGTTACCATTATAAGGTACTACGTAGTACCCATTACTGTTTTTACTCAGATACCCATACATGGCTGTCTGAACATTCCATGACCCTCCTAAAACCTGATGAGCTTGAGAGGGCGTAAGTAATAAGGGGAAATTCCGTGGAATTAATGAAACCCTAGCTTGAGTCACTATGTAAACTGTACCTACTACAGTTGTCACTATTACTAAGATTACTATTATAATCACCATAGTAGATATGCCTCTCTTAAATGTATATTCTAAGTAATTCATTAAATGGGTTAAAAATGAATTATTAATAAATTTTTCTGAAAACTATAAACAATTGAAAAATAGTGATTTTAATTTATTTATTAATTAATTAGTATTTAATTTTCTTTAAGGATTTTCCAATTGCTTTAATATTACATATTAAGAGTATTCAGGTGAGGGATGGGATTGCCTTTGCCTACATTACTCACGATATTTCCACAGCCAAGTACTTCAGTGATAAGATACTGGTAATGTACGCCGGTAAAATGGCTGAAATAGGACCATACAGAGACGTGATAAGGGATACACTGAGAAGTATGCTTACTCCCTTAACTTGGAGGGCATTAACACTTTCTGTCTCTCATTGGCGTAAACCCTAGCCTCCTTAACAGCATTAAGTATACTTAGTGGAGGTTGATTAGACTTAGCTAAGTCAAGTATTTCCCTAGCCTTAGTAATTAACCTATAATCATACTCCACAAGTCTCTCTAAGTCCTCTGGGTAAACCTTAAACCTATCGTGCATACCAGCATCACCAAGTGGGGCATTATAGACTTCACTTATTAACTTCCTTATCTCACTCAGTAAGTTCTCATACTGCTGAATTATGGGGTCAAATGGGTTTGATTGAGCTACTAGAGCCTCATTAGCCTCAATAAGGCCCCTAGCCTCCTCAAGCATCTGGGTTATTGCCTTTCTCACTAGGAAGTCGTCCTGCCTAATTAAGTCCTTAACCTTATACCCCCTAAATCCAGGAACCATTAATTGAAGCCTCTCCAATGGGGTTAAGGGTGATTCAGATACCGGGGTGGGTGATTCATTATCCTGCCTATTACTCATGGTTCACTACTGTTGCTACTGAAATTTAAGCCTTTTATCTTTAATGCACGTTAACTAACTAAGCCTAACACCAACGTAGCCTCCTATGATACCGGAGATTAAGTTAACAACTATGAATACGCCTATCTTAGTCCTTAATGGTCCTACATAAGCATCGAACAGTATTGATAGGAAGGCTAAGGATACTATGGTGAATATGACTATCCTTTGAGTGGACTTAAATATATTCGAGTAACCCATCATGTACTCTGACTTATAAGGTCTAGTGAAAATAATTAATATTACATATAATGCCAGTGTTAATAGGAGACTAACCCAGTAACCCTTGTAAAGTGACCAAAATGGGCTTAGAGCCAGTGGAGTGGGGTAGAATATGTTGGCTAATGCCTCCAGGGCTAGTGTTAGTACCGAAACTAGGAAGGAGAACCCCACTCCACTTACAGCACCATACCTCACATCTCTAGTACTCATGGTTAAGTTAATTCACTTAAGCCTTAACTCTCCTGACTGGAGCCCTCTTCCCTCTTCCTCTCTGGTTTAGCCATGGGTGGTGTGAATTGGGTGGTTGGTATTACCCCGGTTCCCCCTATTACTAAGTTTATTGGGTAATATGGTACGCCAAGCATCATGTTTGTGGCTGCTGGGTCTGAGCGTTGAGCCATTATTTCAGCTAACCTAGCCCTAATTGCGGTAACTGGGTCTAGGCCAATTGCGGTGAACTGTATTATCCTCCTCATGGTTTCATCCTCAGGCTCAAGTCTAACTATCCTGCAGGTAAGCAGGTTAACACCCATCTCTTCCATCACAGTCCTAAGTGATGCTGTTACCGCATCGGTTATCTTATGTAGGTTCGCGTAAACTTCATTAAGGGAAATCATGTTAAGCACCTGTGATACTGACTGATCCACTATTGGTGATAGGAATATGGCAAAATCATTAACAGTGTACTTAAGTTCACTGAATTGAATACTGTTAATGAACTTAACGGGGTCAGATATCGTGAAGTAGTAGGCCACTTGATACTTCATTGGTACAAGCTCCTTAGTCTGAGTTGAACCCTCGCTCCTAGCCTCATGACGCGCAGTGCTAATGAAAAGTACCTCCACCTCCCATGGCAGATTACCTGAGTACTGGAGCCTTGCGAAGAATTGGGAAACTGGGTTAGCTGGAGTCTGTAGATCATGAGCTCCCGGATCAAAGACACCAGTCACTTGGCCCTGAACCCTAACTACTGCCCTCTGGTTTGAATAAACTATTAGCCTTGACCTAGTCCTAACATCCACTGAGTGATACTTAACTACAAGGTCGTTAGGACCCATTTCATCAATACCCTTCTCATTAACAGAGGATATTACCTGCGCCCTAATTGACATAAATTAAGTATAATACCTGGTGGTTTAAATACATTGCTGTATTCAATAATGAAATAAACCTTTACCTACTCATAACCTTGCCTAGGACACCTACTGAAACTTGTTTCAACATACCAGGTTAATTATAAAATAAAATACGATTTTTAGTTAAATATAATTCATAACGTTATATTATAATCAAAATTATAAGATATATTTTATATTAATAAAGTTCAATCACATTAAAAAGAAATACCTAAGATGCGGATTCAGGACAATGAGGACCTAATTATAATTGATGAACTGAACGATAAGCCTTACTTCTTCTAATGATTGGGGTTGGTTTTTAAATTCCTTGCTTGCTTTAGTGCTTCAGGAACTGCGGATTAGGGTCTCCATGGTTTATTACTGGACGAACAGAGCAGGGGTAACGCTTACCAGCAGTAAGCAGTTAGGATGAAGGTAGTAAACCATAAACCAATGAACCACCCAAGGAAAACATTCCTCAATGGTGGAGAAGGAGATGGTGACGCTGATTGAGGCTCATAACCGTTAACCTTATATTTAATTATAGATCAGGTTCATATATGAATGCAGGATTTCTTAATAAGATATTAATTGTGATTAGTATCGTTCTAGCTGTTTTACTGGGTTTATCGATGGGTGGTGTCTTACCCTACGTTTCTCATGTAAGTATAAGCCCAGTATTCTTTACCATAACCTCAACATCATATGTAACGTACACTTCAATAGCGCACTCGACCATAACACGCACATCAACTATAACTACCACGACAATAATTATGCGCAATTATACTGAAACACTAACCACAACTAGTGTGGCCACTCAAGTAAGTAGTACAACAGTCACAGTGACCGTCACCAATACAGTCACAATCACACCATCAACAACCACCACATTAACCACAAGCACCACAACAAGCCCAAGTACGGCTAGTCCATTACTCTTGCTGAATACTACGGCTAATACTGGTGAATACACCGGCTTCATTATGAATAATAGCCTCTACATCTACTACACTGCCCCATTATCCCAATTAATTGGTGTTAGGATTATTGGCTTGAATATTACTAATGCTCCCGTGCCAGTTAGTAGTGGTGTTGGTGCACCAGACTATTATAATAATGGACTCCTCTTCATTGAGAATATTGGCGGTAGTTTCGCAATAGTCTATTGGGATTTCAAAACCATGAGGGTGCTTACGCCAGTGGTGGGTTATTATGTGGCTTATGCCTTTAACCCAGCCACTAGCCTCGAGGGGGCATTATGGATGCCTAGACTCCTCGCCTTTAATGAGACTAGGCTACTCATACTCAAGGATTGGAGCAGCATAGTCACTAATGTTAGCATGCCTTATGCTAACACTATTCAGGAGTGCCCTAATGGCTCATTCATTATCCAGCTCCTAAACTCAACCATTGTAGTATACCCTGGGTTTAGGGATTATAATGGTTACCAGGCTTTCGGATGTGACTACTACATGATTGCCAATACCCTGTATTACGATGGTAAAGCCTACTACCTAGGAGCCCGCATGATACTCACTGCCTACCCAAATGGCTCACTAATCATAGTGCTAACGCCAAGTGGTGTTAGCGTGTATGATTTGAGCATGAGGCTACTCTTTAGTGTGCCAGTTAATACCCCAGCTAGTGCTGAGGTTTTTAGGCTTGGTGAATATTACTATGTTATTGCATCAAGCTTAGGTAGGCTTGTGGTTTATGCTGTTAAGGCTTAAGTGAGCTATCCCGTCCTGAAGGGTGGGGTTCTGTAGGCTGTTGGGTTGGCTTCCAGTCCCCTTTCCTTAGAATGTTTATGCTTGCGTTCATTATGCTTAGTATCCTCCAACCTCTTCAAAAACAACCCCACGACGAGTAGGAGGGTTAAAGGAAACGACTACGCCTACATATACGTAGGAAACGTAGAGGCATTGAAGAAACTCAAGGGAAAGAAAGTATGCCTACTAATACTAGAGGAATGTATGTTTCCAGCTTTTAGATAAGACAAGTATCCTTAACAGTAAAAGGACTTGATACCTGGTGCCCCGGCCGGGACTTGAACCCGGGACCCCCCGGTCTTCAGCCGGGTGCTCTCCCAGGCTGAGCTACCGGGGCCTGTTGCGTTTTAGTTAGCCTAAATGGTTTTTATGCTTTTCCTTAGGATACTTAAAATAATTGATCCTTCATTATTCATGTTCTCATAATCCTTATTAGTACCTTCATGCTGCCTTTAGTAGAGGTTAATGATACTTAAATTCAAGCAGTGGTGAGGCTCATTAAATCTTAAACATGTATTCCTCAGCACCATCTTTAAGTACCTTAATACTCATATCATCGGTGCTGAGTATGGCGTAGCACCTGTACCTTTGTGATGAATCAACCCTAAGGTAATTACCCCACTCGTACTTACCGTAATTATAGCATTCACCTGTCATATGACCATTAAGCAGTAGCCTTGGTTTAAGAAGCTTAACCGCATCTAGTGCCACTGTACTGTATTCATCATTCCTCATCCATGGGTATTGGTCAGGTAAGTAGAGTGGTTGATGCATTATAAGTAAGTCAAGGGAATTAACCTTCCTCTTAATCCTATTAATTACCCTCATGAACCTATTAAACCCAATGGTGTACTCACCATCGCTTTGACTTATTAACCCATTAATACCACTGAGGGTTAAGCCATGTACCCTGCGGATTGCACCATCACCAATGGCGTAATGCTTAATTAAGCCGAAGTTCTCATGATTCCCATAGACTGTGATTAAGGGTACTCTACTAATAATTGCGTATAAGTCATCTTGAGTTAAGTACTCACCCCAATCACCCGCTGATATTAATATATCAGGCTTAACATCATCAATAACTCCAATTAACCAGTTAACCGCCTCATATTCCCCAGGCTCAATCGTCTTATGTAGGTCACTTATCAACAGTAGCTTAGCCATACCTTAGTGAAGGCATTAAGATTATTAAATCTTAGGTTAAATTTAAGGAATTCATTAATTAAGTAGGGTATACCGATAATGTTCCCCCAATTCACGTAGGGATCAGTAAGCATGGGTTCTTAATCACCGGACCTCATTCGGTTAAGGTTTCATCACTTAGTTGACGGTCTAGGGGTAGTTATTAAGCTTATTTACCATTAAGAGACTACCTCTTCTCCACTATCATTGAAGCCAACACGCCCACTATGTATAATGCCGACATGGTTAACCCAATTGTTGTCTCAATTATCCCACCAGTTGTTCCTGGGGATATTATTAGTGCGAATAGGAAGCTTGCTAGTACTCCCCAACGCCAGTACTGTCTCCAGGTTGATGCCTTAACAATCCTGAACCTTGTTAATATAGTCATTATTAACGGTGTCTGGAATGCTAAACCCATTGAGAGCATTAGGGCTAGTATAGTCTGCACGAATGATCTTAGGCTTATCGTTGGCTCAACATTAAGGGCTTTAGCGTAGAATAGGAAGAACTTGAATATTACAGGTATTATAATGGCGTACGCGAATAATGAGCCTAATGCGAAGAGTACCATTGCCGGTAGTACTGACGCCTTGAGCATACGCCTCTCATGCTCATAAAGGCCAGGTGAGATGAATGCCCAGACTTCCCACAGTACTATTGGTAAGGCTATTATTACTGCGAGGAAAAGCGATATTTGAGCCGCCGCCAACAGTGGGTCAAAAGGGGATATTGTTATTATCTCAACACCCTTAGGTACGGTTGCGTGAATGAAGAAGTTTATTACTGATACTGAGAATGAATCATCTATTGAGGGTATCGGCACAATAACCAGTATGCCGGGTGGATCAATCCTAGTGATACTGTATTTGAATGCGAAAACAAGTATGAATGATATTAATATGGTGTATAATGCCTTCCTTAACCTACCAATTAACTCCACAATATGGCTTATTAACGGTTGCTCCTGCATTCCTAAATTCCTTGCTAGCTAACTCAACTAATAAGTTTTGATTCCGGGAAACTGAAAATGTGTACATGAGGAAAAGCTAATAAACCAAGGGATTAACCTTAACTCAGCGGCCGTGGTCTAGTGGTCTAGGATGGCGGCCCCCCGTGCGGCGGTGCGTGATTTAATAAACGAATTATTTATTAAGGCTTGTGAAATACTACATAAGTATGGTTAGTATTAGGGATACTGAGGTTACCCTCCTTGAGGTAGTTCAACCATTTGACGCTAATTCTGTTGGCAGACTATTTGGCGGTAGGATACTGGAGTGGATTGCTAACATTGGTACAGTGGCCACTGTTAAGTTTTCCCATGGGCCAACCGTATTGGCTTACATGGATAGGCACTTCTTCCTAGCCCCAGCCTTCATCGGTGATTCAATTACACTTAAGGCTAGGGTTGAGTACGTGGGCAGATCATCCATGGAGACTTACATTGAGGCTGTTAGGCATCATGGTGGTGACCAGGTGGTTATGACCATGACCACGGCGGCTTATGTTGCTGTTGATGATTATGGGCAACCCAGGTTAATTAGGAGCGAACTTAAGCCTAATCCTGATGAATTAAGGATTTACAATAATGCCAGGAATAGGTATGAGGCTAGGAAGAGTAAGATAGCGAATAGGCGTGAAGAGAGGTATAATGTTAAGGATCCAACAGAGAACCTTAGGTGGAGGGTTGAGTCAAATAGGTGGGTTACTCCTCAAGACGCCTTCATGTCTAACATGGTTTCCGCAGGCAGATTACTGGCTTGGATTGATAATATTGCAGCCTCACTGGCAAGTGAATACGCCAAGTCGGTAGTGGTAACTGGGTCAATTGATGATACAGTGTTTTACTCACCAATAAGGATTGGTGAGATTGTTAAGATTGCTGCAGGCATAAGTTATGTTGGGAAGACCAGCCTGGAGACTTTAATACACGTTACCACTGAGGATGCCTACGGTAACGTTAAGAGGGTGTGCACCGCCTACTACACTTACATTGCCATTGATGATAAGGGAAAGCCTCAGCCTGTTCCGCAGTATCAGCCTATTAATGATTATGAGAGGGGGCTTTTTGAGGAGGGGGCTAGGAGGAAGGCTGTTAGGGATGAGGAGATTAGGAGGTTGAGGGGGTCGATGATTGTTAAGTGATTATCTTAACGCCGCTTGGCTTAGGCATTCTCCTAACAAGCTCCGGGATGCTTAGGGCCTCGCCTCCATTAGCCTTAATCTTACTAATGGCTGTTTTAGAGAAGGCCCAAGCAGCCACCGTTACCCTTTTACTTAATTCACCATCCCCAAGAACCTTACCTGGAACAACAACCACATCACCATCATTAAGAAGCCTATTCAACTCACCAACATTAACAACAACCCTACCCCTCCTAGGCCTACTAAGCAAAACAGCCACAGTAGCCCAGAGCCCCACATTATACCGCCTATGCGCCACCTCAAGAAACCTAACAGTCATCCTAAGATACTGGTTCGTTGACTTTAACTCCACGGGAAGCCTTCTACTGCTATATTTTAAAAACTTAATCTTAAGGAGGATTAAAGGGGCCATGAAACCGTACCTCTTAATTGCTTTAACCATAGCATTAATGATGGATTACCTATACCCCCTGCATAAGGGCCTACTATACTTAATTCACCCAGTGCACTTAACCTATGGGTTAGCTATAAGGCTATATAGGCCTTATTCAGGAAGGCTATGGGGGGTAGCTGTATGGTTTTCATCAGTTGTACCAATCCTATTAATCTACAGCGTACCCATTATCGTAGTACACTTAGGTAATCCTGTTCTCCTAGTCATTATCCTAGTTTACGCCGGCTTCATGGTTAAGTTAAGCATATCCTTAAGGCTACTGTTAAGTATAGTTGAGGATTACGGTGAGGCTATTAATGAAGGCGACTTAAACAAAGCTAGGGGTATAGCTCAGCAATTGGTTAGAAGGAATGTGTGGATTATTGATATTGGGCACGTTAACTCAGCCGTGGTTGAGTCACTCTTTGAGAGCCTCGTGGATGGCTTCACCTCACCCCTATTTTACCTAATGCTACTTGGACCAATTGGCTCATTACTTCAGAGGTTATCAAACACCATGGATAGCGCCCTAGGTTACACTGATGAACCATATAGGCGTGTTGGCTGGTTCTCAGCTAAGGTGGATACTGTCATGAATTATGTTCCAGCCAGATTAACCGCATTACTAATAATACTCACTGGGTTTTTAATGGGGAGGGGGCCAAGGCTAAGCACATACTTAAGGTATAGGTCAATTACCAGGAGCTTGAATGCAGGGCACCCCCTTGCCGCGGCATCATCGGTACTAGGCGTAAGGCTGGAGAAGATTAACGAATACAGTATTGGAGACGGGGAATTACCTGACATCACTAGCCTACTAACTGCAATTAAGCTAACTAAGCTTACTGCAGTATTGTTCATTATAATACTTGCCTTATGCTTAATATTAATCCCATCAGTTAAATACGGCTTAATTGGTTCATTAATCAAACTCAATTAAAATCCTCAATAATTACTCAATCATGCTACAAAGCCTTAAAACTAGTAGCTTAGTCAATAAATCATCCAGCAATGAGAATTCTCATTGTTACTCAGCAGTTTCTTTATAAACCCTGTTAAGGGATACTTAATAATGGGTACTGTTAACGTTAATAAACCTGTAACAACAATGCTCAGTGAACTAAGTAATGATTTAAATCGAGATGACTTAGTTCTGGTTGAAAGAATGCCTCAAATAAAGGAAACTGAGAGGTATAGGGATGTGGTAATAAACATGCTTAAGGAATTCCACGTGACACTGGTTCTAGTTAGGTTAGTGTTTAAGAGCGGTGAGGTTAAGGGTTATGTTTTCCTGGTTAAGGCTGATGATTCAAGTGAAGTTCCTGGTAATGGGCATGTGGAGGGTTACGTGATAGTGAGGGATCATAGGGGTAGGATGACTAAATATGTTTATAATCCTGAGGAAGCACCCCTAGATTATTTAGCCAGGGAGGTTTTAACCTTCGCTGAATTGTATAGGAAGGCTGAGGAGAGGGTCATTAAACTTGGCTTAACTGAGGCGTATAGGGATAGGGGCTTTTTCACTGATTACGAATAAAACTTAAAGTAAGCGGCTGAAGGTTAGTTGACTTGGTGTGTTAAAAACTGTGGCTGAGGTGTATGAGACTAGGAAGAGGAAGTTTGTGGATAGGTTGATTAGGGAGGGTGAGGAGGGTAGGGTTGATTTCGATATTTTCGATTTCCTAAGGGAATTCAACGAATTAAGTAATTACTACACAACCAGTAGTTGTAGTGGTAGAATAATGATTGTTGATGCCTTTTCACTCAGCTTCGCTAAGGGTAGAGGGTTAGCTAAAATACTGGCTAAGTGGCATAGGCCAGTTACTTTAAGTGAGGTACTGGGCGCAATCAATAGCGGAGTTAATTTATGGCTGCTTACCAGGGGGCCAATACTGCATGTTGTTGCTAAGGATGTGGAGTCAGCTATGGATTTAACCAGGTTGGCTAAGGATGCGGGATTTAAGAGAAGCAGCATCTTGTCAATTAAGGATTGGGGGGTTGTTATTGAGATCGAGAGCGACGATAGGTTAGATATCCCAATTAAGGTTAATGGAGAATTACTTCTCAATAATAATCAACTTAGTGAAATTATAAATGCTGCTAATGAGACGCTAATGTTCGGTAAATTAAGGCTTGTTAGGTTAATTAAGTTGATTGAATCCAGGTATTTTAACAGGAACTATAGTCAAGATAATGAGGCACTGGTGCCATATAGGGTCTTTAAGAGGTGGCTCTAGGGTGATGGCTTAATGGCAATAATGGTGCCTACAAGGCACCTACTTTACTTCCTAATAATAGCCTACGAGGCTTACATACTAATGGCTAACCTACTAATATCCTACTACGCCTATAGGGCCTCGAGAATTTTAAGCAGTAGGAATATGCTACTACTATCAGTGGGCATAATGCTTTTCGGAATATACATGCTTACTAATAGTTTAATAAACATATCAGTCCTAGCGTACCTATATTATGAACCAGCCAGGAGACTAATATATGTACCACCCAGTGTATATCCCTGGCTTATTATGGATGGTTTAATGGAGTTAGCCAGCCTTATATTAATATCATTGGCCTTAAGCCTACCGGCTGAAGCCTACATGCTAATTGCTGGTTTACTGATTATGCATGCTAACCCAATATTCGTGATACATTCATTATCAGTACTAAGTATAATCTTCTTATCATACATATGTATACTGCTCTGGTTAAGGTTCTCTCAAGGTAATAACCTAGTAATGTTAACTGCATTAGCGTTTACGTTACTCCTCTTTAACATACCAGTGGAGGTCCTAGTATTCATAGTGACTAATTCACTGTTCCTTGAACTAGTAGAGGAGAGGCTAGTTTACTCAGTAGCATCCACTATACTACTAGTAAACGTCATAAGGGTTGTTCACTATGGTAAAGCGCAGGAGTAGGGTTGAGATTATAATGGAAATCCTAGAATACTTATCCGAGAACTGCAGTAAACCTACTAAGATGTCCATGGCGCTGAACTTAGCTTACGATAGGCTTGATCAAATGCTTCAACAATTGAGGAGCAATGGACTAGTGACATACGATGGTGACTCATTTTGCATAACACATAAGGGGCTTGAGCTACTGAGGGAATACCAGAGGTTTAGGAAACTCGCCAAGTCACTTGGAATAGATCTCTAATTGAGTAGTAGGAATTTTTAGTCCCCGCCATGGTTAGGAATGTTTATTAACCCTAATGCTACTTTACGCTGATGAGTAGAGCTACTAGGAGTAGGACTAGGAGGAGGCCATTATCAGGATTTAAAGCATGTAGAAAGTGCAAGTTGATAGTTCCCGATGAGGTTAATCAATGCCCCAACTGTGGTAGCATTGAATTCAGTGAAGAGTGGAGAGGGTTAATAATTGTCCTTAACCCTGAGGAATCATGCATAGCCAAGGAGTTAAACATAAGTAAACCAGGCATGTACGCTGTTGAAGTATCGTAAGCTTCATTAACGATATTCCCATCAACACCTAGGCTACTTAATTTATACTCAGCTTAAATGCTATGTGGAGGTTAATAACTATGTACTCTATTGTTACCGTCATGTGAAACACTATTATTATTAAAGATCAGTGTGTAAATATATAAAAATTTAATTGTATATTGCTTATTACGTATCGATTAATTTTCATTAACTTAAGCTCACGATAATATTACATTTATCTATCAATTATATAATCAACAATATTTATAAGTGCAATTAACAAACACTACTAATGAGCGCCTCAGGCTACAGCTTAAGCAATTTACGTGGCATTATGAACGATGAATCGTATAATCGATTAACGGCGATAAAAAACGATAGGCTTCATTCCTTCTTAGCTTGGGTTATTGAAGTATGCGAACCAGCATCAGTATTTGTGTCTACTGGTAGTCCTGAGGATAATGAGTACATTAGGAGGAAAGCCATTGAGAGTGGTGAGGAAATCCCCCTAAGGCTAAGGGGGCATACTGTACACTTCGATAGTCCACTTGACCAAGCAAGGGCTAGGGATGATACAGCAATACTGCTGCCTAATAATCAGAGGCTTCCCTTCATAAGAACTAAGGATAGGGATGAGGGTATTAAGGAAATGATAACACTACTTAAGGGTGTAATGAAGGGTAGGGAGATGCTTGTGGGTTTTTACTCACTTGGCCCTAAGGCATCACCCTTTAGCGTACTTGCTGTCCAAGTAACCGACTCCTACTATGTCATGCATAGTGAGAATATTCTATATAGGCAAGCTTACGATGAATTCATTAGGCAGGGGAAAGAGGCACGCTTCCTAAAGTTCATTCACTCCCAAGGCGAGTTAAATGAGATTAAGCAGAGCAGGAACATTAAACAGAGGAGAATATTCATTGATTTAACCGATGAGACAGTTTACAGCGTTAATACCCAGTATGGTGGTAATAGTATTGGCTTAAAGAAGCTTGCGCTTAGGTTAACAATAAAGAGAGCAATGGAGGAGGGATGGTTAAGTGAGCACATGTTCCTAATAGGTGTGAATGGGCCAGGAGGTAGAGTTACCTACTTTACAGGTGCATTCCCCTCAATGTCGGGTAAGACCTCAACAGCAATGTTGGGGAGATTGGTTGGAGATGACTTGGCGTACTTAAGGATCATTAATGGGGAAGTCAAGGCAGTTAATCCAGAAGCTGGAGTATTCGGCATAATAGAGGGTATTAATCCGATAGATGACCCATTAATATATGATGTATTGAGTAAGCCAGGGGAAGTAATATTCTCCAACGTTTTAATGCTTGAAAACGGCGACGTCTACTGGAATGGTAAGGGGGAACCTGAACCCAGTAGTGGAATTAACTACACTGGTAAGTGGTGGAAGGGTAAGGTTGATGAGAAGGGTAACCCAATACCACCATCCCACCCAAACGCGAGATTCACTGTTTCACTGAAGGCCTTCAGTAACCTAGACCCAGTTTACGATGACCCAAGTGGCGTACCTGTTAAGGGCATAATATTCGGTGGTAGGGATTCAGACACCATGGTACCACTTCTAGAATCCTTTAACTGGGAACACGGCGTCATAACCATAGCCGCATCCCTTGAATCCGAGAGAACCGCTGCGGTTATTGGTAAGGCTGGGGAAAGGGAATTTAACCCCATGGCTAACTTAGACTTCCTTTCAGTTGACCTAGGCGTATACATAAGTAATTACCTTAAGTTTGGTAAAGAAGCCTTGAATCCACCTAAGATATTTAGTGTTAATTACTTCCTTAGAGATGAAAATGGCGAGTTCATGAATAGTAAAGAGGATAAGAAAGTATGGTTAGCCTGGATGGAGAGAAGGGTAAATGATGAATTAGACGCGGTTGAGACACCCATAGGCTTAATACCAAGGTATAGCGACTTAAAGGCATTATTTGAGGAAGTTTTAGGTAAGGAATATCGGTTTGAGGATTACGAAAAGCAATTCACTGTAAGAGCCGGTAAACTTATTGAGAAGATTGATAGAATAACTAAAATATACTCAGAAATACCAACAACACCTAAGGTACTGTTCAATATACTAAATGAACAGAAACAGAGACTACTGGAGATTGAAGGTAAGTACGGTTACGTGATTCCACCAAGCGTCTTCGATAAGAATCAGTAAGATTGTGTTTTAATTTCATTAAAAATCAGCTAACCTAAACCTTAATATTAAGGGTTTCAAGAATATTTATGAACCTTATATAACCTTCCCAGTAATATTAAACCACTTTGAGTAATACAATAACCACATGCACTATTCCTAACTAACCCTAGGTCTTCAAGGTATGTTAAAATTGGCATAAGCCTATTATAGGCTAAGCTTAACTCAATAGATACCTTAAAGAATGGGGATTACTTAATTAGAATGTCAACCTTAGCTAGTAGACATCAATATGAACGCATTGGGGGAGCGGATTTATTATGATTTTAATGATCATAGTATTTTTAAGTAACCTATTAACGTATACTCATTGTGGCTGAATACCTTAAGGACAATGCCTTAGATTTCTTAAGGGAGGCGGAGGATGACTTAAAGAATGGCAAGTATAATTTAGCGATATTTCACTTGGAGCAGGCACTTCAATTGGCATTGAAGTATAAGTTATTTCAGTTAACTGGAAGCTTTCAGAAAACCCATGATATAGTAGCCTTACTAGATCAGGTAATTGAATTAACTAATAATGAGAATTTAAGGAATACTAGAATTAATGAGGCTGTAGCGTTGAGCCTGTTAAGGCAAGCCTACATAGCATCCAGATACCTACCTTATAAGTATGATGAGGCCACGGTAAGAAAAGTTTACCTCCTAGTTAAGGTGATTTTAAGTGAACTTGGTATTGCGTGAACACTGGTTAAGGAGACTTGAGGTTTTAAGGAACGCTAAAGCCTACGTTAAAAGAATTAAGGAAATCTGCGTGAATGAAATAGACCCAGAATGTAGGGTCATTTTATTTGGATCAGTAGCTAAGGGTACCTATAGGATTGATAGTGACGTTGATGTACTTGTTATAACAAGCAGAGCTACGGATGCATGGAGTAGGGCTAAAATAGCCAACATGATACATGAGAAACTTGGGGTTTACGATCCCCTAGAGCTTCATGTAATTACAATGAGCGAGTTCGAGAATTGGTATAAAAGATTCATGGACGTTTACGAAGAAGTGAACTTTCCTTAATGAGTTTACTTTGTCGCAAAAGTTTTAAGAAATCTCA
>ERZ1669250.593-NODE-593-length-15388-cov-3.184700_pt1 | contig 15388 bp, 17 predicted proteins | sample MGYA00579295_ERZ1669250 | MGnify/ENA primary metagenome ERZ1669250 (study PRJEB41166, sample SAMN08046056) | hot springs metagenome | biome: hot spring; feature: acid hot spring; material: thermophilic sediment; isolation source: thermophilic sediment from acid...
GGTGTTGCAGCCATTATCCTCAGGGCAAGATTTAGTATTGGATGTGTAGCAAATGCCGTCAGTGCCATGGTTATTGCGTACTCAATTACATAGGGCATCAATAAAAGTCTCTCAACCTTGGTAATGCCAAGTACGTTAATGCCCGTTAATGCCCTATGTATTTTAGCATACATAAATGCCCAGAGACCACGTCCTGTAATTAACGTATAGACCAGTATTAACCAGGCGGTGATGCTCGCACTCATCGTAATTAGCGAATAATTAAATAGTAACATTAATTGAAAAACTAGTGAGTAGATTGCGTTCATTACCACGAACACTAGGTTCGTGATGATAACGTACTCTTGGATACCCTCATTCATAACGCAAACGATCAACAAGACTGGGGTATTTAAATCATTCTACAAAAGCAAAATGAATATTCACGTTGCGAATAACGACGGAAGGACGAAGTTTCTTATTAAAAATTGAATATAAAGAAGATAAGATTCTCTGGCAAAAGGTGATTAATTTTAATTTGATGTTAACTATCTAGCCTTATGCCTATGCGGCCTTGTACTTTCCGTCGGTTTTCGTGACCTTTCCGTCCTTTATCAACCTTGTTAATTGTGCCTTAACAACGTTGAGCCTCTCCTCACCAACAGCCTTCGCTATTTCCTCCGCAGTGAATTCTTTACCCTTATTACTGGTTAGGTAGTCAAGGATCTTCTTCTTTATACCCTCAACCATACAATGTAAATACTACCTCTTTAGGTTATAAAGATATTGCCTTTATATTTGTGAAGTATCAGCCGTAATTTGCGGGTTAACTACATGATATAGTTAGCATGCACAACATAAACAGTAATTTCCCTAAACCCTGTGTGATGCCATTATCTTAACATTAATTATTGTACATTATTATAGTCATATGATCGAATAAGAAGTATGTTATCATGTGTAGAAAGAGATTCTATTTATGAGGAAGCTATTTTAATACCGGGTCAGTAGGGCTTTATTGATTGTAGTGCGTGGATTTAGGGCGTATTACGACAATGGGATAGTTATTGAGTATAAGAACAAGCGGTTGATAGTAGATCCCTTAAGAAAACCCTCCGGATTCTTTAATGCTGTACTGATAACCCATGGTCATAGAGATCATGTGAATCCCAGCGCCCTTCGTGGCGTTTCTCCACTTGTGATGAGTAGGGAGACGGCGTCTATAATTAGGGCTCGTGATAATGAGTATCTACGGCATATCGCGGTTAGTCCTGGATCTAAGTTATTGATTGATGATATAATGATTTACTCCTTAAATGCTGGTCACGTGATTGGTAGTTTATCGTACATGATAGACTTCGGCGATCTTAGGGTCGGGGTTACTGGCGATTTTAATGTGGAGTCCTCGGCAATACTCAGTGGTGCTGAGAGGTTGGATGTTGATGTATTGATCATGGAGGCTACCTACGGTGATCCGGAGTACGTTTTTCCGAGTAGGGATGTGCTATATAATGAGTTGATGTCCATCGTTGAGGGTAGGATTAAGGATGGCGTTGTTGTTCTTATGGGTCAACCACTTGGTAGAGGTCAGGAGTTGGCGGCATTATTTAGAGACTATCCATTATACATAGAGCCGAGTATTAAAATAATAAATAATGCAATAGGTCTTAAGTACGGCAGGGTCCTCAGTGGTTTTCCACCCGTTGGTTCCATAGTCCTAATGGGCATGCCAAGGGATTTGGGTAGTGTTATAGGCAGGTTGAGGTCTAAGTACGGATCTTTTAGGGCAGTTGCACTCAGTGGTATGTATGCAAGGTATTCTAGAGCGTCTAGGCTTAGGTCACTTGGTGTTGATGCCTTACCGCTAAGCAGCCACTCTGATTTTCCAGGCCTTGTCGATTTTGTGCTCAGTAGTGGGGCGAGGTTCGTATACACGGTGTATGGAAATGCCTCTAGGTTTGCCAGGTACTTAAGGAATGAGCTTAAGGTCATGGCGAGACCACTGCCTAGCGCTGGTCAATTAACCATGGACACGTTCCTATGAGTAACAAATACTTAAATTGACCTATTCCCTAGCAGTACCATGATGAAGTCCGTAATAACCCTCACCACAGACTTTGGGTATGATTCATACTTCGTACCATCAATGAAGGGTGTAATACTAAGCCTAAACCCTGAGGCAACAATAGTGGACATAACACATGCAATACCGGCATTCAATATCTATAAGGCGGCCTTTACCCTGTGGGCATCATATAAGTACTTCCCTAGGGGTACAATACATGTAGTCGTGGTTGACCCAGGGGTTGGCACATCCAGGAGGGCCATTGTGATTAAGACTAGGAATTATTATTTCGTTGGTCCAGACAATGGTGTTTTGATGATGGCTGCCGAGGACGACGGCATCATCGACATTAGGGCTATTGAGAATAGTGCATTCATGAGGCCTGTGGTGTCTAGTACGTTTCATGGGCGTGACGTATTTGCACCCGTGGCTGCGTATATAAGCCTTGGGCTAGACATATCTTTATTAGGTCCTAGGGTGACGGATCCTGTTAGATTAGCGGGGTATTCAACGAGTTTCTCGGAGGGTATGGCTAGAACGGCCATTATTTACATTGATCACTTTGGTAATGCCTATACGGGTATTAGGGTTGGCAATTTAGGTGCTTTGGGTCTTGAATACGGCAGGGAAATCCAGGTTAATATCCCGAGGAGGAATGTTAATCTTAGGATTAGGTTCCTGAGAAGTTATGGCTATGCGGGTGAGGGTGAGGCATTGGCATTGATTAATAGTGAGGGTTTTCTCGAATTATCAATTAATAGGGGTAGTTTTGCATCTAGGTTCGGTGTTGAGGAGGGTGATGAGGTCGTAATATCGGTGATTAAATAAATGTGCTTTCTGATGTAAGTCTTAGTAAGTTCTTGAAGTTTCTCATTAATGTGGCATCATCAACTACGTAGCTCCTTGGTACCCTACCATTGATTACAGGCACGCCCTCCATCTCCAGTAATTTTGATTTAATTGTGACGTCACCTATGGAGTAGCCGCCAACAGAACCATCGCTCTTTATAACCCTATGGCATGGAACAATTATGGGCAGCTTATTGGCGCTCGCCAACCTGCCCACGGCCCTTGGACTAGTATTTAATAGCCTAGCTATTTGAGCATAGGTCGCTACTCTACCCCTGGGTATTGACAACATCGCTACTTGGGCAAGTCCAAGTAGTCCAGGGCCTAATTCTATGTGCTTGATAACCTCCTGAGGATCTAGTAACCCCAATATGTAATCAATTATGAGCCTTGTAACATTATCATCAACGCTTTTATGAACACCATCAACACCCACCCTGACCCTGATTTCCCGAATCTTATCACCGTAAATACACACCTCCAGTACGCCTATATTCCTCATCGACAATTCAATACAACGCATTTAGATCAACTATTAAGGAGACCTTAAAAACCCTGTCCCGAGAACAAAATGTGGTTGTTAAGGTTAAACTCGTTGGTGTATTAAAGGCATTGGCCCTGGGTAGGGATTACCTGGAGCTCAATAACGCCGGCACTGTTAGGGATGTTATTAATAACCTTAGAGCGATCAATGATAAATTGTTTAGGAGGGTTTTTGATCAGTCAAGGAATGAATTGGTCCCAGACATATACGTTGCTGTTAATGACGTTGATATACGGCTTCTTAAGGGTCTCGATACGCCGGTCAAGGATGGTGATGAGGTTTTAATTCTAGCCTACATACACGGTGGTTAAGTCCATGAGCCATGTAATCGAATTACCGAGTGATTTTGGGGAATTAAAGGTTTGGCTCGCAACGGTCATTATAAGTAAACCGTTAAGCGAGGATTTACTCAATAAATTAAGGACCGCCGTTGCTGGATGCAGGGATTCCTTAATTGCAGTGGTACCTGCGAGTAGGGTATTAAATTCATGGCACATGATTTACCCATCATACCTAAGCCTTAGAGATCATTTAAGGGGTATATCCAGGTTCAAGGATCCGGGCTTGGGTGCGATCACGTACATGGCAGGGTCAACGCAGTTAAGGAAGGGATTAGCCATCATGAATCCTGTTGGTTATGATAAATTGTCATTGATCGTTATGGGTATTAATGATTGCGTAATTAGCAGTGTTGGTGCGATCCTTAATTCATTAAGGGATGTGCTTATTGACCTAGTTATTGGTGTTGGTGTTTTTAGGTTCTATGACGGTGTCTTTAGGTCAGTGGATGAGTTCATGGAGAGCCTAATTAGTAGGTATGTAAGTGAGTTCACCTGAAAATTGGCAGTTTTTGCGCTGTAGAATTTATAACCAGCTGGTAACTCTCAATGGTTAATGGATAGGCTATTCTATATTGCTAGGTATGAGGAGATACTCAATGGTGAGACCACTGACATATACTTCAATAGGACGGTTGAGGTACTTAAGGCAGCTGGGCTGGATAAGGTTAAGGTTAGGGCTGAGTTCCACGTCGTTAATTTACCAAGGGGCTATAAATGGGCTGTCTTTGCTGGCTTAAAGGAGGCTGTAACACTCACTGTTACCAAGGAGCTACCAATAACGATCTACGCAATGCCTGAGGGAACGCTTTTCAAGGCTAATGAGCCGATAATGGTTGTTGAGGGTAATTACGCGGACTTCGCGGTCTACGAAACGACGTTCCTAGGCATACTGAGGCATTATAGCTCTATTGCAAGTAAGGCCGCCAGGATTAAGAAGCTCGCTGGCAACAGGACCTGCCTATTCTTCGGAGCCAGGGTTGTGCACCCGGCGGTGCAGCCCATGGTTGATAGGGCAGCCTATATAGGTGGTTGTGACGGTGTTGCCGGTGTTGTTGGCGCAAAACTGCTTGGCATTAAGCCAAGCGGTACAATGCCCCATGCCTTAATGATAGTCTTTAGGCACGCAACCGGTGATCATACGCTGGCCTGGGCCTGGTTCGACAAGGTAATGCCTAACGATGTACCTAGGATTGTCCTGGTCGACACATTCCTTGATGAGCGTGAGGAGGCCATGATGGCTGCGAAACTCCTTGGCAATAGGCTTTATGGCGTTAGACTTGACACACCTAGCAGCAGGCGTGGTAATATGGAGGCTATTGCCCGTGAGGTTAGGTGGACCCTTGACCTGGCTGGCTATAAGAATGTGAAGATTGTAATCAGTGGTGGTGTTGATGAGGATGAGGTTATTAGGCTCAGGGATGTGGCCGACATGTTTGGTGTTGGTACGTCAATAGCTTTCCCGCCAAGTGTTGATATTAGTATGGACATCGTTGAGGCATATGATGAGAAGAGTGGTCGTTGGATACCAATAACTAAGCGCGGTAAGTTACCTGGTTTTAAGCAGGTCTATAGGTGCAGGGGAACGCTTAATGACCAGGTTGTTCCATGGGGTTCGGAACCAGCGCCATGCCCTGACGGGTCCAGGCCTGAACCATTGATAAGGAAGTTTGTGGAGGATGGTAAAGCCGTTGAGACAGTACCGAGTGATGCTGATATTAGGGATTATGTCCTAAAGCAGCTGGAGTACGCTGAGATGTGAAGAACAAGGTATTTATTATTTTAAGGAATTAATCAACCCAATTTATAGCTCTTCTTCCCACTCTTCCTCGAATTCTTCCCATTCCTCCTCTTCCTCCTCACCCCATTCTTCCTCCTCCATAACTAACCCATTCATACTTGATCAACGATGGTTTAAATTAAATCTTAAAAAGCATTACCTTCACTAGTACTTATTACTTACCATAAATTTCAGCACCGCGTTGTTAGCGATCTCCCAATCATCAATTTTACCTGGTTCTTGGTAGGTGTGGTTTATAAAAAGGCAGTGTCTTCATACGTACAGGGACTTATTGTGGATTTTAACCTGGTAATATCCACGGGAAGGAGGTTGGAGGGTAGGTGTGCTGATGAGCTTAAGTACATAGGTGAACTGGTTGGTATGAGGATTGCCCAGACATCCTTTACGGGATTTGACGGATTAATAACTGGTTATGTAGATGGTGATCCAATAGAGTTTGTGAGGAGATTGAAGGAGCTTGTATCCAGCGGTCACTACATACCTCGCTTCGTGCTTAAGGTGGTTCCTATAATGAGGACTGTTAATACCGATTTAGAGGCAATAACCAACGCAGCAGTTGAGTTGGCGAGTAAGTACCTGGCCTCTGGGGAGACGTACAAGGTTGAGGTTAGGAAGAGGGGTGTTGACCTTGATAGGATGGAGATAATAGATTCCATAGCATCCAGGATAAGTAATAAGGTCAAGCTTGAGAATCCAGATAAGGTCATCCAGCTGGAGATTTTCCCATCAAGGACAGGCATAAGTGTGATCAGGGAGGATGATATTTTTTCTCTCATGAAGATTAACGTTAATTCGCAGCAGGGTAGTTCTTCTGGTAGTTAGGTTTCGTAATATCCATAACCCTTTTAATACCAATTCAGCAGTATTACTCCATATGGAGGTTACGGTAATTGGTACCGGCAGGATGGGCAGTGCACTCGTTAAGAGGTTAGCTAGTCAGGGCTTTACTGTATATGCATGGAATAGAACCAGGGAGAAGCTTAGGGATCTACCTGCAAAGCCCATCGAGGATGTTTCGCAGGCCAGGGGCTTAGTCTTTATTTTTGTTGCTGATGACGAGGCCTTAAATGCGGTGAGGGGTGTTGGTGGTGATGTTGTGTCGCTGGCTGGCACATACAGTGTAGGTGCTGTGGCGGCATTTAGCATTAGATTGTCTAGCATGGGGATTGGGTTCCTGGCAAGTCCTGTTGTTGGTGGACCCGGCGATGTTGAGAGGGGTACGGCGATTTACATAGTCGGTGGCCCAGAGAGTACGTATCAGAGGGTTAAGGACGTTTTTGAGAGATTAGGCACCATAATTAGGTTGCCGACTGCCGAATCGGCCATGGCATTGAAGCTTGCGTATAATGCATTGCTTATTGGTTCTATGGCGCTACTTGGCGAGTACGTGATTCTAAGTAGGACTTACGGCGTTGATGATGAGACATCAAAGGAGTTACTAAGAAGGACCGTGTTTAAGGATGTTGCGGAGAAGTACCTGGACCGTATTTTAAACCCAAGGGGTCCCCCATCATTTACACTCACGTTGGCTGCTAAGGATGTTCATTACGCCGTTAAATCTGCGGGAGATGCGAGGACACCATTAGTGGTTTCTTCCGCAGTTAAGTCGCTGTATGAGTTATTGTCAACGCTTGGTTTTGGTAATGAGGATTACGTTAGGGCTGGTTTGCTCGAGCTTGTTGGTGGTCTTAGGGAAAAATAATGCTTATTAATTCCACTGGTTATTCGTGCAACGATGAGTGAGGGCGCTAAGGTGGAGGTTGAGAGGATTTACGTTATTAACCTTAGGAGGACCAGGGAGGTTTCAAGGACTAAGAGGTCTCCATATGCCATTAGATTAATTAGGAATTTCGTTGCGAGACATATGAAGGTCGAACCCGAGAAGGTTAAGATTGATAATAGTGTCAATAATTACGTGTGGTCGAGAAGTATCGAGAAACCTCCGAGAAAGGTTGAGGTTAAGGTTACTAAGTACAGCGATGGTACGGTCAAGGTAACGCTTAACATCCCTGAGGAAGCCAAGGAGGAAAAGAAGGTTGAGGAGAAGGGCCAGTCTTAAGTGAAATGCTGGAAATAACTGATTCCTTTTAAAGGGGCTTTTTATTTCGCATTAACGTGGTTAGCAACAAAACGTTGCGTCTAATGTCCAGGCTATTCACGGCACTTCTCTATTTAGTTATTTCATCGATAGCATTCATAAGCGATTTCCCATTCTACCCAATACCAATAGCGCTGTTAATAATAATCATTACAGCCGCCCTGGCCTATTCAGGCCATGTAAAGCTTGGCTTTGCAATAATGGTACTACTCCTAATACCCACACTTCTCTACGTCTATAGATATGCAGCCCTCGGCGTCCTGCTACTCATACTAATACTACTAATACTCATCAGGGTATTTGACTGGCTTGGCGTTGGTGTTGGTATGCTTGCCTGGGAATTCTCCATAATTCCTAACCAGCTCTACGTATTATCAGTACCATTACTATTAACGTCGCCAAGCTTAACCATAGGCGTTACAAAGAAGGTTACCCCATTGAAATCCCTAATCACGTTCCTAGTGCTTTACATACCAACACTATTGCTGCTAAATGCCAATAATACGGTAATTCCCTGGTTCGGGTTTGTAAATCTAGGACTAACACCACTACAGTCGTTGACGGTCACGGAAATAACTAATGCATTAAGTAAAATGGATGTTGGGCTTTACAGTCTTGGCCAATCAATAGATAGAGTATTTACCTGGACAAGTACCTACGTATTGCCGCCAATAATGGCTTTAGCTGCCTATACCGCATATGTGATATCGAGTAGGTTAAGGGCCCATGATAATCACATAGTTCGAATCCTAGCACCTGCCATAGGTACTATGGGTGCGTATGCCTTAATGACGTATCTACTGTTTTACCTGAATCCGTACTTTGGGCTATACCAGGGCATTGATGTTGATACGCTAATTAAGGGCTTATTACCAGCGTTAATACTCAGCCTAACCGTTCTTCCACTCGTCATGCATTTTAGACTCGTGGAGATTAGGTTTGAGGAGGAGGAAAAACAGTCTGCGGTTGCCCTTGAACGCGGCTACCAATTAATCCTTAATAAGGATGAGTTGAAGTCCATGTCAGAGGACTGGGATAACGTTGTGGGTCTTGATGACATTAAGAATGAGATAGAGTCATCAGTAATAGTACCACTTAAGGACAGTAGGTTGGCTCAAAGGTATGGGTTAATGCCAATACATGGCGTGCTTCTATTCGGTCCTCCTGGTGTTGGTAAAACCATGCTGGCTAGGGCGATAGCCGGTAGGTTAGGTTGGACGACAATAATAATGAACCTAGGCGAACTACTGAGTAAGTATTATGGTGAGAGTGAAAATAGGCTTGCCGAGCTCTTTAAGGCCGCTAGGGACCACGCGCCATCAGTCATAATAATAGATGAGCTTGACTCCATAGGTAAGGCCAGGACTAGGTACGTGAGTGATGATGTGACACCAAGGCTCTTGAACATAATACTTAGTGAGATGGATGGCATAACTAAGAGGAACGAGAATGTATTGATCATAGGAACCACGAACCAACCAGACCTACTGGACCCGGCACTGCTGAGGCCTGGTAGGTTTGATAGGGTGATATACGTACCACCACCTAATGAGGAGGTTAGGGCTAGGATGTTCGAAGCCATGCTAAGGGGTAAACCGGTGCAGGGGCCGATCGATTATGCCAAGCTTGCTAAGTTAACGGATAGATTTACTGGTGCCGATATAATGAATGTCGTTAGAACAGCGGTGCTGGAGGCCGTTAAGAAGGATAAGCCAATAACACAGAGTGATTTGGAGAGGATAATCGGCATGTATAAGCCGAGTCTCACTTACGACCTGCTTGAGAAGTATGAGGCCTTTAGGCTTCAGTACAGCAGGTTGAGGTCCTATGGAAAGCCTCAGGTAGGTATTCCAGAGGTTACTTGGGATGATGTTGGCGATCTTGAGGAGGTCAAATCATTAATCAATAAGTACGTGGTAACCACAATGCAGAAAAGAGAGGTTTTGGAGAAGCTCGGTATTGAGCCTATACACGGCATCCTACTCTTCGGTCCTCCTGGTGTTGGTAAGACCCTTGTTGCGAAGGCCACCGCCAATATGCTAAGGGCGAATTTCATAGAGCTAAACGGGGCTGAGTTGGCTAGGGTTGGGCCTGAGAGGGCTGCGGCCGTTGTTAAGGACGTATTCAATACTGCACGTGATAATGCACCTGCGATAATATTCATTGATGAGGTTGACTCGGTGGCGCCGTCTAGGGACTCACCAATAGGTGCCGTGTGGTCTAATGTCGTGTCGCAATTGTTGACTGAGATGGATGGTTTAAGGGGCTTAAATAATGTGATTGTTATCGCAGCTACCAATAGGCCTTGGTCCATAGATCCAGCACTATTAAGGCCTGGCAGGTTTGATAAGGTTATCTACATACCGCCGCCAAATAAGGATGCCAGGCGTGAGATCCTTAGGGTTCATATTAAGGGCGCTGATGTTGAGGAGGGTGTTATTGATTGGGTTGCTGAGGTTACTGAGGGTTATAGTGGCGCTGATTTGGCGGCTTTGGTTAGGGAGGCTAAGATGAGGGCTTTGGACAGGGTCTTGGGTGGTGATAGTAATGTGAGGATTACGAAGGATGACTTTGAGTATTCGTTGAAGAAGGTTCGCCCTTCATTAAATAGGGAGTTACTTAATCAGTATGAGGATTTTATTAGGAGGGCTGGTCTGCTTGTTTAGGACGTATCATCAATAATCTCGAGCATTTCAATGTAATACCTCTGTCTATCCTTAGACTTAGTAATTTAAAGGGCTTATTTCACACTAGCGTCATGAGTCAGGGGCCTGAGACATTGAAAAACGTAATTGAGGAAATAACGAAATTGGTAAGGGAGGGTTATTCATTAACGAGCATCATGAAAGAGGTTACTGAGGCGATTAATAAGGATGTTGGGCTGAGCAAGGTTATTTTTAACGAGATAAAGGACTCAATGGTAAAGATAAGCCCTGGCAACGTACCAGTTGGCCTGTTCACACAGTGCTCCTTAATACCTAGTTACTACTTGACGGGTAAGAATCCAAGCATTGATTGGGGCGACATAACAATGCACCTGCTGGGTAAGATGATACATAGTTTGGCAGTTGCGGAGGTAAAGAGTAGGTTTGGTAATAGGTGCATTGAGGGTGTGGAGGTTATGTATACGTATAACTCGTGGACAATGAGGGGCAAGCCAGACCTTGACTGTGGTAAGTATTACCTTGAGTTTAAGACGATAATGGGCAGGGTCACAAAGACCAGGCTGCTTCATGACTTAATACAGGCCGGCTTTTACTCCGCGGCCGGTAATAAGAATACGTACGTGCTGTACATGATACTCACAGATGGTATTTTACGAAATATAGTACCCATAGAGGTAATTCCTGAGGTTGGTTATCCCGTGATTTACGCATTCAAGCTCTGGGTTAAGGCTGTGGAGGGTGGTGATATTGGCGCCCTCATAGCCAAGACAACGTCCTGCAAGGTATGTAGGTTCAGGGATATATGCATAATGAGGACTAGGAATCCTCATGAGGTTATTTTACCAGGTAGGGAGTTGCTGGATGATTACCTTAATTATGTTAAGCACGAGGTATCTAAGGCTGGTGTTAAGGTGATTGGGTAATGAGCCTTGAGGAAATAACAGACCTTGCGAATTACCTACTTAACAGGTTGCAGAGTAAGGATGAGCACTTCGTAACATCCATAGCCAAATGCTCATTGCTCTCCACAAGGAGGGATGTTAGTATAATGGATGAGGCATACGCAGAATACCTACCCAGGGTCTTAACGGTATGCGGTACCGAGAGGCACGTAGTTAGGCTTGAGGATCTTACCATAGAATTACCAAGGCTATTTAAGTGCGGTGACTCATTAATACTACCAAAGCTCATGATGCTTAAGGAGAACATTAGATCCCATATTGTTGAGGCGATGTTAATAGCTGCGTTGTTAAATACGGAGGTACAATTGCACTACCTATCTAAGAGTATTAATGGTGATATTGAAGAGGGCGTATCAATACCCATAAAGCCAGAGTGGGGTAAGGAATTACTTAATGCCGTTGTTAATTCACTGAGGAATAAGGAGGTCGGTATAAAAACGATAAGTTGTGAGGTCTGCCCATTAAGGGATGTTTGCCCATACAGCAGCCTGGGCAGTAATGTGGTGTTGCCGGGTGATGTGTTGAAGATTATTAATGATATCGAGAATGCACTATTTACGCAACAAGCCACCGGTAAGGAGAATGAGCTGGAGCCGCCAAGCCAATTGACCAGGGAGAGTCTTAGGAATTACTTAAAGAACGTTGCGAGATGGGCTCGCCTTCAGGGAAGGACCTGGGTAAGCGTTGCAGTTGGTAAGTGCCCCATATGTGGTCGGGAAGGTACATTGGTCGTTAGGATTGTTGGTAATGAGGATAAGGTGCTGTATAGGCATGGCTCATCAACATGTACCATCGGCTTGATAGACGACGCCATAGACAAGATAAACATCAGCAGATTCTTAAGGATTGTGCGGAGTGATGAGCATAAATAATTGTTATAAAGTGATTGCTTAGTTTGGATATTAATGACATTGAGGATTGGTATTGTGGATACAACCTTCGCTAGGGTTGACATGGCTAAGTACGCAATAGAAGAACTTAAGAATAATGAGCCTTCTGTAATAATTGAAAGGATTACAGTACCTGGCTTTAAAAATACTCCATGGGCAGCCAAGCAGTTGATTAATAGGGGTGTTGACGCCGTGATGGTCTTCGGCTGGATAGGGCCGAGCCTAACAGATAAGATTACGTACGCCGTGGCCTCCATGGGCCTCATAATGCTTCAGATAGAGTATGATAAGCCGATAATCGATGTCACGATTCACGAGGATGAGGCTAGCAATGAGAAGGAGTTGTTCGATATTGCCGTGGATAGGTCTAGGAAGCATGCCAGGAATTTAGTACTAATGCTTAGGGGTGAGTTAACTAGGTGGGCTGGTATGGGCCTTAGGCAGGGTAGACCTGATGTGGGTCCTATCGTTAGGTAAAAGTTTTATTAACACAGTGCGTGTAGCGTCATTGTGAGCGCCATAACTGACATAATCAGTAGGGTCTTTGATGAGCTCATTAATAGTAACGTATTGGTTAGGGTTAAGGGCAGGAAAAATCCCTTGGTTTCTGAGTATGTTATTAAGTATAGTAATAAGTGTCCTGAAATTAAGATTGAAGATGATATAAGTATTGATAGGGAGTCAACCTGGTATCAGGTATTAACTACGGGTGTTGGTGTTAAGCTTAGTATTAACAGGGTTGGTGTAAGCCTTGAATCCGTCAATAATACATTGAAGCTGATAGTGAAATTGATGAATGGCGATAGGTTGAAGTCCTCAGAGGAATTCGTGTTAACTTGCGATGGCGCTGAGGGTTCTTTTTATGGGAAGTCAGTAATAGATTTACTTATTAACCTTGACTTAGTCTTTAGGTTTCTGGGTATGATTAAGGAGAGGAGGAAGTTAAGCGATGGTTTTATTGATGATTTAACCAAATTCCTTGGCAATGCTAAGTCCAAGGTTGAGCAGGATGTTAGGAGATTGGTTAGTAGTTATCAGTGGTTTGATGAGTGAGTACAGATGGTAAGGAGCATAGTCCTCTTCCTAGAGATGCACCAACCAAGGAGGTTGAGACGAGGAGTCCTTGATAAACTATGTGATTTGAGGGTTAGCGAGGTTAATAATTCCGTTCTAAGTTCGATAATATTTGATGATGATGCCAATAAGGAAATATTGAATAGGGTTTCTGAGAAGTCGTACATACCAACATTAGAGCTGATGAAGGGCTTGGGGAATGAAGGTTTTAAGGTGGCATTATCGATCTCTGGCTCATTAATTGATCAATTGCTCATGTGGAGACCTGAGGTTATTGAGTTGTTGAAGGATCTAGCCAATAGGGGTATTATTGAGTTTGTTGCTGAGCCCTATCATCATTCCTTAGCATCTTTCGTAAGTGAGGATCTATTCCTTGAGGAGTTGAAAGATCACGTAGAAATAATAAGATCATTATTTAATCAGGTGCCCATGACCTTTGAGAATACCGAGTTTCTATATAGGAATGACTGGGGTGTTATTATGGAAAGGGCTGGCGCATCTGTGGTGCTTACGGAGGGTGTTGATTGGGTATTGGGTTGGAGGAGTCCGACCTACGTCTATGGCACACCTAATTCGAAGATTAGATTATTACTTAGGCATTATAGGCTCTCTGACGATGTTGGCTTCAGGTTTAGTAATAGGTCCTGGGATCAATGGCCGTTAACGGCCGATAAATACATGGCGTGGATTAGGGCTACGCCTGGGGATTTTGTCCTCATAGGTTTAGATTTCGAAACCTTTGGTGAGCATCATTGGCGTGAGAGTGGTATTTTCGAATTTCTTGAATGGCTTCCAAAGGAGGCTCATAAGGCGGATGTAACGTTTATTCACCCATCATTGCTCGTTAAGGAGGATCCCATTGATTACCTGGATATACCGTCAACAATCTCCTGGGCTGATGTTGAGAAGGATGATAGTGCATGGCAAGGGAATGACCTGCAAAGAATTGCGCTAAGCCATGTAGCAGCTATTGGTGATTTAGTAAGGAATTATGGCATTGAAAAGACCTGGAGGTACCTTTTGACAAGCGACCATTACTACTACATGTCCATGAAGCATGGACCGAGTGGAGAGGTTCATAATTACTTCAATCCCTATAAATCAGCGTTTACGGCATTTAAGGTCCTTGAGGATGTAATACTGGGGATTACCTGTGCATTAACAGGCTTAAATAAGGTTAAGTCATCACATAGAGGTTTACAGAGGAAGCATGGGTAAGGTACTAATCACGGTTAACCTATCGTTTGAGTACTCGCTGAGGCGCGATATTAAGGATTACCTATTCTTTCATGATCGCAATGTAGAAATTAAAGGGACTGAATATAGAGGGGTCTTTATCATTGAATCAAGTAAAGACCCAGTATTTATTGCAACCATCCTAATCAACTCTCCAATACCAGAGAATGCATTAACGACAATAGTGCCAATAACTATGGAGGGCTTGTACTCGAATCTTGATGATTTAATCGATAAGGTTCGTAAGAATATTAGTGGTAATTGTGGATCATTTATTGTGAGGTGTCGTTTACGTGGATCACACATTAGTAATGAAATGTGCGAGGAGGCCATTATCAATTTATTGAGGAGCCAGGGATTTCATGCTATGTTTAGGGGCGATGCTGATTGCGCCATCATAATTGAGGGTTTAAGTAATTGGTTTGGCGCTTACATCGGTCCTAGGGCCTCTGTGAGGGTTTAGTGAAAGTTTCGGTCTACACTATAGCATTGTTTATCTAGTAACCAAAAACTATTTTTTACCTCTCTACAGAAGTAATATAAATGCCTAGGATATTTAAGAACGAAGCTGCATTAACACCGGAATATATACCAAGTAAACTACCCTATAGAGAAGAGCAATTAAGAGAACTTGAGGCATACTTCAAGAGCTTTATTGAGAGTCCGGGCTCGATGTACCCAAAGGTGATCCTAATCGGTAGACCTGGCAGTGGTAAGACCGTGACGAGTAGGAAGTTCGGGAATTACGTAGTTAAGTCAAGTAATAAGGTTCAGTATGTCCACGTGTCATGCTTCCTAAATAGAACACTTAACTCGGTGCTAAAGGATATTGGCGTTCAACTAAACATAGCAATACCAAAGAGGGGCTACTCCACGGAGGAACTTC
>ERZ1669250.596-NODE-596-length-15321-cov-4.193829_pt1 | contig 15321 bp, 15 predicted proteins | sample MGYA00579295_ERZ1669250 | MGnify/ENA primary metagenome ERZ1669250 (study PRJEB41166, sample SAMN08046056) | hot springs metagenome | biome: hot spring; feature: acid hot spring; material: thermophilic sediment; isolation source: thermophilic sediment from acid...
CGATGTATCAATCCCTCCACTAAATAATAAACAGTCACAATTATTTTTCTCTGAATCCTTATAAACTATTCTTGATAACTTTTCAGCATAATCAATACACATTACTAACTCACAGCATTTTACATTTTAGAGAATCTTTATATAATTTTATTATTGTTTTTATATTATATAAATTATTATCATTGATGTTAATATTGATATAACATAAGATAGCAAAGTTAATTTCATAGCATCATTTACTTTATTGTGATCAGGTAAATCAAAGTCACATAACTTATAACTGTTAATTTTTTCAAGGCTTGTTTTTATGGCTCCAGCTAAAGATGACATAGGATTACCTGCATTTAAGCTCTCTGTCTTTTTTCTATATTTTTTCCAACATGAAAATAATGATTTAATATCTTTACCCATTATAATAGATGATATAGCAAATACTATTACTGATATTCTTGCTGGCACATAATTTATTATTGTGTCAGCCTTAGCGCTAACATAGCCTACATCTTTATACATGGGATCTTTAAATCCAAGAGATCCATCTAAAGTATTGATTATTCTTTGTGTTAATGATCCAATTGGTCCAAATAATATTAACCAGAATAAAGGTGATAACACGCTATCTACAAAGCTTTCTGAAAGGGATTCTATGGCTGCAGAAGCTATATGGCTATCGTCTAAATTATTTGTATGCCTTCTAACTATATTGCTTACAAATTCTCTCGCTTTATTAATGTCTTTTTCTTCTAAAGATTTTCTAACATTATTTACTATTTCATACAAAAGTGTAAATGAAATAGAGGTTTTCAATATATACGAAGAAACTATAATCCAAATAATAATGCTTAATTTATATGAGATATATAAAATATACAAATAGATAAATAAATGAAACAACAATACAAATATCCAGACAAAAAATCCATACATTTTTGATGAATACGGTTTAAACAATTTTTGAGATAATATAAATGAGGTATGAACTGGATGTATTTTATATAAAAAACCTTTATGATACGGATAAATAAAATCCATTATTGTGGCTATAGTTAATGATAAAATCAAATAAATAGGGCTTGGATACAAAAATTTTGGTAAAAAAATCATTATATAATCACCGAAATTAGCAATGAGATAACTTCTACTAATTCTATTGTAAAGCCTATTACATCTCCATTAACAAAGCCTATTCTTTTTTTAGCGTCATTAATTATAATTGGTATTAATAATAGAGATAATTGAGATAACAAAATAAATTTTATTTTTGTAAATAAGAGTAAAGCTATTAATATTAAAAAATATATTACTAAGTTAATAGTAATCTTCCTAATGTTTTTTGAATTTTTTATAAATAAACTTCCTAATCCTTGATAATTAGGAATAGGAGATAGATATGAAATTATATAGGCAGATTCTAATCCTGATAGATATGAAAAAAGAATTGGAAATATATTATGTATAGAGGAAAATAATGAAAATCTAATTATAATTAATGTTGCTGTAAATGCTATTGCGAAGCTACCCTTTCTAGGATCCTTTAGTATTTTGATGGCATCATCTCCCTTTTTTCTAGATCCTATAACATCAGAATAATCAGCAAATCCATCTAAATTTAACCCTCCGGTTATTATTATGTGAATAGCAATAAGTATAGAACCGTTTACTAATGGGTTAAATTTTAATAACAAAGCTATTAAACCAATTATAGAACCCTCTATGATTCCTAAAATTGGAGAAAGGTATAGAGCATTAGATGCACCTTCTATATTATAGTATCCTGTAGGTATTATAGTTAGGAAAGAAATTAAACTAAGGAAATCTTCAACTATTTTCTTGCTCATTTAAAACACCATTTATCGCATTTATTAGTATTAGATTTTCTTCATGATTCTTTATAGATATCCTGGAAAATGAATTATCTAATCCGTAAAAGGAAGAAGCATCTCTAATAAACAAACCTTTTTTTATTAGTTCTTTTTTAAAATGTGGATTTGGTATGTTTTCATGTTTAATTAATATAAATGATGTTCTGCTCTTATATTTAATTATTTTTTTAAGCTCTCTCATTATAAATTCCTTTTCCTTAGCAATTAAGTTGTTTGCATTATTTAAATAATTTTTTATAAATTCCTTTTCGTAAAATAGATTTGAATAGAAACAATTGGTAATAGAATCAATAGGCCACGCTTGTAAAGAAGATTCTAAAACAGTTAAGAGTTTCCTGTTTAGGGTTATTATTTCTCCAAGTCTTAATCCAGGAGTTGAAAACGTTTTTGTCTGGCTTCTTATTATCACATAATTTTCTGATGGTCTAATTCTTTCGCAATCGGAAAGCTCAACAAAGGCCTCATCTATTATAATCATATTATTAATCCTAGATGACAAATATTCTAATTCATTTTTCTCAATACAAAATCCTGTTGGGTTATTTGGTCTTGAAATTAATAGTGGGAAATCTTTATTCCTATTTAATATGTTGATTAGTTTATCTATATCAACAGCTGGATCTTCTTTCCTCAAATCTATAGTTGGTCTAATGAGCTTTATTTTTAAATTATTCGACATTAGATCATAATCGCCAAAATTAGGTTCTAATATTATAAGTTTCTTTAATTTTAACGCCAATGGAGTTATAGTTAATGCTTCATCGCTTCCATTTACAGGTATTATATAATCTTCATCTATATTCCAATATTCAGATAGCATTGCAATTAATTTCTTATATGATGGGTAGTATCTATAATGTTTTTGATTAATACATTTTTTTAATAGTTTTTCAGTAAAAATTGGTGGCCCGAGAGGATTTGTTGGAGAACTAAAATCAATAAGTCTTTTATTTTTAATCCCTCCATGTTTTCTTTTAATCATTGCACATCATCTTGGCTTTTTCAAAATCCTCTACAGTATTTATATTAAGAATGTTTTTATTATCTAAGGCAAAATTTGTCCACTTATTTAAATTATAGCCTTTTATAATAGAAATACCAATAGGGTTTCCATGCATGTCTGTTATGGTTATTATATCTTCCTTAATATCTTCAGTAGATTTTATTACATATTTTATTGTTTCTTCGGTAATATTTGGCATATCAGAAGGAAAAATCATTATAGGCCTTTCCTTTATAATATTTAATATAATTCCTATATCTATAGAATAGTCTATGCCTGTTGTATAAATAAGCATCACATCTTTATATTTATTTTTTAGAACGTGCAAAAAGCTTTCTACATTGGCGGAAACGGCTATTATTGTAAATTTAAAAATTTTTCTTGTTTTATTTATTATGTTAAATATCATAGGCTTTCCACAAATTTCTACAAAAGGTTTCATGCTCGATCCAAATCTTTTTCCCTTACCACCAGCCATAATTAATGCAATTTCTATATCATAATCCATTTATTTTCCCCTTAAAAGATGGTCATAAATTCTTGACAGGGTTGATCCTATTAATGCAGAAACTATATCATCTTCAAACATTGGCAATTTAGAAAATTTTAGATTTTCTTTGTCCTTAATTGTGTCAACCCAATACGTAGATGTTAAACCTTTGAAGCCTGATAAATAAATACTTAAAGAAGACGCTAATGCCTCATCACTTATAATCATTTTAGAATCTCTTTCATACTCCTCTTTGGATAAAAAAGGAAATGTATTGCTTTCTCCTCTTAGATCTAGTTCTCTTGCTGCAATGATATAAGACCAAACATTTGGATCTTTTAATTCATTTTCAAGCTCTTTATAGATCATATTATAGACTTGTTTTCCATCAATGTTCGGAACAGGAGCTTTATTATATATAAACATTGCTTCATCAACTATTTCGCTTAATGATAAACCCAATGACCTCTTGAGCATAGTATTTGTATCTTTATCAAAAGAAATTAAAAGTTCATGTATTATTCTTGCTATAGAATTTCCATGTTTTGTTGCCATCCCACTATACATAATTCCATTATTAGAAATTTTTGCTGCTACTCCTATTGCATCACTAGACGTACCAGAAGACCTTGATTTACACCTTAACAATAAATCGCTTGATGAAATACATTTTGCTTCTGTCACAGTTCTGAAAAAATCAAGTAGTCCACTTAGAGTTAATTTTATATTAAGCCATGATATAATATTGATTGTTCCAATGCAATCTACATCAAAAGTTTCCTCTTGATAAATGCAATTAGGTACCTCAAATCCAGCTGTTATTAACGCGCCTCCATATTCATTTTCTTTAGTTTTATATTTTGTTATATCGGCTGCTGTTAAAAAAACTGGTACATTACTATCTTGATTTAGTTTGATTAGAATATCATTTTTATATTTCTCAACATTTCTTACTTTAAAATTCTTTTCAACTTGATTTATTACTATTGTTTTACTTTTTATTATAGCATTTTTATGAGCTGTAGTCATTATATCCATCGATTCATCAAATTCTAAAATTAGATTATTGTTTTCAATGGTTACTTTTACCAATAGATATCAGCCTCTCATATTCGTTATATATTTCTTTTTTAATTTCTTCTACGCTTAGTCCAAAATATCTAGATAATACCATAACTCCTCCTGCTCCGACACCTTCTTTAACAAATCCTTTCTCATAAAATTTGAGTCCGTCATATTTTGCATCAGAAAAGTCTACATCTGAAACAATTATTTCAATTCTTTTATCAATTTGTTCTATTAGCTTAAAAATATTTGATTCTTTATCATTTGCAATCCATTTTGTTGTTACTATTTTTATTCTTTCATCTAATATATTCAATTTATATAATATTGATAAAACTGCTCCCATTTGCGTGCCTCCTGCAAGCAAAACTGTTGATTTATTCTTTAAAGCACCTGCTGCGAATCCAGCAAGTGATATATGAACAGGATCCCCAATCTTATCTATTATAGTGAAAACATCATCGTTTTTGCTAATTCTTTTCAAAGCATTTTCTATTATTTTTTTCTTTAATTCTCTTGGATTATTAGGTGATGCACTACTAATAAAATCTACAGCTTTAAATCCTAACCCTTCTATTATAGATGCAGCTGTTGTCGTGCCTCCTGGTATGCTTTCTCCCAGCAAAAAGATTTCTTGATTATTCGATATTATTTCTCCCATGATTTTTGATTCTTCAAATATAGATTTTGCTGTTCCTTTTTGCATAGCATCGTAAAGTTCTATATTATTGCCTGGAATAGCGCTTGGTATTTTTATATGAGGTACCTTAAGTTTAATGTACAGACCAGAATCTACAGCAAAATATGGTATTTTGATTCTTCTTAATAAAGCTCTAGTTATAACTGCGGGTGTGGGCAAACCATTTGGCGTAACTGGTATTTCATTCTTTGTTAATGGCATACCATTAATAATGTATTCTAAATCAAGTGTAGGCGTATAGAGAGTTTCTTCACTACTGGATCCAGCTATGCTAACTCCATTGATTGTAGAAGTTTTTGTAGATCCTCCAACAAATATCGCTACCGCGTTCATTTTTATCTCGAATTGGATAGGGTAGCCAGAAATATTTATGCTTAGATAAAATAAAAATTAAATTAGAAATTAAACTTGAAAATATTTATTCTATAATCATTATGTTATCTGCCGGAAAACCTAATTTTACTAGAATATCCTTAACTTTTTTCCTATGATCTCCTTGTAACTCTATTCTCCCTTCCTTATAGGTTCCACCAGCAGCTAACTCACTCTTTAGTTTTGATGCTAGGTCCTTAAAATTAACTTGTTTTTCATCTATTCCTTCAATAACGGTTACCTGTTTGCCAAACCTTCTTGTTTCCAGCCTTATCTTTATTATTTGTTCCTCAGTTGCTAGTTGTTCACATATTTCCGGCGGAAGACCTCCACAATCAACGGCTTTTGACATGGGCTTGTTTAGCCACCTCACAACTTCTGAATATTTTTATGGTTGATCTAGGAATATAAACCTTATCCTACAGCTAAAAGATAGGTGCATTAGTGTGTCTGAAGAAGAAAACATGGGTGAGCCAATAAGTGAAGAAGTTCAACAAGAAGAATACTCAGGCCCACTTTATGGGATTAAAGAAAGGGAAGTTTACTATATGTGTTTAAATTGCGGATATAAAATTAGCAAAACAGAGCTGGATCAATACCATAGCATGATATGCCCTAAATGTGGTTATAGGGTTTTCATTAAACTGAGGGCTCCTCCAACGCTTGTAAAACCAAGAAAAGTTGATGCTATTTAATTAAACGTTTTTCTTATTTAATGAAATATAATTCTTCATTATTATTTCATTTATTAATTTAGCAGCAAGAGAAGACGTTATACCACTATTATCATAGGGAGGGGAAACTTCTACTACGTCGGCACCTACTAACCTTTCATCAACTAGCTGATTTATTAAAGTAAGGCCTTCTAAATTTGTTATCCCACCAGGTTCTGGGTTTCCTACGCCAGGGGCATATGAAGGATCAAAGCCATCCATGTCTATGGATAAGTATATATATTTACAATCAGACATAAATCTCTTTACAGTATTTATTACGTTTACTAAGCCCATTTTATAAATATCCCCAGTCTTTACAGTATTTATGTTGTTTTTTGATAATACATAATTTCTTTCCTCTTTAGAATAAGCTCTAACGCCTATATAATTTATTTTAGGCCCACCTAATAATTCCAATGATCTTCTCATTACTGAGGCATGGCCATTTTTTAAACCAAGATATTCGTCTCTTAAATCATAATGGGCATCAATAACAATTAAGCATGGAGTTATATTGACCTTTTTAAATGCCCTTAATGCTCCGTAAGTTATGGTGTGTTCTCCACCGATCATTATAGGAATTTTATTAAGATCTAGAACATCTGATATAACTCCTGTTATTCTGTTTAATGTCTCATTTATATCCCCTATTACTACAGAAATATCGCCTTCATCTGTTAAACCTATGTCTTCTAAATAAATATCAGAAAAGTAACTGTTAGATTCTAATCCGGTAGCTGCCTGTCTTATAGAATCAGGACCAAAGCGCGTGCCTGGCTTATATGAAGTTGAAGAATCGAATGGTACACCTATAATTTCATATTTTGAATTTTTGTTATTTTCCAAGCCAGCATAGTTCTTTGATGATTTTGTTAAGTAGATATCCTTCAAGCTCAATCTCCTCACCAGAAAAGCTGTAAATCTATTTAAATAAAAGTTTTGACCTATATAAATAAGAAAAGAAGGGTTGAGAATTTGCCAGAAGAAAACATTTACGATAAAATAATAGATCTAGCGAAAAGGAGAGGTTTCTTTTGGCCTTCATATGAAATATATGGGGGTCAGGCTGGATTTTATGATATAGGCCCATATGGAATTGTATTGAAAAGGAAATTAATTGATATGTGGAGAGAACTATTTGTTAAAAACAACCAAGACTCAGTTGTAGAAGTTGAAACACCAATCATAGGGCCTTCAATTGTATATCAAGCCAGCGGTCATATAGATAACTTTACAGACCCTATTGTAAAGTGCAACAGTTGTGGAAGGATTTTCAGGGCTGATCATTTGGTTGAAGAAAGGCTTAATATAAATGCAGAAGGATTAAGTGCGTCTGAGTTAAGCTCTATAATAAAAGAAAAGGGATTAAGATGCCCAGTATGTAATGGAGAGCTTGGGGAAGTCAAAGTATTTAATTTATTGTTTAAAACTCAAATAGGACCATATGAAGGGAACGTTGGTTATGTAAGACCAGAGTTGGCTCAAGGTATATTCGTTGCATTTAAAAGAATCCATGAATCCTTGAGAAATAAATTGCCTTTGGGAATAGCCCAAGTGGGAAAGGTAGGAAGAAATGAAATAAGCCCAAGACAGGGAATGATTAGGCTAAGAGATTTTACAATTATGGAAATGGAATACTTCTTTAATCCTGACAAGAAAGACTGCCCAGGTATTGAAAAATATTATAATGAAACGTTAAACATACTACCGTATGAATATAAGAAAGAGAACAGAAGTTTTGTTACAGTAACAGTAAAAGAAGCTATAGAAAGGAATTTTGTTATTAATCCATGTATGGCTTATTGGATGGTAACAGGAAAATTATTGTTATTAAAAATAGGTGTACCAGAAAACAATATGTACTTTGAAGAAAAAGGGCCTAAGGAGAGGGCACATTATTCTAGCCAAACATTCGATCATATGGTTAAGACCTCAAGATGGGGCTGGATAGAAGTTGCAGGCTATGCTTATAGAGGTAATTATGATTTATCTAGGCACAAAGAATTTAGCAATGCAGATTTAGAAGTATTTGAACCATATAAAGAACCAATAACGATGAAGGTAAAGAAAGTATTATTAGATAAGGCATATGCCGGTAAAACTTTTAAATCAAAAGCGTATGAGTTTATGAAAAAAGTAGAGGAATCAGATGTAAATTATGTTTTAAAAGAAATTGAAGAAAAAGGCAAGCTAACAATTGATAATATAGATATACCAAAGGAAGCTTTAATAATAGTTGAGAAAGAAGAAAAAGTAGCTGGTAGAAAGTTTATTCCGCACGTTATTGAGCCATCATTTGGTACAGATAGACTTCTTTATGTTTTATTAGAGTATGCTTATAGAGAAGTTGATGGGAGGGTAGTTTTATCATTCCCAAGATATTTATCACCTGCTGATGCAGCCGTATTACCATTAATAGAAGGAGATGAAAAATTAATTAATAAATCAAGGGAATTTTACTCATATCTAATTTCTGAAGGGTTTAATGTCTTATACGACGATAATGGCAGTATTGGAAAAAGATATGCAAGAGCAGACGAAATAGGTGTTCCAGCAGTTTTCACTATAGATTATGAAACATTAGAAGATGATACTATAACAATGAGAGATAGAGATACATGGAAACAGGTTAGGATAAATATTAAGGATGCAGCAAATTCTTTGAGGAAATTCATTTATAATTCTGCAGAACTAAGAGAACTAGGGAAAGAAGTAGAGATAAAGGGTTGATGAGATGTGAGTGAAGAAGTTGATAGCTCAAAGAGGACTAGTAAAGAAATTAAGCCTGAGAAAGCAGACTTGTCTAAGGCTTTATCTATTATCCCTCCCGCATCTTCACTTAAAGAAAAAGGTAAGAAAGTAATAGAAAAAAGGCTAAGGATTTCTTACGATGATTCTGTTGAAAAGGGTACGGCTAAACTATCAAAAAAGTTAGCTACCCAGCTAGGCATACAGAAAAGATTGGAAATGGTTATCGCGAGTAAGAAAAAATTGATGTTCGATGCTCAAATTGACGATTCGATACAAGAAGAATCGAAGGTATTTGTTAATCCAGAGCAAATGAAAGACGAGGGAGTAGCCGATAATAGCATTGTTACTATTAGATCTGCCCAAGAATAACGGTGAAATTTTTGAGTAGTAAATGCAAAAAAGACTGTTATACTTATTCTACAATTTTTGAGCAAGAATCTGATAGAATTGCACAACTAATGCAAGAGCAAGTTTCTCTAATTAAAAATGGTAATATAGCTTATAATTCTTATTTATCAGATAATAGGGATGAAACTCTTAATGAATTAAAAGAGATAATTTTAAGGCTTAGAGAAATTAGAAACATTATATTGAATAAGATCGATGATTATGAAGATTTTATTAGTTGCTGTAAAGGAAAAAAGAATAAAGATATGGATCTTTTGGTAGCCTATTATTTAGAGGCAGGCTCTAAAAAAGAGGAAGAATTCTTGAAGGAAATTTCTAATGCGATAAATACAAAAGATGATCTTTTCAATTTAAGATTTCTTGTAATTAAAATAAAATCAAATAAAGACTTAGCTTATGAGGATGATAATAAGCGGGTCTAATGCGAACTATCCTGTCCTAAGGATTAAAGCTTCCTGGTTCATAGCTTTACTATGCCAATAATGAAATGGATAGAAGGTGGTGCTTTACGCTCCCTTAAAACTTAATATATAAAAATTTTGATAAATAACTTTTTAAAGTTTATAAATTTTATTAAAATAATCTAATTTCTTTTTATTTTAGAAAGGTAGAGTCTTATAGAAAGGTCAGAAATTAGCTAAATAAAAATTTGTATCATGGGTTTCAATTAATTTTTAATATCATATTATTTTTGTGATTTATAAATATTTAATTAATAGAAAAATTTTTATACTAGTCTGTATATAATTTTTACCAAGTAATGGTGAGTTTTATGGAAGAAGCGAATAAGAAGTTAAGTTCTGGAAGAATTATTGCTATAGCTATATTAATTCTTATACCATTTTTTGTTTACTTCCTATATCCAACTTATAACAAAGTAAACCCAACGATTGATGGTCTAACTTTCTTTTATTGGTATCAAACGCTATGGCTGGGTATTTCTGGAATAATGTATGCAATAGCAGCTTATCTATGGGATAAAAGGTGAGAAATAATGGTATTTGGACTTGAAGGTTGGATAGTGTTTTGGGTACTGTTTGTGGTATTTGTCTTTTTGGGGTTTTATGGGTCCAGGTGGAGAAAAGGAGACTTAAGTCAACTTCACGAGTGGGCTTTAGCTGGTAGAAAGCTTGGAGTTTTCTTAGTTTGGTTTTTAGTAGGGGCCGATTTATATACGGCATATACATTTGTAGCAATACCTTCATTAGAGTACGCATCTGGTAGCCTTGCTTTCTTTGCAGTTCCATATGTTTCTATTACGTTTGCTGTAGCAATGCTTTTTATGCCAATTTTGTGGGAAAAATCGAGACAAAAAGGCTATATAACAGCTGCCGATTTCGTTCAAGATGTTTTCAATAGTAAAATCTTGGCAGTACTTATTGCATTAACAGGAATAATAGCAGAATTACCTTATATAGCTTTACAAATAGACGGTATGAGAGCTGTTCTCAGTGTTATGTTATTTGGTTATTCGGGAGTAAAAGCTGTATCTGAATGGGCACTAATAATTTCATTCATTATATTAGCAGCATTTGTTTATACTAGCGGTTTAAGAGGTGCAACTCTTGGGGCAGTTTTTAAGGATGTTTTAATATGGATTTCAGTTATAGCTTTAATTGTTGTAGTTCCATTAAAATATGGAGGTTTTACTACAGCTTTTGCTGATGCAGCAAAAGCACATAGTTTTGTATCAGGCTTGGAAGCTCTTAAGCCGACATTCGCTTCAGCATACGTTAGTTTGTTCATAGGAAGCGCGCTTGCCCTATATTTATATCCGCATGCTGTAAACGGATCTCTAAGCGCTGAATCTAAATCAAAATTAAGAATGAGTACAGCCTTATTACCTATATATGGAATTGGTTTAGCAATACTTGCAATAATGGGAATCTTAGTTTATTCAGATCCTGCCGCTTTAAATATAACAAAGGTATTATCAGGTTTAGCCTCGATACCGGCTATTGCTGTAACAGCCTTTCCTCAATGGTTTGCTGCGATAATTTTATTGGGTATATTCGTTGGAGGTCTTGTTCCAGCTGCTATAATGGCCATAGCCCAGGCAAATCTATTAACTAGAAATATAATTAAACCTTTAAAGAGGGATCTTTCTCCCAAAGCGGAAACCGAAATATCAAAATGGGCTTCTGTCGCTTTCAAGTTTATAGCGTTAGCTTTTGTGTTTTTAACTCCACTGACTTACGCCGTTCAGCTTCAACTCCTAGGTGGTATTATAATATTAACAACATTGCCTGCAGTTTTTATAGGCCTGCTTACAAATAAATTAGAAAAATATTCATTAATTGTTGGATGGTTTGTTTCACTAGTTGCATCTATATATTTAGTTCTTCTAGCAAATCACTTTAAGACTTTAAGCACTTCATCTTATGTACTGTTTGGCCATCCAATATTTATAGGAATAATAGGATTAGGAATAAATCTTGCAATAGTTGCTATAGGGACAATAATTAAATTTGCCATAAAGAAATAAAATGTGTCAGCCCTCACACGGCTCTTCATTAAATCAGGCCGAAATCGGTCATCATCCACTTTTTTAATTATTTCATTATCTTCCAGAGTTTTTTAGCTATAATTTTTGTTCCAGCGCTTATACTATCTAAAACTTTTGGATTTAGTTCATATTTCATGTTTAGCTTTTTGTTTACATCTTGACTTAAATCTAATCCTAAAAACCATAAATGGTAAAGGACTGTCTTCGAACCCATGTATTTTTCACCTTGTATTAGGTCTCCAAAGTATGGTATCCATTCCAAAGGTTCTCTACTCCTTCTAATTAATATTAGAAAACCTCCAACTATTGGACCGATATCTTGATTTAACTTATAAGTTATGTAATTGTTTGACACGTTTTCATCTTCAATTAAATTCCTTTCTTTTAAAACCTTAGCAATTTGATTAAAAATCTGGTCTATATTCCTTCCTCCTATTTTTATAAGTATTTTTTCTCTTTTTTGTTGTAAATTACTTTTAAATAAGATAAACTCTCCTTTATTCGATTTCCTATATATAATCTTATAATTGCTACCCCTTTCAAAGCTCATACTTCTCACCTTCTTCATAAGATCTATAAAAGGTATTTAAATAAAGATATTCCGTTCTTTTTTATGATTACTTCCCAAACCCTGAAGAGTGAAGATTGCTTTTTGCTGTTTATTTAAAATAATTTTTTAATTCCTATTAGTTCATCCCATTGGACACCAAAAGCTAGTAAGAACTGCTCTAATGCAGATCTTATATATTCAACATATTTTGATGTATCAACTTCAGATAGCTTTGCTAATCTAACCGGTTTTACCCCAAGCTTGTCTTTTGTTTTTATAAAGGAAATTACATCACCTTTAGACACGTTAAATCCTTCCTTTTTTAATAATAGTGCAGCCTTTACATGCTGTGGTGTGTTTCTTTCATAGTCACTTAGATCTTTGCTTAACATAACAGTAATTGCTAGCTGGTCTAAGGTATATTCCTTTTTCTTTAATTTCTGATATATTTGTTGTATTAAATCTTTTAGTTCATTAAGGGTTTTTTCAACTTCTTCTGGTTTGTTCAGCTTTTGTAAAATAGATAAAGCATTTTGGAATTCTAATTTAATAAACTCCGGTGTATTGCTTTTCTTAGCAATAAGTCCCTTTATTGTGACTTTATTAGAATCATCTATCCCGATATAGTTTTTCTTTAGCCCACTAAAAAGAACTATTTTGAATTGTTTATCGATTTCTAAATCGAGATCATATTTATCTTTTACATATTTTATTATTTCTTCTAGCTTTTCCTTAGGAGGATCCCATAAGAAAAGGCTATCCGTATCTCCATATAATATATGAAGGTTAAGTTCTTTTGATTTATTAAGAGTGTCTTTTAAAATATTTCTTCCTATAGCTGTAACGCTTTCTGCAACTGGAAGACTATATAAACTAAACGTATCCGTTCCAAAAACTCCATAGCTTGCATTTATATATACTTTCATAGCAGCCTGTACAGTATCGTACCAAATTCTCTCCTGATCTGATATGTTTTTATCTTTACTCTTCTTTTTATATATCTTTACTCTAAAGTCTCTTAATAATCCTACCAATTCACTAGAAATACCTCTTCTGCTCATGCATATTACATGACCAACCTCAGGTACTTGCACTTGGTTGCCGTTGCAATTGTTTATATTTACTGTTTCATAACTTAAATTCCAATTCTTAATTATACTAGGATATAGGCTAGCAAAGTCTAAAACTAAAACTCTAAAATAAGCGCCTTGAGGAGGTGATAAAACTATAGCACCTCTATATTTTTTGTCTTTTATTATTGCAGTGCTTCTTGTTTTATCATGGCCTTTTGATATATCTTCTTTATTTGGTATAAGCAAGTTTCTTCTTCTATGTTCCCAATACAATGTACTTTTTATCCATGCAGAAACCTGAGTTCTTGATACTTCTTCTAATCCCATTTTACTAATTCTCATTAATAGCATAAGCAAATTCCAAACTAAACTGTTTGAAAAAGTTGTTAATGAAATTGTTAATATTGCATCTTGCAGGTTATAGCTAGCTAGTTCGTCTATACTTATATCATTTATATTGTTGCTTAATTTAAGCTTAGAAGATCCTAAGAGAGACTCGGCAACAGCATCAAGACTTTTTTCTCTATATTTGTTATTAAATGCATAAGTTTGCAAAGCTTTTATATCAAAAAGCTTATGTAGATCTAAATGCAAAGAATTTTGAAAAGTTATGTAGTCTTGGTGAAAAATTATAGGTATTTCATTAGGATTAACTCCTAATTCTATAAGTCTATTATAAATATATGGTATATCAAAATTATCTCCATTAAATGTTATAATAATTGGATACTTGCTAATTCTTCTCATAGCTTCCAAAATCAAAGCTTTTTCACTGTCGAAGAACTCTATTTCTGCATTAGGCAAACTTCCTTTAATTTTTGATCCTTCTCTATTTAATATTAATAATTGTTTGTTGTTTTTGTTATCGACTAATGATATAGAAATTATTGGATAAAAAGATTCATCGGCGTTCGGAAACTTACCTTCTGGGGTGTAAACTTCTATATCTATTGCTACTCTTTCTATATCTGGTGCTTTTTCTTCCAAAACAGGTAACCATAAATAGGCTAGTTCTTTTATGTTATCTGGAAAGCTCTTATCTATTAAATCAGACATACTTTTATCTATTTTTGAGGCTTTTTTAACCCATTTATCATTAACGTCATAAGGCATTCCTGGAATTAACTGGTTATCATAAATGTAATTTAGGAAATATTTTATATCAGCTTCCCAGACATTAAAACCTTTATCTTTCAATGCATTCCTTATGTTTTTAACTGATAGTGGGTCTTCCATTATTATTTTTGTTAATTTTATATCAGTATTTGTTAATGGATTTCTCTTTGTTACATATGCGTAGTTACTAAATGATTTATACTTGCTTAGGTCTATAAATGATTTACTTCCCTCATCAGGTCTCATATCTGTTAATAAATAGGGCTTATGACCAGTTTTGTCGACCCACTTTTTAATTTTCCCTTCATTTATATCATAAATTAATGCAACAGCTTTACCTATATCACCCTCGTATCTTACTTCTAATAGATATCCTGAGGCATTGCTATAGTATTTGTTTTCTTGATATAGCCACCAATTAGATATTTCTTTATTTTCATTAATAATACTAAAGTTTTCTTGGTAATTTTTTATCTCTTCTTTTTTTATCTCTTCTTGCTTTATTATGTTCTCTTCTTTTTGTATGGCATCGTTTGTTGATTTTAATTTGGTGTTTTCAGAGTTATCGTTGCCATACATATAATCAGTTAAATCTTTAAACTTAGCTCGTTTCTTATTTTTGTCAGCATTGTTTATGTTCTCTTCTTTTTTGTTATCTTGATATGAGCCCATCTTTTTCTTTAGATCT
>ERZ1669250.597-NODE-597-length-15295-cov-6.063386_pt1 | contig 15295 bp, 15 predicted proteins | sample MGYA00579295_ERZ1669250 | MGnify/ENA primary metagenome ERZ1669250 (study PRJEB41166, sample SAMN08046056) | hot springs metagenome | biome: hot spring; feature: acid hot spring; material: thermophilic sediment; isolation source: thermophilic sediment from acid...
CACCATTGTCCTTCCATGTATTGCCTGATGCAAGTGCAATGGTTAAATGGGATGCCGAGGATCCATCACCTACTAGATAAGATGACGGATATAACATTGTTACCTTTGATCCAAGAGAACCACCTACCCATTCCATCTTTCCATTCCTTTCTACCTTTGCCCTTTCTGTATTAAGATTATAAATATCATGGCTCCAGTTTTGAACTGTTGTGAACCTCACCTTTGCATTCTCTTTCACATACACTTCAACAACTGCACTATGAAGAGAACTTGTATTGTAAACAGGGGCGGTACATCCTTCAATATAACTCACAGATGCGCCTTTTTCAGCTATTATTATTGTATGTTCAAATTGGCCTTCGGCCTGTATATTCATCCTGAAATATGTCATAAGAGGAAGATCAAGATGCACATTTTCAGGAACATAAATGAAAGATCCACCGCTCCATACAGCACCATTGAGTGCTGAAAATTTGTTATCACCTATAGGCACTATATTCATAAAATATTCTTTGATTATATCCGGATATTTTTGCAATGCAGAATCGGTATCCAAATATATAACACCCTTTTCTTCAAACTGCTTTTTTAAATTCGCGTAAACACCTTCAGAATCGAGTACAGCAACTGATCCGCTCAGGTATTTCTTTTCCATTTCAGGTAGACCTAATTTTTCATATGTTTCCCTTATTTCCTGGGGCAAATCTTCCCATCTTCTAGCCTTTACCTCATCTGGCAGAACATAGTATCTTATCTTGTTAAAATCAATGTCAAGAGGAGGACCCCAGTTAGGCATAGGCTTTGAATTAAAAATTTCCAGAGCCTTCAATCTCAGCCTCTTCATCCATTCAGGTTCCTTCTTTATTTCTGAAATTTCTTCAACCACTCTTCTATCCAGGCCTTCCTGGAATATATGTGGATACCTTGCCTTTGTGATGAAATTACCCTGATCGTTTTCTTCAGGAATTATGTCCTTTAATTCTTCTCTTTTATCCATTCATATCCCTTCTCTTCTATTTTAAGTGCAAGGCTGTAATCACCCGATAATACTATTTTTCCATCCATCATTACATGAACATTATCTGGTGATAGGTATTTCAGAATCCTCATGTAATGCGTTATAAGCAATGAACCCATCTTTGGCTCTGAATAAATTGTTTCCTTAAGCGATTTTGCAACCGCCTCAAGCGCGTCCACATCAAGGCCTGAATCTATTTCATCTACGATGGCTATTTTAGGCTTTAAAAGAGCCATCTGTAAAATTTCCGCCTTCTTTTTTTCTCCACCTGAAAAACCCTCGTTCACATTTCTGCTTAAAAGAGAAGTGTCCATGTTGAGCAGCTTAGCCTTTGATTGTACAAATGTTATAAATTCCTGGAATGTCTTCTTGTCATCCGGATAATGCACCGTATATGCTGACCTGAGGAATGTGAAAAGTTTCACACCCGAAAGTTCAACTGGATTTTGAAATGTTAAAAACAGTCCAAGCTTTGACCTTTCATCCGTTCCAAGGGATGTTATGTCAATATCATTAAAAAGCACTGTTCCTTCTGTGATCTTGTACCTTTTATCGCCCATTATAACATGAGCAAGTGTTGATTTTCCTGAACCGTTTGGACCCATTAATGCGTGTAATTTACCCTTTTCAATTTTTAGATTTACTCCTTTTAGAATCTCCTTACCTTCGATTTCAACATGGAGATTCTTTATTTCAAGTACATCAGCCATGGCTCTTCAAAAAATAGATTCTTATTTAAATATTTTGTAAAGTTTTCAATTAAAAATAAAAAAAATTAATGGTTTAAGAGCTTGTCCAAATTTTTCCTTATTGCCTCTATGAATTCCTCAGATGTGACAATTGCGTTCACAGGAGGTTCAGCTAGTTTGGCAACATCCTGTGTCATTATCCTGTCGTCTTCAATTGTTTTTATCACAGCCAATTCAAGCTTTTCTGCAAAATCTATCAGATCTTTATTTCCATCAATTTCTCCCCTTCTCTTCAAGCCCCTCGTCCAGGCATAGATGAGAGCAGTTGGATTTGTGGATACCTTTTCACCCTTAAGATATTTGTAATAGTGCCTCTGTACCGTTCCGTGAGCAGCTTCTGAAAGATAATAACCCTCGGGTGAAAGTAGCTCTGATGTCATAAGCGCAAGTGTGCCAACATATGCAGTTGAAACAAAATCTGAAAACACATCACCGTCGTAATTCTTGCACGCCCAGACAAAACCACCTTCTGATCTGACCACTCTAGCAACGGCATCATCTATTAAATAATAATTATAACTTAAACCGAGCTTGTTGAATTCATCTTTGAATTCCTTTTCATAAATTTCGTTGAAAATCTCCTTGAACCTTGCATCATAAACCTTGGATATTGTGTCCTTTGTTGCAAACCATACATCCATTTTATTTATCATAGCATACTTGAATGTTGCCCTGGCAAAACCCTCTATGGATTTGTCAAGGTTATAAACACCCTGTAATACACCCGGGCCATTGAATTTCGGATATGATACCTTTTTCTCCTTTCCGCTCTGGGATTTGTAAGTGATGTCAGCAGTGCCTGGTTCATCAAACCTAATTCCTACACCGTCATAAATATCGCCGAATGCATGCCTTGCGACGACTATTGGTTTTTTCCAGAACCTCACTGCAGGTTGTATGCTTTTAACTGTAATCGGTGCTCTGAAAACCGTTCCATCGAGTATTTTTCTTATAGTACCATTTGGGCTAGGCCATTCTTTCTTTAGATTGAACTCCTTTACCCTTTCAGCGTTCGGTGTAATTGTAGCGCATTTTACGCCTACACCCCATTTCTTAACGGCTTCTGCAGCCTGGTAAGTTACCTTATCATCCGTTTTATCCCTGTTTAACACGTGAAGGTCATAGTATTCAGTTTTTAAATCAACGTACGGAATAAGTAATTTTTCCTTTACCCAAGCCCAGAGAACTCTTGTCATTTCATCTCCATCCATTTCAACTACTGGCTTGTCCATAGCAATTTTATTTTTCATTAAATCACCAATTCCATAATAACAAAGATGCTAATTAATTTTAAGAAATATTTTTTAGTTTGTCTCAGTTTTACCTTCGAAAATGCTTAACATTTTAAATATCATTAAAAACTTTCGATACGAATATTCCAATTTTAGTACTACGGTGAAATATTTAATCATTATGGAGGTGTTTAGCTCCATAGGAGGAGGTATATTCAGTTTTATATTCATTTTTTATATAGTCAATTTAGGCTATAGTACTGTTTTTTACGGCGCACTTTCTTCCGTATCCGGATTTTCTTATTTGTTGATGGCACTCCCCATAGGCATAATATCGTCAAGAATAGGGTCAAGGAAAATGCTTTTTATTGGTAGCTTTTTTAGCATCATTTTCATTCTGATTTACGTAATCACCAGCAATGTTTTACTTTTGTATTCAGGTGCCGTAATATCCGGACTAGCTCAGGCATTTTCAAGTCCTAATTTTAATAGCCTTCTTTCCAAAGCTTCCGAAGAGAAAAGAAGAAATTTTGTTTTTTCCTTCAATGGTTTTGTAAACCTCATAGGATCAACCCTGGGTATAACTGTATCCGGATTATTTCCAAGTTTAGGTAAATTTTTATTTAGAAATAACCTTATGGGTTTCAAACTTGCTTTATTAACCGTTTTGATACTCTGGACAATTTCTTTGATATTGATAAGGTTTTTAAAGGATGACATAAAAATTAAAAGAGAAGAAAGAAAAAAAGTACCTAGAGAAATTTTGAAAACAATGTTAAAGCTTACCATACCAGCATCTTTAATTGGTCTTGGAGCTGGATTCGTTATTCCATATTTTCAGTTGCAGTTTCAGTACAGGTTTCATTTGGGTATATCTGCAATTTCTTATATTTTCTCCATTACCACATTTGCTATGGCAATATTAATGCTCTTCGTTCCTTTTCTGGCACGTAAAAGAGGTTCTTTAAGTACGATAGTCACTTTCCAGGTAATTGCTGCTCTGCTTCTGCTTTCCATGCCATTTTCATCTAACTTGTCTTCAATGGGTCTATATTTTTTCTCAGCTTTATATTTTTTTAGAACAATTCTAATGAATGTTACTGGCCCAGTACAGAGTTCCTTTGAACTAACAATGATTCCCGAAGAATTCAGACCGTTTATGTCAAGTTTAGTTTCTCTTTCATGGATAGGCATGAACTCCATTTCTGTGTATTTTGGAGGCATCATCATGAATTATTCACTGAATCTTCCTTTCTACATATGCGCTTCATTCTATGTTACAAGCTCTATTCTGTACTATATATTTTTCAAAAATGTAATAAAAAAATAAAAAATTTAGTCTGGTTGGACGATTATTTTTTCATTCGACGCCTCTTCAAGTGATTTATTTGCAGGTTCTTTGATTGCTAAAGAAATCAAACCGCCTATTATTGATATGCCTCCCAGAATTAAAAGTACCTCTTTTATACCAATTGTGATCAACAGGACTGGCATTAGAAAAGTGCTGATTGCTGCACCAACCTTTCCTGCAGCTGCAGAAATGCCATGGCCTGTGGTTCTATACTTAACGGGGAAAACTTCTGCAGGCAAAATGAATGTTGTTTCATTTGGACCAAAATCTATGAAGAAGAATGATAGCGAGTAAAATATAAACGCAATATCAACTGGTATAGTAAATCCAATAACCTTTGATCCATGAACGATCATTACACTTGAAACTATTATGTATAGAAGCGCCATCATGAAGAAACCTTGTACCTGTATGGTCTTTCTGCCGAGTTTATCAAGTAATCCCACTGCCGTAAAGTATCCGAAGAAGCCAACCATGAAAGGCAAGCCAGCGATCAAAATTTTCATTGGAAGTGTGCCTGCAGATATTATATTGCTTACAATAGGGCTTGAATATATACCAGTTCCATAGTATGCTATATCAAGGAAGAACCAAGTGCTTGAAGTAATTAGCAATGTTTTCCAGTATGCTTTTATAAAAGTTGAAAACTTTGATACCTGGGTAGAAGCCTTTGGCAAATTTTTATCGTTTATTCCTACCACTTTCTTTGCGTTTTTAGCAGTTTCAATATCCTGTGAAACTAACAATGAATATCTGGGTGTCTCAGGAAGCTTTCTCCTCAAATATATTACGGATATTGCTGGTATTGCTCCGAATGCTAGCATGAACCTCCAGGCAAGGTCAGGAGAGAATGCAACAACTGAAATCACGCCCACAGCCACCGCTACAACAGAGCCTATGCCCTGATTTGCAAAAACAAAGCCTATCAGTTTACCCCTATCCTTCTTATTTGAATATTCACTCATTATTGTTGCACTTACAGGATAATCACCACCTATACCTATACCGAGGAGAAATCTTGATAGGAACAAAAACCAAAAATTCATAGAAAATGCGCTGAGTATTGCACCTATTGCTAATAATGTAGCCTCTATACCGTAAACCTTCTTTCTACCTATTAAATCTGCTATTCTCCCAAACGTGACCTGCCCTATTATAGCAGCCGCAAGTGCAGATGTACCTATTAGGGCAGATTCAACCGTGTTCAGATGAAATGCTGTACTATATGGTCCAGTCAAAAGAATTAGCACTATGCCTATTATGAATAAATCGTATGCGTCTGTAAAAAAACCCATGCCAGCAGTGAACCATATCTTTATATGGCCAAAGTTAAGCTTTGTCGAGTCTATATCCTCGAAGGGATTTTTATTATCCATTTTTTCACCAATTCATAAATTTGTTAAAGATATATATAGATACTTCAAATATTGTATATATTACTATATAAAATATAGAAAAATGAAAAATTTAAATATTTTATCATATTTCTAAGTATATGGAATTCAGGAAAGTACAAAAAACTGGAGGATCTACTTACATAATTTCACTCCCAAAGGATTGGGTGATAAAGAACAAAATAACTGAAGGGGATACGTTACAGCTTAAGGAATTGAAAGATGGAAGTATTATTCTATCAACAAAAATTTTTGAAGAAAATGAACATAAAGAGATTTACTTGGTGATTGAAAATGAAAAAGAGGATCTCATTTTGAGAAAACTAATAGCCATTTATCTAGCCGGATTTGATACGATCAAAATAGTTTCAAAATCTGTTCTTTCTGAACAGATTAAAAGTGCTGTTAATAAATTTACAATCCTGAGCTTGGGTGTAGAAATTGTTGAAGAAAGCAATAATTCAATTCTCCTCCAAGATCTTTCTAAATTTTCAGACCTACCGATTGAAAAAATGTTGCAAAGGCTTTACAACATGACAGAAAACATGTTGCTTGACGTTAAAGAACTTTATTCTAATTTTAATGAAAACTTTGCAATGGATATAATTGAAAGGGACATGCAACTTGACAGGGTATTCTGGCTAATTTCAAAACAATTCTATATGGCCCTTAAAAACTCCAACATTCTAAGGGATCTTGACATAGACATAACAAAAGCTTTCAACATTAGATCTATAGCAAAACTTTTCGAAAGAATAGGTGACCATGCTGTAAATATATCAAACATGATGCTTGAAAATAGAATTACCGATGGCAAGGAGCTTTTACAGCTCTTTAATTATGCAACAGAGCTTTTCATGGAATCATATCATTCATACAGGCACCTCGATTTGAATCAAGCGAATAGCGTTATAGAAAGAGCACACGAATTTTCTAACATTGCAAGAAAAACAATAAATGAGTTAAATAAAAAGAGGGGAAAAGAACTTATAGGTATGGCTTTCATAATAGAAAGCCTGATAAGGATAGCAATGTATTCATCGGATATAGCTGAAATCACAATAGACGAAGGAATGCTGAAGGAAAAGACCTAGATATTTTTATTTATCTCAAATTCGGATTTTTTGTAAAATTCATTTATTTCAAGAATCAAACCACTTTCAGCCTGACAGCATGCAAGGTAATCATAATCATTCTTGTGCTTTTCATAAAGCCAGGACATAGTAGCCTTAATGATCCTATCAATCTCCTCATCCCTTACTCTCTTTTCACTGGATATTATGAAACAGAAATTAAAATTTTCTTTGAGTATTTTTTCCACCTCCTGGCCGGTTTCAATCTGATATTCTGTGTCATATTCAAAAAATGCTCTATCCTTGTAATACCTAACATTTTTAATTGTTATTTTTGTCAACACGAGTTTACCATATTTAAATTCCATAGATATACCATTGTTTTCATTTTTATAATTTTTTCCTTCTTACGTATTAAAAATATTAGATTTTCATGAAGTCAGATTTTCCTTCCACTTCTACCTTTGCCTTTCTTGAACAGCTCAGCACCTTGAAATGGAACACTACTTTCTAAGACATCCTTTCCGTACTTTGCTTCAATTTTCATCTTATTCTCGAGATCAAGTGAAGAATATAATGCATTTCTATCATTTCTCAGTGTGATCTGTGGGTACATAGAAATTTCCTTTGCTATTTCAATTGATCTTGACAATGCCATACCATTTGGAACTATTTCGTTTACAATTCCAATCCTGTAAGCTTCCTCAGCATCAATTAACTTGCCTGTTAAAATGAGATATAGGGCATTTCCGAGACCAGCTATCAATGGTAGCCTTTGAGTGCCTCCGTCTATGAGCGGAACACCAAACCTTCTTTCAAGGAAACCAAATTTTGAAGTTTCGTCTGCAATCCTGATGTCCGCCCAAAGAGCAAGTTCAAATCCACCAGCTACACAGTAACCGGATATTGCGGCAATGATGGGCTTTTTAACCGTTCTTCTTGTGAATCCAAGGGGACCGTTTGGATCCATTGCCCTTTTTTCTAGCCCTTTCAGATCAGCCAGGTCAGCGCCTGCACAGAAATTTCCACCAGTTCCAGAAATCACAGCAACGTAAAGTGAATCATCTTTTTCGAATTTTTCAAACGCATCCTGAATTTCATTTGCCGTTTCAAAATCTATTGCATTTCTTTTCTCGGGCCTGTTTATTAAAACAACCATTACATGCTCGTCTAATTGAACCTGGATCATAGAACATTTATGTAAATACGATTAAATAAGATTATCTTTTTTAATTTTGAATACTAATCCCTCTTCACCACCTTTATCAAAGATCACTTCCTTTCCAACTAGATCAAGAATGCCATTCAAATTTTCAATCCTTGCCTGGACTTTAGCACCATCATCGAGCTGTATTATTGCGATTGCATATGGTGCCTTTTCCTGGTACTGTGTTGGAGGCACCTTCTGAATTGTAAATGTTAAAACTTTTCCTGAAGTTGAGAGTTCAGAATCCTTTACATTTTCTGAACCGCATACAGGGCAATAATTGAGTATTGTTACCCATTTGTTGTGGCATTCGTTGCATTCAAACCCGATTATTTTTCCAGCCTTTAGGCCATCCATATATGCCTGAACATCGTGCATCATCTCACCCTCTTTAATATAGTAATGCTTACGGATCCGCCGGTTGCTCCAACGTTATGTGCTAGACCAATTTCTGGTTTTGAGACCTGCCTGTTTTTATCAACCCTGTAGAGCATCTGTTCGTAAATTTCTAATATCTGTGCAATGCCCGTTGCGGAAACAGGATGTCCCTTCGCCTTTAGACCACCTGACGTGTTTATGGGTATTTTACCATCGTATTGTGTTATTCCCTCTAATTCAGCCCTGCCACCTTCACCTTTCTTGAAAAAGCCTATGTCCTCAATTGCCATAATTTCTGCTATTGTGAAGCAATCGTGCACCTCGGCAAGAGATATATCTGTTGGTGAAAGTTTTGAATTCCTAAATGCCTTTTCTGCTGCGATTTTAGCACCAGGAATTCCTGTAAAATCATTCCTATCCTGTAATGCGGCCATGCTTCCGGATCTTACGGATGAGAGAACCTGAACGCGTTCAGATTTTCTTTCATTGAAATCTTCATTGACGAGGATTAATGCTGAAGCACCATCGCTGAATGGGCACGAATCATAGAGCTTCAATGGGTAGGCAACAACAGGGCTGTTCAGATATGTTTCCATGTCTATCATTTTCCTAAAATGGGCCTTCGGATTGTAATATCCGTTCCTGTGATTTTTTATTGATACAGATCCGAGCATCTCTTCTGTTGTACCGTACTTCTTCATATGTGCGGTGGCCATTAGCGCATAAAGACCTGGAAATGTAACACCGTTCAAACCCTCAAACCAGTAATCACTTGCCATTGCAAAATATCTTGTATTCTCAGAAGTTGGATTCATGCTCAATTTTTCATATCCTACAACAAGTGCAACTTTATGTATACCTGATGATAATGCAACATATGCCTCGTGGAAAGCTGCACTTGAACCTGAACAGGCTGATTCTATTGTCAAACTTGGAACTTCTGGAATGCCTAGTGAGCTGTTTATCAATGGACCGACATGCACTTGGTTTTCTGCAATGCCAAATGCATTGGAAACATATGTTGCCTCTATGTCCTTTGGTTTTATTCCGGCATCGTTTATCGCCAGTATAGATGCCTCAAGTGCAAGTTCCCTGCCTAGTTTAGTCGATTTGCCAAAATTCGTCATTCCTACACCTGCAACATAAACTTTTTTCATTATATCACCTATTAAATTAAATCAACTAATATTGGAAAATCATTCTGAATTCTGTAAAGATCTGAAGCGCAATTTATTGCTACACCTAATATTTCATGCGTTATAATATCTTTAACTGCATTTTCCTTATAATTTAAAATTTTTCCATTCTTAAAACTATTTTTGTATTCAGCATCATTTTTCAATCTGTTTCACCTCTATTTTTTATAATTGTAAAAACCTCTACCCTTTTTTATGCCCCACCATCCAGCCGATATCATATATTTCAAAGTTTCTGGAGCGATATAATTGTCCCCGAATGCTTCCCTGAAGCTTCTTAATACATGATAGACAATATCAACACCGACATAATCTGCAAGCTCAAACGGGCCCATAGGCATGCCAGCACCCTTTTTCATTGCAATGTCAACCGTTTTTATGTCAGCTATACCCTCATCAACGACTTTCATCGCCTCGTTTATCATAGGGATTAAAATTCTATTAACAACAAACCCTGTCCTTTCCTTAGCTTTTACCGGAACAAGTTTTTCCCTATGATTTTTCAATGTACTAAAGAATTCAAAAACAGCATTTGTTGTTGAATCCACTGTTTGAAATGCGGGTACTATTTCAACTAATGGCAATGTATAGGGCGGATTGAAGAAATGCGTAATTATGACGTTCTCGGGTTTTTTATAGTGTGCTGCCATTTCAGTTACGCTTAGAGAAGATGTGTTTGACGCAACTATGGTATTGTCTGGCAAAATTTCTGATAGCTCTTCAAAAAGTTTATTTTTAATTGATTGATCTTCAAAAATTGCTTCAATAATTAAATCACATTCCTTTAAATCATTATAATTATCAGTAGGCTTTATTCTTGCTATGATCGAATCCTGATCTATTGTACTTCCCAGGTTCTTCGTTATAATGCTTTTCTGTTCATCTGTTAATGTTATGCCAAGTTTTTCTATTCTATCTATCTCCTTTATCGGTCTTTCCTTCAAATATTTTTCAAAATCACCTAAGATCCTTTTTATATTCTTCATTCCCTTTTCAGTCAATTCCATATTCTGATCCTTTAAAATTACATCTAAACCGTTGTATGCAATTAATTCTGCAATTGCTGACCCCATAGAACCCGCACCAATAACTCCAACCTTTTTAATCATAAAAATGGATTGAAACCTTAAAATAAATATTTTTTGTTTTGGGTCTCCAAAAAATTTTTAATTTGGAAAAATTTATTAATATATATTTCAATGAAGTCCTATGAATCCGAAAAATTTTCAATTGAACATAAAAAATCTTTTTCCGTCCTCTTTATGGACGTTTTCAAACCAGGAAATAGTGTATCAGGACTTCAGGAGATATACATACAAGGAATTTTATGATAGGGTAACAAGGTTGGCAAATGGTCTGTTAAACATTGGAGTAAAGCCAGGTGATAGGGTGGCTGTTCTTGACTGGGACACGGACCACTATCTTGAGAGTTATTATGCTATTCCTATGATAGGTGCGGTACTACATACAGTGAACATAAGATATCCTCCAGAGATCATTTTCTATACAATGAACCATGCAGAGGACAAATATGTGGTAATCAGAGATGAATTTCTACCCATGGTTGAAAGGGCCGCATCTCTTTTTGATTTTGTAAAAGGATGGATTGTTTATTCTGATACCGAAGAGGAGATAAAAACTACTCTGAATCCTTCTTATAATTATGAAAGCATCATATCATCCTCAGAACCTATTGATCCACCTGATATAGATGAGAATACAACAGCTACAATATTCTATACTTCAGGCACTACGGGTCTTCCAAAAGGCGTAACATTCTCTCACAGGAAGCTTGTCCTCCATGCACAGGCACTCGCGATAGGCCTTTCATATTCACCCTTGAACATCAATGAGAAGGACATATTCATGGGCCTTGTTCCTATGTTTCATGTGCATTCTTGGGGTGTTCCTTACCTTGCTGTAATGACGGGAAAGAAATTTGTTCTACCAGGTAGATATGATGTTAAAAAAATACTCGAACTCATTAAGAATGAGCACGTAACATTTTCCCATATGGTTCCTTCAATACTATATATGATTTTAACATCTCCAGAAATAGAACAGTATGCAAAATATCTAAATGGATGGAAAGTAATCATAGGAGGTGCTGCTCTTCCTAAGGGTCTTACAAAAATGGCAAAATCCTATGGCATTACTACCATAGGTGCATACGGTTTGTCTGAAACCTGTCCATTACTGACAGTTGCATTATTTACTGATAATATGCAGAATGTACCTGATGAGGAAAGATTTGATTATATGATTAGTACGGGCAGGCCAGCCACTCTTGTCAATTTAAGGGTTATTGATTCAAACAATAAGGATGTACCCTGGGATAATAGAACCATTGGAGAAATCGTTGTAAGAGCGCCATGGTTAACGGATGAATATTATAAGGATAAGGAAAAGACGGAGGAATTATGGAAAGATGACTGGCTTCACACAGGTGATCTTGCAGTAATAGATCAAAAAGGGTACATACATATAGTTGATAGGGAAAAGGATGCTGTAAAGAGTGGCGGTGAATTCATTCCATCTTTAATACTTGAAAACATAATTTCAGAAATACCAGAGGTAGGGGAGGTAGCGGTAGTAGGCAAACCAGATCCAAAATGGGGTGAAAGACCTGTAGCATTCATTACATTAAAAGCAAAGACAACAAAGGAAAAAATTATGGACCAGATGTTCAAGTTCGTTGAAACTGGAAGAATTCAAAAATGGTGGATTCCTGATGATTTTATATTTCTGGATTCCCTGCCTAAGACAAGCACAAATAAAATAGATAAGAAAGAGCTCAGGAAAATGCTCTAAACTTTTTTATTTTTTAAATATTCATCCAGATAATAGCATCCTTTTATTATGTAGTGTTTGTCATTGATAATGTTAATTCTTACATCCCTGCTGTACGTTTCAAGGATTTCTTTAACAGGATCCTCCATAAACGGCCATGAATTCAGAAAACTACCGAAAAGGTAAATAGAATCTGGATCAAAAATGTAAACCATTGATCTGAGAAAATAACCGAATTTTTTTCCTATTTTCTTGAAAATTTCGAGTGCAATTTTTTCCCCTCTTTCTGCCATTATGTGCAGTTCCTCTCCATGATAACCATAATTCTTTTTTATGTACATACCACCGATGTAACTCTCAATATCTCTATTGCCGAAAGAAATGTGCCCGATTTCGCCAGCATTTCCATTGCCAGTGTAAATTTTCCCATCTATGATTATTGCACCACCTATGCCCGAGCCCCAGTTTATGAGTAGAGAATTTTTAACATTATCGTCATAGATAATATTTAAAGATCCACAGAACACATCATTCTGTATATTTATACTTCCAAAATTCTTTGTAAATGGTCTAACTAGATTGAAATTTTTCAAATTCACATTTGGAATAAGTATTGTTCGACCGTTTGAATCTACCCTTCCGGGTATGGCTATGTTAAGAATCTTTGAATACTTTGAATATTCATTTATTTTATTGAACATTTCATAAAATTCTGACATTTTTTTTGGTGTTTTCATCATTGTTAAGTTGGTTATCTCCTTTCCATCAGAGGTGGCTATGAATGTTTTTGTACCGCCCATATCAACAACTATCTTCATAGTACATCCACCTGTTCTAGCTTTTCCATAAGAACATTGAACGATTCCTGGAAATTTTCCCTCGTATAACATACCCTGATATATGGACCATTTACACCGAAAATTTTACCAGGAACAACTGAAATGGAATTCTTGGAAAGAAACTCAGCCATGGAAACTGAATCCATCCAGGAATATGATGAATAATCAAGAAATGTTACTGTGCCCGTAACAGGTTCCAAATTTCTATAAAATTTCAATTTACCCATATTTCTTTTCAGGTATGATAGATTTTCTTCCATTTCACTTCTAACATAATTTTTTATTTCATCATTATCATCTAAAATAGAACTGGCCACACAAACATTATATCTTGAAACCTGTTCAGTGAATATACCCTTCAATGCATTAATATTTTCAGCTTCTTTTTTTGTGGGTGCTATTATGTAGCCCACACGGACATCATCACCACCATAAAATTTAGTAAACGTGTTTATTCTATATGTGTTTTCGGGATATTCCACTGAATCAAGATCTTTATAAAACTGTAAAAATGTATCGTCAACAACATAGTATTCAAATAATTCGGGGATATGTACTTCAATTCCTGTGGGATTGTTAGTGTTGCTGAAGACAAAAATATCTTTACCTTTGTTAAATCCGAGGGCTGGAGGATCTTTTATTAGAGGCTCATATTCAGGTTTTGTTACCTTATACCCATTCTTTCCAGCACTTTTCAAATGATAGAGCGTTAGAAATAAGGCTTCAGTTGCACCATGTGTAACTACTATGTTTTCCCATGATGAGTTGTTTATAGATGCTATTTTCTGCTTGAGAACATTTTCATTTCCCATACCGCATGATTTAAAATATTTTTCTAAATTAATTCTGCCAGACATACCACTCTGTGAAAGATTGTAATTGCCTGGATGGGATAATATCCACTTCCCGGTTTCAAATTCAATCATGCTTATAATAATGCAAATTAATATTTAAAATTCATTCAACTGGAATATTATTTTTCCATCTTTGAACCTGGATTTAATTTTTTTAATATCTTCAAGGTATAATAGATGCGATATTGTTTCACCAAGTGCGAAATATTTTTGTGTCTTTGGAAAAGATTCCCAGGCATCATACCTGATATTCCATTTAATTTCAGAAGCTACCTGGTATGCCGTTTTAGGACTTGATTCCAGAGCATCCATAATTTCCTTGAACCTTTCCTGATGGTGCTTTTTTATGGCTTCAATCCTTTGCTTTATACTTTTTCCAGGCTCACCATGGCCAGGAAATGCAAAATTAATATCAAGGTCATATACCCTGTTAAGGCTTTCAATATAATATTTCAGAGAATTAGGCATATTAGGCCACCATGAAATGTTTGGCGTTATACCAAAAAGTACATGATCGCCTGAAAAAATAATTTTATTTTTTTTATCATAAAGGCACATGTGACCTGGTGAATGGCCTGGTGTAAGTATGCCCTGGAATTCAAAATCGCCATATTTTATTTCTTCATTATCCTTTATGGACTTAAAATTCTTCATTAGATCATTTTCCATTGATGGATATGTCTGTAAATAAACCTGGTCAAGGTACTTCAATGCACCATCCAATATGTTCCTTGGCATGCCATTAATTACAAGAAAATTGTTCATTGAATGCCAGTAATCAGGATGTTTTATTGCCTCAATTACAACATCATGCTCAGTATTGCTCATATAAACCTTGGATTTTTTAATAAACCTGTCTATAAGTCCTATATGATCAGCATGTATGTGCGTTATGAATAGATCAAGCTTTTCCCTGTCCACACCAATTTCATCCAGAGCACCTGATAGTTCAATGTAACAGGATTCCATATTCATGGCTGTATCAACCAGCAAAGACCTTTCATCACCCTTGATAAGGTAGGAATTGATAAACTTTAATGGATTGTTAGGAAGATTTACCTTTATACGGAATATTGAAGGATAAACTTCTGAAATATTCTCATTTTTTAAAAACATTTATTGGTACATGGTAAAATCATATTTAATTTTTATTTAAAAAAATGGTTTGTTGCATAATTCCAACAATTAAATCATTCAAGAACTCGTAAAATGTG
>ERZ1669250.598-NODE-598-length-15278-cov-5.028378_pt1 | contig 15278 bp, 10 predicted proteins | sample MGYA00579295_ERZ1669250 | MGnify/ENA primary metagenome ERZ1669250 (study PRJEB41166, sample SAMN08046056) | hot springs metagenome | biome: hot spring; feature: acid hot spring; material: thermophilic sediment; isolation source: thermophilic sediment from acid...
AATACCTATAAGTATTGGTATAATACCAACAAATATGAATATATAAATCAAGCCATAAAATATTAAGAATATGCCTATGACTATGAATATTATTGAAGAAATTAAATTCATTGTCTTTACCATTTCAATATGTGGTGGATTGTATCTATACATCGTATTTTAAAAATAAAAATTCTTATAAATATTTAATTGAACTTTTTCTTGACTTCCACAGCCTTTCCTTTCTTGAACGTTTTAATATCCTCCGATGATATTAAACTTTCACCAATCCCAATTATATCATTATCTTTTGAAATTACAACGATATCTCCAATCCTAAAATCATTTGAAGATTCAATGATTCCCGGGATGTAAATTATACCCTTTGGTTCAAAGTCTATTTTAATATAATAAATATTATTTTCATATAATATTTTAGAGGCCAATTTCATAGGATATATTTTCCCAATATTTTTGTTAAATCTTAAAAATTCGTTTTCTTCAAATATAAATATATCATCTTGAATGAATTTTACCTTTTTCTTAGACATTTCAAATTTTACTCCAAATTGATATGATGATATCGAATTAATATCCTCCTGAATTAAAGGTTTTTTAGAGCATCCATCTACTGTCTTTGTAAACCAAGATTTTGCATCTTCAGAATACAAATTTCCAAAATAGTATTCTATATTTTCATCATCAAAAATATCTTTCAAAAATTTTAGATCATCATTCAAAAATGCGTATTTTTTCTTATATTCATTTATTTTCAAATACTTTTTTACCATTTCTATTAACATAACTTTTTCATCCTCATACCATCTCCCAGTCACTGGAATATCATAACTCTGTGCTGGAAATGTATTTTCCAATTCTCTAGGGACAATGCCAAGAGGTGAAGTTAAAATCACCTCATGGAAATATGAATTTGTGGATTCTATTAATTTTTTATAATATCTATGGCTTTTTGATTTTGAATATGGCTTTACTGCAGAGCAAGGTAAAAATAGCAGGCAATCCCTTCCACCTGGTTTTCTATACCTTTCAATAATCCTTTTCCTCCACCTTTCCACATCTGGCCTAAAGAGGCTTTCAAAATGGGATGCATTTAACCAGTTACCACTAACCGGATAATATTTCTCCAATTCTTCATAATATTTAAAATCCAAAAGTCTTAAAACAGTCTTTGAAAATGTGTTAGGAATACTTTCAACCAAAGTTCTCAATCTATTTTCCTTAATTGCTTTTATAGAAATATTGTAATAATAATCAAACATTTGGGAATAATTTTCGTTCCATGAACCAATGAATTTTGGAAGTAAGTCATCTATTATATCAATACCTAAATATAGGATTGAAGGTATTGTTTCAGCGTAAACCGATGCAGGGAGATATAAAATTTTATCTTTATATTTCATCCTTATTTCCATTATTGTTTTGACAAAATTTTCAGGGTCTTTGAATTTTGTAAAAGAACCTGGAATAATTATAATATCTCCCTTTTCTAAAATTTTATTATTTATTTCAAAATCAAACCTTTCATTTATTTTTATATCATATTCATCCAATTCATTTTCCTTTAAATATTTTGGATATTCTTCACCATTAAAATTTAGAATTCTTGCAAGTCCATCCCTTTTTATTATTTCAATCATATTTTCACATTTAAATCATAATCCTTGGTGGGTGCAAAATAGAACTTATTACCACATTTAACACAAACTCCTATCTTTTTGGCGCAGTCATAGTGATAGGTATTTCCACATTTACTGCAAACCAAAACCATTGAATTTGATTCTATTGTCCTTTTGCAAATCTGACATTTTTCATTTCCTGTAGATTTTGTAAGTTTAAATCCCCTGTCGATTAAAGGCTTAAATTCAATCTCTTTTTCAAAATTGATTTTATTGTTTTTCTCTTCATATTCTCCTTTTAATTTTAAAACATTCCCTTGTGAAATTTTTGTCTTTACGTTTGTAGAATATTCGCCTTTGGCTTTTATTGAATCCAAAGATATTTCAAATGGTTGCAGAGAACCCGATACATTCAATTTGAATTTATTTATGTCATTAATTTTATTATTTTTAATATTGACTTTAACAGGGACTTCCAACATTCCTAAAGTTATTGTTAGTTTGATATCTATAGTATTTTGAGTATCCATCAAATTAACAACATTTTCCTTTTTCTCTAGATTTACATTTTCAATTTTTTGTTCTTTTATTTCAGGTTTACTTTCCATAATAGTTTGTATAGATTTCTCTTCCTGCTTTTTAATCAATTCTTCTTTTTGTTTAGGTATTTCAATTATTTTACTTTCCAAACTTTTTTGCTTATTTATTATATTTTTCTCCAAATTATCTAAAAGATCTTTTATAGTAGAAAAATCAGCCGAAAAATCAATGTTCAATAATATTTTCTTTTCATCAAACACATTTATATTTTTCTTGTCCAGTTCATTTATCATTTTCATTATTTTATCTATCCTTTCTGAAAATATTTCTTTGTTTAAATTTATCAAATATATTGAAATTTCAATGCCAATTATATTCTTTTCAAAATTTTTGAAATCCTTTTTATCGATTAGATCTTTTAATACTTTCAATTTTTCAGAATCCCTAGTCAATTTTGAAATATCGTTTACCTTTTCATTTAATTTTTTAATAATATCATTCAATATCTTTTCTTTATAATTTAATGTTAATGAATTCAATTCATTGGGTGGAATTATTGCAACTTTCTGGCTATATTCAAGAGTCTCAGAAATAGCGTAATCTGGCATTGGATGGTACAAAATATTTATTGATATATAAACGAAAATATCTCTAACATAATCTATCAAATATTTTGCCAATTCTTTATAATGCTTATATTCTATTAAATTAAATATATCAGCTAACATTTGATAATTTTTCTTATTCCATAAATATAATAAGTAATTTACATCCTCTGGAGAAGTCTTGACGTTATTTGATATGAATTTGATTTGCTCCAATCTCTCCTTAAAATTATTAAATATATTTACATTTACAACTTTCTCTAAATCTGCATTTGCCTGTTTAAATTCAATTATTAAATAATTTAAATTTTCAATGTCCTCCAATTTTAATAAAGAAGATATGATTTTTGATGTTATTTCATTTATTTTATTATATACATCATCAATGTTTAAATTGAAAATTTTTGATATCGCATAAATATGCTTTGAGGTTATTTGAGAACCTGCAATTATCTTTTCTATTGATGCATTAATTAAATCAATAGTAAATTCAAGTATTTCAATCGATTCATCAATTTTTCCAGCTTGAAACGCGTTTCTAGCATCTTGATACATTTTTATTGCCTTATCTACCTTTGCTCCTACCGAGGTCGCAATATTTATCTTAATCTTTAATGTCTCAATGTAATCTTTTATGATTTTAATCTTCTTAGACAACTCTTCAAATTTGTCGAGCATGTCTGACATTTCTATAATGGCTGCCGTATATTTCCCTCTATTTAAAAGTTGGTTAATCCTCTCAAAACTTGCGAGGAAATCCTTAGGCGGTTGAGATTCAAATCTTTTTATGGTCTCTTTCATTCTAAAAAATAGTTTTTCAGATACACTACTTAGCATTTCTATATCCTTTATATTTTCCAATGCCTCTAATGCCTGTTTGAAAGCATCCAATGGATTATCATATCTTAATGTTCTTTTAGCCGAGGATATAAGGCCTTCTGCAACAATTGTGTTCATTGAACCTTTTTTCTCATTTATCTTTTTCTCCACATTATCAACAAAATCTTTTACAACCTTTGTAATTTCATCATTAATCGTTAAATAATTTGTCTTATGTAGTTCTTTGAATTTTTGAATATCTCCAGATTTAAGAGCATTTTCAAGATTTTCAATAAATTCATAAGTCTTTGGAAGATTTAAGCCCATGTTTCTGAAAAATGAAATTTTATTATAGATATCATTAAGCATTTTCTTTGCATTATCATATTCAATTGCAATTTTTTCTACATCGCTTTTAATCTTTTGCAAATTATTGTAAGCTTTTAGATATTCGCCTTTACTGTAATAATCTATACTTTCATCCAAATTGTTCAATAAATAATTGATTTTGTATTTATTTAGCATCATTTTTACATCAAGCAACTGGTTAAATACAAAATTTCTGAATTCCAATAGTGTGCTTTCTACTTTATTGTATAATTCTTCCAAATTGCCCAAATTTTCTTTATTTATTTTCAAATCGCTTGTTAATTCATTATATAGACCTGTTTCTTGAATTATTGTTTGTAATGTTTTAATATTTTCCTCCAAATTTTTAAAAGATTGGGATGAGATTATAACATTAAATTCATCCAATATTTTATCTATACTATTTATTAAATTCTCGCCTGGATATTTGTTTAATATATCGCTATATCTATTTTCATCTTTAACATAATTTTTTAATCTTTTATCGAACAAATTTTTTGCTGTAATGTATGTAAAAGTATTTTCAAATGAATTTATATATATTTCCTCCGTTTCTAATATGAACTGAAGTTTTGAAATGGTAATTTCATCTTCTTTCTTTATTTCATTCAAAATATTTTCTAATTCATTATATTCAATGTTGATTTTATTTTCTTTTATCAAATTAATCAATTTTTCATAATATGTAATTCTTGTTGAAACAATCTCTCCAATTTTTTTATTCAATTCTGATAATATTGTATTCAAATATCTTTTTTTAATTTCTTCACTTAAATTAGATTTATAAATATCATCAACGATTTTAATCAATGAATTTACATTGAAGTTTAACTTGTTTAATGCATCCAATATATTTTTAACCTTTCCATAATATTCATATAATTTTTGAATTTTTATTGAATTTCTTATATTAATAAAATCATCAAACTTTAATTTTGCATTATCAAAATCCAATTTTTCTATATTTATTATAATATCATTTTTGATTTTCATAAAATTTTCCATCATGGAATTTAAAGCATTTTTATCCTCAATATCATTCAATGAATTTGTGAATTTTTGATCAAATTCTTTCTTTACAGTTTCAATTAAATCCTTTAGATTTTTTACAAAATCCATCGGTTTATATGAAGATATTATATTTAATTTGGAAATTGAATTATTCAATTCAATTCCATTCTCTTTTATATAATTCATAAAATTTCTAATTTTTGATACAAGTAAATCTCTCCCATTTATTGCCTTTTCATTAATATTTAATATAAATTTTTCTAGGAGTTCCTCTGCGCCCTCAGGATCAGATAATAATTTATCATCAATAATTTTTAAATAATTAACATCAATATCAACATTCAAAAATTTCAAATATGCCAGATTCGATTTTATTTCATTTAATTGATTTTTCAATTTTTCTTTTAATTCCAATACATTTTTCGTTTTTTTCTCCATATCAAACAAAACTTCCAAAGCACTGTCAATCTCCTTATTCTCTAAGAGACTCTTTGCCCTGTTCAAATTTGTAACCAAATCTTTAACATTCTCACCCTGTTTAACCAAATCCAAAATCCTTTTAGATAAATCGCTTACTTTTTGTGTTATAATGCTCATTTTTTCCATTGAAATTTTTGAGGTCAAATCCTTTATAGAATTTAACGCATTTAAATATTCTCCATTGTTAATGTTTACAAATATCTCCTGCAACTTTTCCTCATATTTAGAAGAATCTATGCCAAACTTTTCAGAATTTTTTATTGTTATAGACAAATTTCTTACCATTTCTGTTAATATTCTAACTATTTGTTCTTCCATTTTATTGTTGAATGAATCCAATTCATCTAATGCCTCTATGTGCCTGTTATTTTGTATCAATTCATTTATTTTCTTTTGTTCAACTGTAAATATGCTTATATTTGGTTTGATGTTTTGATAAACACTTTGTAAAAATGCCAATTTTTCAATCTTTTTTGATATTATATCCGCTATATATTGATAAATAAGCATTTTAATATCGTTTAATATTGTTAATGAATATTCATTTATATCTGTTAATTTTGATATTATATCACTAAATTTTTCTAAAAATTCATTTGTTAAATTTTTTGGCAGTTTTTCTAATATACTTTCTATTCTTTTATTTATTAAATCTATAGATTCTTTTAATATTTCACTTTTAATTTCATTTATATTTTCTGTAGAATAGATATTTTGTAATTTCGGAACTAAATTAGAAACGTCTATTTCAAGCTGTCTTAAAGATTCTACATATTTTTCCAAAATCTTTTTATTTTCTTCTATTGTTATTGTTAAGGATTTGTTAAGAATATCATTTAATTTAACATATTCATCATATGCCTCTATAAACTTTTTATCATCATACAACTTTTTTAAATTGTTGTAAGAATTTTTTATTTCATCATTTAACAATTTTTGATTTTCCAAAATTTTTATTTTTTCCTCTAATGTCGGCAATTCCTTCTCTAATATCTCCTTCTTTTGTCGCATTTCTTTCGCTTTTTCTTCCAATTCCTTTGAAATCTTATATGGACTTATCCCAACCAAAATTTTTCCTCCTTTATAAACTATAATGAATTTCTAATTTTTTTATTTTTCTATTTTAATTTCCTCATATTTACCTAAATATGTATGATCTAATAAAAATACTTTCATTTTATTTATATTTAAGCATTTAGAAAATATTGGCCCAGGTGGGTCATTTGTCAATGACATGCCTGTGTAAACATTAAATGATGGTAAAACTATAATTTTTCCATTAAAATTGGGATAACATTTTCTAAAATTCTTTGTGGATTTTCCTATCAACCAAACTGGAGAATATCCTTTTCCTGAAGATTCGATAATGTTTATCTCTGGGTGAATGTGCCCCATCAATAAATATTTTGCATTGTTTAAAGATTCATCTGGCCATGTATGTCCATGTGTTTTATATATATCTCCATCCAAATATCCTTTTGGAGGATAAATTTTACAATCTATAATGCTCTCAATATTTCCATCGTGATTTCCTTTTACTACTATGACAGAAAAATGATCTTCCAGAATTTTAAAAAATTCTTTTATTTTTTCTTTTATATATTTTCTTGGTATTCCAATTTGATGTTTAATATCCCCCAGTATTGTTATTCTCTCAACTTCTTTATCTTCAGATATTTTAAATATTCTATCTAGCATATTTTTTGTGCTGTCAGGTAAAATTATTCCATTTTCAAAGAATTCCCTTTCTATTCCTATATGCAAATCGGATATTACAATTTCCTTCTTATCTGTAATATATAATGCTCTTTCATTATTTATTAACCTGATCATTTTTTATTTTTATTAAAATACCATCACATAACCTTTCTACTTTCTCAATGTTTAGCCTATACATTTCACTTTCTTTCATAGCAGTTTTTAATGTTGCCATTGGGGGTGCATCATTTCCTATTACAAATGGTGCAATATATATGTTTATTTCATCGAATAGCTTTTTTTCAATAAATGAACCTATAACCCTAGATCCTCCTTCCACCATCAATTTTTTAATTCCCAATTTGTATAAATCTTCTAAAGCACACTCTAAATCAACGATTCCTTCACCACAAATCCTAATTTCTGCATTTAATCTTTTTTTAGGCAATGTTGTAGTATAAATAATTGTCTTTGATTTTCCATCTAACACTTTTGCATTTTCAGGTATTCTTAGATGCGAATCAAGAACAATTCTGACAGGATTTTTTATTTCCTCATTCTCTATATATTTTTCTTTTACAGTCAATGAAGGATCATCAGAAATTATGGTCCCTATACCTACCATTATACCATCGACTGAATTTCTTATTTTGTTGACCCTTTTTAAATCATCATCGCAAGATAACCTTGTTTGTTCCCCTGTTCCAACTGCTAATCTTCCATCTAAACTCATCGCAAAATTCATTATTACATAAGGCCTCATATTTTATATATCACCCCATTTGAAATATAGTATTTTATATTGAAGTCATTATCCAATATTAAAAGGTCAGCATAATATCCAATATCAATTTTTCCCCTTTTAATTTTCAAATAATTTCCAGGATTTTCTGTTACCATTTTCAATAATTTTAAAAACATTTCCTTGTCATTATACCATGCATACCTTAAAATTTCATACAAAACTTTAGGACTTGCAACATCCATCTTTAAAAATCTTCCATTTTCGTCGAACAATGGTTTTGATCCATTTCCATCGCTTGATATTGTTATTCTATTCAAATCTGCATTATTATTTATTAAGAATTTCAATGTTTCAATTGTTTTAGGAATTTTACCATCATATTCAGCTGTTATGTCAATCCATCCACCCAATTTTAAAAAATTTAATGATTCCTTTAAAAGATTTTCATTTCTGTCAACGTGTGTTGGCAAAAACTGTTCAGCAGGAATATCGGTATTCTCTATTATATCCAATATTGGATTAAACATGTCTTTTCCATTTCCCAGATGAACATTAATATAGCCTGGCTTTCCAGATAATATTCCTCCCCTTCTAGCTCTTGTCACATAATCTAAAAGTAAATCCCTGCTGGGATAAGAGCTCCTATGATCTGAAATTGCTATTTTTAAACCCAGAATTTCCTCAATGAAAATAATATCCTTTTCAACATCTCCAGTTAAAGTAATGGGTGGAATTCTGTAAGATCCTGTTAAAATGTATGCATTAATATTGTTTCTCTTTAAATATTTTGCATGGGATAATAAATTTTCAACATTTCTTGTAATTCCATCAGTTCCTAAAACACCAACTAAGGTTGTTATACCAGAACTTTTAATTTCTTCATGGGACAATGGAAATGTTCTATATTCAAATCCCCCTTCTCCACCCCCTCCAGTTATATGAACATGAATATCAATTAATCCTGGAATTGCTATATGTTCATCCAAATCCATAAAACCTGATATTTCACATATTGCTTCAGGGGTTATCGATTCAATCTTATTTGAAATCAAAATGTCTTTTTTTCCTAAGTAAGAAGGAGAATAAACTTCGAGATTTTTAAGAACAATCATATATTTTTATGATTGAAATTTTTGGATAAATAATTTTTTAATTTAATTATGTTTTAAAGAGCATAAAAAATTTTATAATCTTAATATAAAATATTTAATAATATGTATGGATATAATGGAAAAATATTATTGGTTGATTTATCTAAAGAAAAGATAAGTGAAATTTATTTAGATGATTATGTGTACAGGAAATTTTTAGGTGGATATGGTTTAGGAGTATACTTTTTGTTAAAGAATCAGAAAAAAGGAATAGATCCATTATCTGAGGAATCTTATATAGGATTCTTGCCTGGATTGCTAAACGGTACAGGTGTTCCAATGGCCGGAAGATTCATGGCCGTTGGAAAATCTCCATTGACAGGTGGCTGGAATGATTCAAACGTTGGAGGATATATAGGTCCAGAAATAAAGAACGCAGGTATAGACGGCATTTTTATCACCGGAAAATCGAAGGACCCGGTTTATATATATGTATCTAAAAGCGTAGAAATATTGGACGCATCAAAATATTGGGGCTTAGATGCAATTAAAACTGAAAGTGAATTGGAAAAAATTCACGGAGATGGAGAGATATTAACAATAGGACAAGCAGGAGAAAATATCAGTTATATTTCATCAATTATAACAGATCGTGGAAGGGCATTAGGTAGAGGTGGATTGGGCGCAATTATGGGAAGTAAAAACCTAAAGGCAATTTATGTAAAGGGATATACAAATGTTAAAATATATGATAAAGAAAAATTAAGAACATACATATCAAAAATGATGGAAAAAATGAATCCCAAAAAAAATAGAATAGCAGATTATTGGCATAGATACGGAACCACAGGTGGAAACGAAAAATCCCATTTGTCTGGTGATACACCAATAAAAAATTGGAAAGGTATTGGTATAAGGGATTTTGGAAAGGAAAATGCAAAAAAGATCTCCGGAAACGAGGTAATAAAGGACAATATAAGGAGTTATGGTTGTGCTCAATGCCCAGTAGCATGTGGAGCGATTATAAGAAGAAATACAAGGTACGGTTTAATAGAGGGCCACAGATTGGAATACGAAGGTCTTGGGATGTTGGGGGGACTTTTATTAAATTCTGATTTAGATTCAATAGCATATTCTTTTGAATTAGCCAACGAATATGGATATGATGTTATTTCACTGGGTGCAGTAATAGGTTTTGCAATGGAATGCTATGAAAATGGAATCCTTACTGAAAAAGATTTAGGATTAAAATTAGAATGGGGAAATCCTGATTCAATTGTTGAATTCATTAAAAACATGGCTAAAAATGATGGAATTTACAAAATTTTGAATAAAGGTGTGGCATACGCATCTAAATTTTTGAATGCGCCAGAGGAAATAGCAGTTCACGTTCATGGCCAAGAATTGCCAGCTCACGATCCAAAATATTTACCTTCTTTAGCAACGACATACGTTTCTGATCCTACTCCAGGTAGACATACAGCAGGTGGAATAGGATTTAGTGAAGGATCTGAATATATTCCATTTTTTGATATTGGAATTGAAAAAGTGAATATTGAAAAGTATATTTATAAAGGAAAAGGTAAATATCATTTTATTTCAGAAGTTCAAACGCAGGTAATAAATGCTTTGGGCTTTTGCATTTTCGCAGATTCATTCTCTCCTTTACCTGTTGTGGAAGTTTTAAGTGCAGTAACAGGCTGGGATATCGATGCAAAAGAATTAATGATTATAGGTGAAAGAATTTTGGATGCCAGGAGATTATTCAATTATAGAGAAAATGTATATTTAAAAGACAATATCCTTCCAAAGAGGGCTGAAGGAAATCCTCCACATGAAGAAGGTCCTTTAAAAGGAATCACAATAGACTGGAGAACCATGGTCGAAGAGTTTGCAAAAGAAGCTAAATGGGATCTTGAAACCGGCCTACCAGATAAAGAAAAATTAAAAGAACTGGATTTAATAGATTTTATCGATTAAATCTAAAATTTTTCTTTTGATTTCCTTTTCATTTATTTTATATTTTTTGAATATTTGATGAATATTTTCTTCGTTAATATTTTTTATAATTTTACTCACATCTTTATAAGGTAATTTTTCTCTTAATATTGTGAAAATTTCCGGATTATGAATAGCAATATATTCACTTCTCTTTTTATTTGGAACAAAAGAATCTAAAAATTTGTTTAGTTTAATTGCAGATTCAACGGCAATATCCAACGCTTGTATTGAGATATACATTTGTAAAGGAAATGACATTGAAAGTTCAAATTCTCCTATCAAAGATGAATCCTCAGAAATACGAGACAAATTTCTTGCGAATGTACATCCCAATATTATCGATTCAAGATTCACAGGATTTATTTTTCCAGGCATTATGCTACTTCCTTCAATTTCAATATTTTTTAAATATATTTCATTTATTCCTGAGAAGGGCCCTGAAAACATTAGTCTAAAATCGTTTGAAATTTTAATAATGTCCAAACAAAAATTTGAAATTGAATTTAATAAAAATGTTATATCTGAAACAAATTTCATCTTTTTTCCTGGATCTCTCATCATAACAAAATCTGAATTGTAAAATGAATTCAAATTCTTTATAAACAAATTCTTAAAATTTTCATGAGATAGAATTCCAGTTCCTACTGCAGTCCCTCCCACAGGCAATTCTTTTAAATTTTCAAAGGAATATAGTATATTTTTATAATCTTCATCTAATTTTAAATAGTATGAAAAAAGTTCTAATCCAAATGTTACTGGTAACGCATCTCTCAAATGCGTTCTCCCAGGTTTTAAATAATGTTTATATTTTTTAGAATATTTTTCTAAATTTTTAATCAAATTTTGAATATTATTCAACAATCTATCCTTTTCCAAATATAAAGTTATTCTCAAAATTGAAGGTATAACGTCATTTGAAGATTGTGATTTATTTACATCATCATTTGGATTTAATTCAAAATTGTAATATTTTTTAGCATATTTTACAATTAAATCATTTATTTTCATATTGATTCCTGTGCCACTTCCTGTTTGAAACGCCAAAATTTTTTCATAGTCAGAATTTTCTAAAATCTTTTTGCAAGAGTTCTCAATTACTTTGTATTTATTTTCATCGATTAATTTCAATTCAAAATTTGTTTTGGAAGCAATCATTTTATATATAACAATATTTTTTAAAAATCTCTCATCTATATAGTGGTTTGTTTCTAAATAATATTTCTTTGCAATATTGTAGTAATCCATAATCTATCTTTTGAAAAAATGGATATAAATCTTTGCCTCTTTTTTGAATAAAATTTAAATTTATTTATGATATAAATTGAATCGTATATGATAAAAAATTCATCAATTATAGTCGAGTCAAACATAAATTCAGGTATCGGTAGATATGCATGGAATTTGTACAACCTTGGTTTTTTTGAAAATTTTATGCATTTTGCATATAATGGAAAGAGTGATTTTGAAAATTATATTACATTTAGTAAATATTGGAAGATAAATACAATAATCAGTTATTATATTGGTGGGCCATTCAAAAGTTATGTGAAAAAATATAAATTTATTCATTTATCTTCACCATTTATTTTTCATTTAGCTAAATACAATCAAAATATTGTTGGAACCATTCATGATTTATTTCCAATTCAATATTTACAAAAAAAAGATATTAAAAATTGGTTTATTAAAAATTTAAAGTTTATTCCTAAATTAAAGGGTGTTATTGTAATATCTGACCATATCAAAAGGCAGATTGAAGAAATGTATAAAGAAGTTGAATTCACAAGAATTCATCATTGGATAGACGATAAAAATTTTAAACCAAGGGATAGAATGTTGATTCGAGAAAAATTAAATTTGGACAAGGAAAAAATTTACCTTTTAAATGTTTCTAGGGATGTCCCAAGAAAGAACATCGATTTATTGCCAAAGATTATGAACAATTTAGATGATAGATTTATTCTCATAAGAATAGGTGAAACAAATAGAATAATTGACAAATTTAAAAATAGGAATCAAGTAATACCATTGATCAATGTTGATGAATCCGTATATCCACTTTATTTTAATGCCTCCAACTTATTAATTCATACATCCATTGATGGAGGATTTGAAATACCGTTTATTGAGGCAATTTTTTCTGATTTGCCTGTAATATCATTTGATATTCCGATATCTAGAGAAGTTCTTAGGGATAAAGGAATTTTTGTAAAATTTGATAAGGATGATCCAAATGAATGGGTTGAAATGATATACAAATATTATGACAAAAGGATCGATTACGGCGAATTAAAAGAATATTATAGACCAGAAAGGGCAAAAAAGGAATATGAAAATTTTTATAAAAAGATTGGTTGGCTATAAAATTTAAAAATTTATTATTCAGTTGATAAAAATAATAGATTAACATCTTTGAAATAATCATTTCCATTAATCTTTTTGTTAAATTTTACTTTATAATTAAAATCTTTTAGAAATTCTATTGATTTTTCGTATAATTCTTTAGTATGCGTTTCTAATATTATTTTTGGATGGAACTTCCCAATAGTTTCTCTAGCCCCATCCAACACAAATAATTCAAATCCCTCAACATCAATTTTTATAAAATCTACTTTATCAAAGTTGAATGAATCTAATGTCCTCGTCTCTATTGATTTTACATTTCCAATTGTTAACATATTTTTATTTATATTTGCAGATATTATTTTTCCGTTTCCAACTGCAATGTTATATGCCTTTATATCCAATTTATTTAATTCTATATTCTTCAATAAAATTTTATAAATATCTTCCAATGGTTCGAATGCATAGACCTTTGCACCAAACTTTTTAGCATACCAGATAGATGTATCACCGTAAGATGCTCCAACATCTAAAATTACATCATTGCTTTTTGGAAGAAATTCATCAACATAATAAATCTTTTCAACAAAAACTTCGACCAAACTTCTACTGGGTGTATCTTCTGAAAATATATAGCCCTCGCTTTTGGCCAAGTTTTTTGGATATTCTAACCATTTTTTATAAGAATCATTTCTATAATTTTTATTTATTAAATCCAAAATCAAGTTATGCTCATATCCATATTTAATAAGTTCCCTGTGCTCTTTAATCTTCCATCTTATAGAATTAATAAACATATGCATTTTATAATGTAATAGAAATATAAATTTTTTCAATAAAATTATCATTAATTTAATTATATAGATTATGCAAAAATTTAATAATCCTTTATAACGATTATAATTTTATGAAAAAAAGTATATTTTGGTTAGGGAATTTTGGGGCTTTGTTTTCAATATTATTAATCCTTATTTCAGCTCTAATTTCACCAAAATTTTCCTGGACAAATAATTATTTGAGTGATATTGGTGCAAAATCGTTTGGATTTATACCATATTTATTATTTTCAATAGGACTAATAATAGGTGGTATTATTTTTATAATATATTTTTTATTAACAGCTATTGAATATAAAAAACATAAAATTATTTTTTCGGCTCATGTTATATTTATTATATCCTCTTTCTCTATGAGTATGATTGCCATATTCCCAGAAGGTTCTCCATATGGCCTTCATTATATATTTTCATTAATATTTTTCTTTTTATTTCCAATTGGTATGTTGTTAACAGGTATTGTAATAAATGAATATCTGAAGAGGTTTGCCCAGGGAACATTTATGCTTTCATCAATAAGCATATTATTAGATATTTCACTTTTATTAAGAATTGAAAAAGCGATGGGTGAAATGTTAATATCTATAATATTTGCAATATGGTTTATATTTTACAATTATTTAATGTTCAAAGTCACAAATCTTGGTAATAAGGATGAAAATGGTAAAAACAAATAAATTATCAAATCTATTATTAATTACGTTCTTTATTTTTATTCCCTCAATATTGGAAATTATTTTTAAAAAATTGCCAGGAGATGATCCATTTGAATATGCAATTGGATCTTTAAAATTATTAAATAACTTTAGCAGTATTTATGCATATCCATATCCATTGATGGACATCATTTATATTCCTGTTAACTTTATTTCTTCATATCAATCTTATATCTATGCTATTTTGATGAATTCAATTTCATTTACAATACTATTTTTTTCAATATATTTGTATTTCAGCAAAAAGCCATTTTTAGAATCAATTACTTTGGCATCTTTAATAACTTTTTCACCATTGTTTTTAAGTGAATTCAACTGGGGAGGTCAGGCACAAATATTGTCTATATCTATGTTATTTTTCTCTCTATATTTCCTTGAAAAGAAAAATTATATTTTTTTATTTTTTAT
>ERZ1669250.600-NODE-600-length-15181-cov-3.681145_pt1 | contig 15181 bp, 14 predicted proteins | sample MGYA00579295_ERZ1669250 | MGnify/ENA primary metagenome ERZ1669250 (study PRJEB41166, sample SAMN08046056) | hot springs metagenome | biome: hot spring; feature: acid hot spring; material: thermophilic sediment; isolation source: thermophilic sediment from acid...
GGTTGTTGGAGAGGATCTCTCATTAATAAGCCTATTTTCAGATATATTTAAGAAAGATGAAAACGAAAAGATAAAGAGGCTTAGGGATCTGAGAAATAAACTCATACATGGATATAAAAGTGAGCAATTTGACGAAGAAGTATTCAAAATTGCCGCTGAAAACTTGGATGAAAGCGGTATAATATCAGAGATAAAACATGTGGTAAACAGCAAGATAACGGACTAGTTCACTTTCATGAAACAGCTTCAATTGATGTATCCTTGTTTAAATCCAAAGATTCGTTCTGGTCTTTTAGCCAAATATAACCTTTATATATAAATATTGCTCTATAATAGTAAATATATAAGAATATAGAGAGCAAAAAACGATGTGGAAAAGAAAGTGACTATTAAAAATGCTGGGGATTATTTCACCAAAAATTTGGCCACCGGATTAATGCCCGGCGCCCCTTCTTTCCCAGAATATAAAAGGGCGATAGTCGTTCTTGGTGGACCCAACCAGGACGAAAGACTAGAGAAGGGACTTTCAGAGTATAGAAAAGATCCTTATGCGATGTTAATGATATCGGGCTTCGGCAAAGACTTAGAGAGAAATAGTGAACGTATAGCGAAAAACAGTGGTCTTGATAACATACTAATCGATAAAGATTCAGCAGATGGTCCAACTACACGGCTTCTGACCGGGCCTTTTGATAACATACTAATAGACAACAAGTCAAGAAACACGAAAGAGAGTGCTATAAACTCTATTTACAACATAAAGCGAAGCTTTCCGAACGTTGAGAAGATTACCATAGTCAGCGATTATGTACACCAGCCCAGATCCGAGATGCTATTTAAGAGATATTCGGGTGGAGATTATAATATAGACTTTTCTGGGGTGAAGACGGATAATAAGTTATATAGAATGATATACGAACTTGGCGCTTTTCCTCTTTCTATGATACCTTATAGTGTACATGAAAAACTAGCAAAGGTTTTTGAGGATAAGTTATTATACTCCATAACAGTTCATACAGTGAGATCACCAAATTTTAGGCCGAAGAAGGCAATATTCATAGAACTTGGGGGAATTAAATATAAGGCTCTTAGCGCATGGAGAGCTAATAGAAAGGTTGACAAGCTCGTTAAACTTACACTTCGCATGCTGGTCCCAGAGAATATTATAGATGAGTACTATTCAAAAAGAATGGAAAATCTTTTTGAATCCAAATTTTGTAGATATAAGAATTGAGTTAAAATTTTCTTTTTAAGCTTCATTTCTGGAATTCCAGGTAATTGAACAGATACTTAGTGAGTATAGTTGCAATTATTATTATCATAAATGACAATGAAATGCTATTTAAAAGGGCGGAAGCAGAAGGCGCAACTAAAGCTATCGCGCCAAAAATTATAGATACAACAAAGGCGATTATTATCAAAGGTATGATCAAAGTTCCAAATATAAACCAAAACTTGTTTTTAGTGACGCTAAATGACAGATCTATTGAACCAATTGGATCAGCATACTTAGCAATCGCGTATATCTGAGAAAAGACAAGCTTCACAGACAGATACATCAAGAGCAGTATGCTTAATAATGAGATAATCACTCCTAACGCCAGATTTACACTAGCAGCGAATGAGAAACCGAAGAAGAAAGCTAGAAGAATAGGCATTTCAATGAAAAGCATGACTATGACTGACAAAGCCACCAAATTGATGTAGCTTTTGACAGGTATTTCCAATTTATCAGCTACTGCCCTCCTAACTGCAAGCACTTCCAAAACGGCAATTGCAAAGAAGAGAAGTATAAAAGAAATTCCAGATGATACGAAAGTTGATGCAATATTTATAAAACTGCCAAACATGCTAGATAAACCGCCTGAACCAAGCAACTTTGTGCCAAGTGTTGACGGTATAATTGACGAATTTGTAGAGTTGGTCAGATTAGTACTGGCTAATTTAGGTAAGTAAAGGCTCGCTAGACTAGCAGAGCTCTGCATTGGTATGTAAAGGATAAATAAGACTATAATACCTATAAGGAAGACCACCATTGATTTATCTGTCAGAAAAGACTTAAAAGATTCGCTATAAACCTGTCCAAGAGACAACTTCTTACTTTGACTTGTTCTTTTTTGCATAGGATTACTAAGTCATATATATATAAAAAGGTTTTGATATTGATTATTTATTAATGCCCTTTATCATACAATATATATCTTTTATAGATCTTACAATAAAAGTAGGTTTATAATCAGCCTCTATAGGTTCATTAGAATCGCCGCGTATCCAAATTGAATCTATACCATTTTCATTGGCCATCTTTATATCTGTATCAATACGATCCCCTATGATCACGCTTTCTTCCTTTGATATACCAGCCCTGTCGAGTACATATTTAACCACAGAGCTAAATGGCTTGCCTAAGATCTCATCTGGCTCCCTCTTTGTGGCTCTTTCTATCATGCCCTCAATCAAGCCCGCATCCGGTATCTCCGTGTTTCCTTTATAAGGACAAAGCGGATCGATGTGTGTAAGTATGAATTTTTTCCCTTTGTTTATGTGCTCTATTACCCTTTTTATCTTATCATAAGTAAGATCTGTGTCAAATCCTATAAGTACTATATCAGGGTTATTTATATCGTATTTAAATCCTTTTTGAACCAGCTCTTTCACAAATTCGTTGCTTATTAAACCATCAAATCTCTTTATTTTTTTCCTTCTGAAGATATCAATAACAAGGTCGTTGGGAAGCAGTAAATTGTCCTCTGACAAGTCAACCTTAAGGATTTTGCGCAAAAAATCAAGCCGTTTGCTCTTCATTTCAGAGTCATTGTTACTCAGAACCACGAATTTTTTATTTAGACTTATCAGATTTCTTATGAAACCCCCGGAGTATTTGAAAGGCTGATCCCACAGATAAAGCGTGCCATCTCCATCTACCATGAAGAATCGCTTTAAAAGAAGGAATTTTCTCAAAGCCTTATAATCAAATGTACTTCGCTCAGCCATAACTGTCCATTGTTTATGTTCTTAAGATAAAAACAACATGCTTAACCTTATTTAGCACCTTACTGTTCTATATACTCTTTCAAAAGCAAGGGATGTTTGCGTAATTTCTGATGTTTTTCCTGATATCCCTAAAACAAAACATAGATTCTTGCCGTCTAACACACCGCCAATGCTTCCATAGGGTATATGTATCGTCTTCTCGTAAGTTAAATTGGTAAACGTCGCAACGAATGCTGGCTTTCCGTCTATGGTAGAAAATGATAGATTTAATTTGGAGGTATTGGATATATCTATTAATTTATAAAAACTTGACGCAGAATGTGTAATATTTGTGGCTGCATTGCTACTTGATTCATTGTACTTCGATGACAAATTGTAGTTTGACAGATTTAGCACTCCTGCTAAAACAACGTCTGTGTTAGATATAATATTTGAAGCCAATTTCGACAGATTCACATTCTTAGATGACACGGAGGATATTAACGATGGGCTCTCTTTCAACATAGACAGCATAGCTGAGCCAGGGACCAGGATCTGAAGGTTGGACAAGTTCAAAGCTTTGGTAGCATTCACACTTTTAGCAAATGTGCCGATGATACTTGATGGATTTATCTCTACCCAGGTCTGTGGATAAGAGAAATTCAGCGTATTAGAGGAAAAAGTGTTATTGTTAGAAGGACTTGCGAAAAAAGATGAGAATGTCTTAAATGCGAGAGTTCCAAATGGTGGGAATATCACGCTTAAAGCAATAAAACCGATGACAAAGAGAACAACTAAACCTATCACAACTCCTAAAACTAATTTTACTAACAAACCCATAATTTATATTCTACTCGTCACTTTTTATAGCTTTATTTTTTAGAATAGACCCCCCTAATAGCTCTGAAAATTTAAATGTTTAAATGATCAACCCTAGCCTGATCCATTCACTTATCTGCTTCTTATACTTCTCTTTCTCTGGTCGATCTATATTTTTAATGTTTTTAATCAGCTTCGAGGTCATCTTTACTATCTTTGGGTTATCAGACGCCTCATTAAGGATCTCAATTATCGCAGCTGTCTCATTTGCATATTTATCCAGTTTATCCAGCCAAAAGTCAGGTAACTTGTAAGTGATCAAAGAATGAAGGATATAAGTTAAAGTAGGCACCTTCATCTTGCCTATTTCGATTGATTTTTTCCATCTAGTAATTAATGTGTTTGGCGGTGGTAAATCTAGCAAAAACTTGAAGTATTCAATTATATTATTCATCATCTCCCCATCAAATGTTTCATACTCTATGTTTTTATCCCCAAATATTAACATCCTTGGCTGCTTTTCCTTTAACTCCGATAGGTTCTGCTTTAAGTGCTCGAAGGTCTCATTAAGCTTATCGTAATCCCTATTCTCAGGGTAAAACAATCTGTCTCTATCTAAGTAAAGATGCTTTATACCTTGGGCTATGTTCGCCCTTAGAAGTAGGTCTTTATCAACTTTTGATAGATCCTGATGTTCTTCTTTTCTTCTAAATAGCATAGATATAATAGGTAGAATGCATTTTTAACTCTTCTTGATCGTTGGAATAGATACTTAAGAAGCGAATATAAAACAAAAGTAAAGCTAACTGTTTAATTACTTCTTCTTTGAGGGCATTACAAGCTTAGGTATGCCATGAACATGCTTGTAGGAAGCTATCGCTATCTCTTCTAAAGTCAGACCTTTTGTCTCCGGTGTAAAGAATATTGTGAAGAAGAATACAAATAACATCAATAGCAATAATATCATGAAGAATGAAGACTTACCTAGAGTCAGGACCACATAAGGAAACAGAAAAGCAGATAAGAACGAGACTATTCTAGTTATACCTGTAGCGTTACCCATTGAGGATGACCTCAACTTTGTAGGCAATAGTTCTATCGCGTATAGACCCATTGTATTGCCCGGCCCTAAATTACCAAGGAAGTAATCAATTATGAATGCTGTTACACCAAGGCCCATCGCAAATGAACCTGCAGCAGCTGAAGCAAAGTAGAACAAAACCATGGCTAAGAACATACCAAAGAAACCAACCGCTTGAAGTGTCCTTCTGCCTAATCTATCATTAAGAAGAACTGCGCCTAAAGCTCCTAAGAAGCCAAAAGGCATATACCATATAAATGAAAGCAAGAGTAAAGAAGCACCACTAAAACCCAAACTTTCAGTAATAAGAGGGGCATACAAGCCTATACCATAACCGGCGATATCATAGACAATCCACTGAGTCCATACAACTGCAGTACGCTTCCCATATTCTCCTTTAAACAATGCTAAGGAAGACCCTGCGGCTATATTAGCCTCTCTTTGTCTCTCAGCTAGTATAGCTTTTACATCTTGAGGTGTAATACCAATCTTTTGAGCAACCAGCTTGACACTTTTGTCCATCTGTTTACCTTTATCTATAATCCTCCATCTAGCTGATTCAGGCATCCTCGTCCTCAATATAACGGTTATAATGGCTGGTATCGCTCCTAAACCTAGAGCCCACCTCCAACTCATAAGAGGATTTACTAAGAATATCAAATAACCAACTAAAAATGAAACCGCTGCACCAAGACTCCAGAAAGTCCAAACCCAACCGTAGCCTGCGCCCCTCTTCTTATTAGGGTACATCTCTGTAGTATAAACTGGGCTTAAAGCATAGTCCGCGCCGACTCCCCAACCTAAGAAGAACCTGAAGATGATCATCTCTATGATGTTAGTTGATAAGGCAGAGAGTATTGCAAACACTGCGAAGAATATAAGGTCGAATATGTACAAGTAACGTCGCCCGATCCTATCAGCGTAGTGGCCAAATACAACTGCACCTACAAAAGCGCCAAGTAGAGCCGCGCCTGTAACAAAACCCTCTGTAAAAGGAGAATACTGAAATATTTTATATGTGACTAGGACTAGAGTAAAAACTGATATAACACTTAAGTCATAACCATCCAAGAAATAGCCCATCGCAGAAAGCGTTGTCACAATTGAACGCTTAGGCACATAAACCGTCTCTTCTTGTGGCTTTTGCATTTAAAATATCAGGGATTAATGATATTTAAATGTTTGTTTTCTACTTTTTTATTCACACAAATGTAATAATAATCAATCAAGCCAATAGAGGGACCTTTCAACTGCTTTCTTCCAATATTTTTTTCTCTGGTTTATTTCTTCTTCATTACCCTCTGGGTAGAATAACTTCCCGCTTCTGTAGAACTGTTTTATATCATCAAACGTCCAGATACCCGCAGAAAATCCGGCTGCTATTGCCGCGCCAAATACAGTTGATTCACGCATATCAGACCTAAACAACTTCCTTCCGAGTACATCGGCCTGCATCTGCATTATATCATCATTAACTGAAACGCCCCCATCTACCTTTATTTCATTCTTTGCCGGCCTAAGAAGATCAAATATGTCACTTACCTGCATACAGATAGCTTCGTAAGCCGCTTTGACTACGTCCTTCTTACTAGAGTTGTCGTTGAGTCCTATTATCAGCCCTCTCGCAGACGCATCCCAATAAGGTGCGAGAAGACCTCCAAAAGCTGGAACAAAGTAAACAGAAGATTCGTACTTTCTATCAAAGTATGACTCAATCTCCTCCATGGATCTAAACATATTCACCTTATCAATCAGCCACCCAAAGATATTTCCAGCGACCCTTGTGGATCCTTCAAGTGCATAATTGCAGGTTCCATCGACGTTGCCATAAGCGCAGGTTGATATAAGATTAGTTTCGCTTTTACTTACCCTTTTTCCAACGTTCTGCAGTATAAAACTGCCGGTCCCATATGTTATCTTAGTATCCCCCTCTGAAAAGCACCTCTCTCCAAATAAGGCTGCCTGTTGGTCTCCTAAGTCGGAATTTATCACCGCGTTCTGGAAGCCTTTTTCCTTTAGTTTGCCGAAGCCTTCTTTCGACAAGGAAGTGCCTATCTCAGGTAAACTTCCTTCAGGTATATCAAAAAAATCCAGTAGATCGCTATCCCACCTATGCTTTTCAAGGTCCATCAGCATCGTCCTGGAAGCGTTGGTGTAATCTGTATGAAAACTTTCGCCTCCTGTTAAATTCCAGATCAACCAGCTATCGATATTTCCCACCAATGCTTCATTGGTTTTCAATGCGTCTCTGAATTTCACGTTATTATCTTTCAGCCATCTAATCTTCGGAGCAGAGAAATATGTACTAATCTTAAGGCCTGTCTTTTTTCTTATGTAAGATGCTATCTTTTCCTGCTTGATTTCAGACACGTATCTATCAGTCCTGGTGTCTTGCCACACTATAGCGTTGTAGAATGGCTTTCCATTCCGCTTATTCCACGCAACTACAGTCTCACGCTGATTGGTTATACCTATGGAAGCAATTTCCTTTGGGTCTGCCTTCGCGTTCCTCACAGCTTGCTTAAGCACAAACCTTACATTGTTGAGTATCTCTATAGGATCATGTTCTACGAATTTCTCCTGCGGATAGATTTGTTTATGTTTCTTATAAGCCCACCCTATCATTTTACCTGAGCCATCAAAAACTGCACATCTTGTCCCGGTGGTTCCCTGATCTATAGCAGCAACTAAAGCTCTACGCATTATAGTTAATTTCATTTACTTGAATAAATAATCTTTCAACTTTACAGATGTTAGATTTAATAAGTATGAGCGGGAAGATAAAAATTAAGGCCACATCCATCTTCTGAAGAGGCCAGATTTTAGAACGAATTCATTTGCTTTGGCATACAATTCTGGTGTGCCTACATCAAACCAAAATCCATCTGAGAAGGTGTAAGAATAAACGGTCTCATTTTTAATCAAATATTCAAACAAACTACCCATCGCGTCTTTGCTACCGCCCCTCTTGAGGTACTCATCAATTTCAGCTATCGAGTGCTTAGGGAAGAAGTATATACCAGTTGAGACCAAACTTGAAGGCGGTGACTTAGGCTTTTCATGAAATGCAATGATTTTATCGTCCTTAACTTCTAAAACCCCAAAATTGGTGGCTGTTTTTATATCTCTTATATCAAACGCAGCTAATGTTATAGAATTCTTACTTTTCCCAAAGCTTAGAAATTTGTTCAAATCTAGATTGAAAAGGTTATCCCCAAGCAAAACAATAAGGTCATTTTCAGGCTTAAACTGCTCTATTGCATTTTTAAGGCCCGCTATAGCGCCTAATTTATTATCTTCGGACAAAGATGGCTCCAATATTATGTGGATCTTTGTAAGATAATCATCTGGATAAAATGAATTCAATGTAGAAAGCCAATGTCTGAAGTGGAATTCATATTTCTTATTCGTAGACACCAATATGTTCTCTGGTGCTGTTTCAAAGGTCTTTTCAAGCACATAATTTATAATTGGAACGCCACCAACTGGAAAAAGTGGCTTTGGCAGATAATCTGAAATGGGGGCGAATCTCCTAGCGAAACCGCCTGCCATTATTATGACATCAGTTTTCATATCAAATGTCACTCTCCATTGACTTATATAATTTTTGGAAAGATAACGCCCGTGATTAAGATCTTTATCAACTGCCAATCAAAAGAAACTCACAAAATCCGCCCCGAGCGGGATTCGGACCCGCGTTTATGCCGTGACAGGGCAGTATCCTAGACCGCTAGATTATCGGGGCTTAAGTCACTTCTGCAAATCAACGTATATTTAGTATTATAGAATTAGATTTCCTTTTATAAATATTACCGTTGAACTTGAATCTGCATACAGCCGGATTTAACTGCATTTTCCCTACGATGCCTATCTTGCTTCTGAGCTCGTACATCACTATAAACTCATCATTTGGATTCAAGTGCGTTTCTTTCCAAACAAGCTTCAACCCGTCTACAGTTTTTTGGACAATGCCCTCCCTTGGTCCAACCATTGAAACCTTGAGTGCGCTCGGTGGCATTATATCCCAAAGATCTATGTCTTCTATCGGCTTATTTGAAACGTTTCTAACCTTTAGGGATATTTTTACATCGATGAAACCGCTGGAAGCGGTGTGTTTAACTACTTCCTTCACAACTTCGACTTTTCTGTTGAAGTAAAAGAATAGGATGATTGCGATGATTATAATTAAAATTATTATATAAACTATAATGTAGGATACGGTATAATAAAGCGTTACATTCTGGCCAGGAGAAAGCATCACCAATGAATAGTACAAGCCATTCGCACCGCTTGATACCGAGCCGATCGACGCGCCCTTAGAGACCATCAAAAGACTATTAAGTGAGCCAGGAGTTAGCGTGTAATTTGACACGTTCACAGGTGTGTTTCCCTCATTTCTCAAAGTTAGATAATACGTTCCGCCAAATAACCCAATGCTTGAGGACCTGGAAGCTATTATATTATAATATGAAAGAAAATCAACGTTTTGCGAAATTATCGATGTAAATCCATTGTAATTCAGTGAAACTGAAACTTTGTACTGTCCTGGCGGTGACTGTGAACTAGGCTTCATGATGATAGAATAGTGGTTTATCCCTAAGTTAGACAAAGTGAATGAATTATAGCTTGACAATGCTAAAGTGCCATTTGGATAAAATATTGAAGCATTTATAGGCACCACTATGCCAGTCCTATCCAAGCTGTTTATTACCGTTAGGTTGATTGGAAAAGACTCATAAGGGTATATCTCTTTGGGCAAAGACATATTGTAGAAGTATATCTGCTTACTCGAGCTAGGAAGAATCGGGGCACTCAGTATGAAACTCTGTGGTGTACCGTTGATAGTGTATGATATGTTAATTGGAATTGGTATAGAATAAAAGATATTTCTTGTATTAAAAGCAAAGAGAACTTTCTGGGTCTGTCCTGGCAAGAGCATAAATTCGATGGGCTTAGCACTTATTGAATCAAAGAGCCCGCCGTACCTAACTTCCGCTGAATTAAGATTTATACCGATAGAAACTGTGTAATTTTGCTGATTGTAGAAAGATATATTAAGCATATTTGTGGTGTTGCTTGTCAGAGTCGCGCTCGCTGGTGAAATCTCTATCGCATTTGATAAGCCCATGCTAACGAAGAAAACCGCTACCAAAAGCGCCAAAACCAACATGTGTTTCATTAATTATAAGAACTTGTAGAAGTTTATAAACATTTCATATTTCTATATATGTGCATAGATGGTTGACAAATTTTTATTATATGCTAAATTGGAGATTTCTAAAAAAAGCAATGATTTATAAGCTAGATTTATTTAAGATTCTATATGAGAAATGCAAAACTCAATAATCGAAAGCCGCGGATAAGCGTGGTTGTCCCTACGTATAATGAGGTCGATTATGTAGGCGACCTTTTGAAATCAATAAGCAAACAGACCTATAAGGACTATGAGATAATCGGCGTGGATTCGTATTCCAATGATGGAACTGTTAAAATATTCAAAAAATATGGTTCCAAAATCGTGATGGCAAAAAAGAAGAATGTAGCCTCAGCGTATAACCATGGCATCAAGGCCGCTAAAGGCGATATAATCGCTCTGATAGACGCGGATTATGTTTTATCAAAGAAACTGTTTGAGCACGTAGTAAGGGAATTTGAGAAGAATGACAGACTTGTTTGTATTGAGCCAACTATAAAAATAAGAAACAAGGACATACCTAGGGATTATAAGAGCCGGTTCATTGCATTCAACAAGCTGATTGTTTACTTGAAGAAGATAAGTTATCATACATCTACCCCATTCGCTTATGGGTGTGTTTTCATAAGAGGATCTGCGATGAAAAAAGCGGGGCTTTTCAACGAAAATATATATGTAGACGAAAATTGGGAATTTTACCCCAGACTAAAGAAATTTGGCGAGTTTAAGATGCTAAGGGATACTGCACAGGTATCTTATAGAAGACTAGCAGCTAACGGCATAATAAAATCCTGTATATTGTATCTCAGGCCATCAATATCCATAGCTCTAAAAGGAAGCTTCAAATATGACTTCAAAGCCATTAGAAGGGGCAGAGTCATAGACTAACTCGTATAGACCTTTAGCAGCTTCGACACATGTCTCCTAATATCGAATTCTTTAATTGTACCTTTCGTTCTGTATCTTCCTCTGTTCTTTAATACTTCCTTAATTTTGTCGACGAAATCAGCTAAGTCGTCTTTTTTGAATGTCTCCCCATTTATTCCGGACTTTATTATCTCTGCTTGAGCTGTACCTGCAGGTGCTACGACTGGTGTCCCAATTGCCATTGCTTCCACTGCTACCAAACCCTGCGTTTCAAATTCGGAGGGAAAGCAGAAAACGTCTGCAGCTTTATAATACAGTTTCTTCTTCTCATCGTCAACGAAACCAACGAATTTGATGTATTTCAAACCTAAATCACGGCTAAGTTCCTTGTAATGTTCTAGGTCTTTTCCTGCTCCCACGATTACAGCTTTTATATTCTCCTTCTCTAACTCCCTAGCTGCTCTTATGAATAAGTCTATATTTTTTTCAGCGCTTACTCTGCCAAGATAGAGTATGATCTTATCCTTTCTTGGTATACCTAGAATTTTTCTGACTTCAGACACAGATTTATCAGTCTTAAGCTTTGACAGATCAACTCCATCGTATAAAACAGAAACATTTTTTATCCCATACTTTTTCAAATCATTCTTTATGAATAGAGAGGGAGATATAACAACCTTTACCCGCTTGTAGAGCCATCTAATGTATCTAATCGCTGCTGCACGGGCTAAATTAATAGCAAGTTTATTCCCAGACAAGAATGACTCTATTGATTTATCTGAGGTATAGAAGACATGATTAGTGGCTATGACGGGCACTTTCAAAAATCTGCCTACTTTAATTCCAAGCAAGCCCATACTGAATATGCTCTGTATATGAATAACGTCTGGCTTCATGTCTATCAGTCTCTTGTCTATTTTTGCAAGGTTCAAATACAAACCAAAGTATGGATATGACTTGTATACTCTAAGGCCCCGTAGAACTATAACATCTTTTCTACTTTTATAATAATCCTGTAGCTTTTTTGTACCGGCTGTGACCACAAATACTTTATGCCCTCTTCTCTCAAGCTCTTCTTTTATTGTTTTTATGTAAACTTCTGTGCCGCCGCCATTGTGCTCTAACGGCAGAAAATAATCGGTATAAATCGCTATGACTAGCTTTTTCATATACACCTTATGATTCAGATATAAATGGATCAACTCTATTGCCCAAGAGCTTGTCCAACTCAGATAACTCTCTCCTGCCGACCTTTCCAGGTATCTCTATTGCTAGATCCACTATTAGATCACCTCTTCTTCCATTTCTATCAAAAAGACCCCTGCCTTTTATCACAATGGGCTTTCCACGACTATCTTTAAGATCAATCTCTTCTTTACCGGCAGGTGTGTCTATCTCTATAAGTTTGCCCTCAAGCAGATCTCTTATATCTACATGTAAAGTAGTCCTTAGATTTTTGCCCTCTACCTTGAAGTATTTATCCTTAAGTATGTGAAAAACTACCTGTAAATCGCCACTTAGGCCCTGCCTATTTTGGTCTCCTTTGTCAGACAGCACAATGTATTCGTTATCCGATATCCCCCTTGGTATTGGAATTGATATCTCCTCCTTTCTCTTTACAAAACCACTCCCTCCACAGACCTGGCAAGCCTTATCTATTATATACCCCTTTCCAGAGCACATATCACACCTTGCCATCGTTACAAATAAGGAGCCGAACCCTCTTGTAGTTGACCTTACCCTGCCAGTTCCCTTACATTTAGGACAGGTGTGCTTCTCAGCTGCACCAGTCCCACCACAAGTCCGGCATAAAACATTCCTTGTTATCTCTATTTTCTTGCTTCCTCCTTTGATTAATTCATCCAAGGTCAGATTTACATCAACTCTTAGATCATTTCCAGTCTCTTCCCCGAACCCAAATCCACGAAATATGTCCTCAAAACCGCCAAAGTTGAAGAAGTCTGCAAAATCTTCAAAATGAACGTTTGAATAGTCTGGTCCAACATTTTGGGAGGATTGCCCTCCTCTGTTAGTGAGTTCCCGATAAGCTTGATTGATTTTCTTAAATTTTTCTTCCGCTTCCTTGTTTCCAGCGTTCAAATCAGGGTGATACTTCTTAGCCAGTGTCTTATAGGCTTTCTTTATCTCTTCCTCAGAAGCGCCAGGTTTAATTCCAAGTATCTTGTAAGGGTCCTCTTCCATATTTCAATAAATATAATAAGAAAAGGCTGGTATTAAATATGAATGCAATCAGTTGGCTGATCCGCTGCCACTGTCATCTTTACCTGCATCATCACCACTTCCCGATTCCTGTGGACCACTTTCCCCACCATTAGGCTTAGCGGACTGATAAATTGCCTTACCAATTCTATCGATCACTGCAGTAAGCTTATCTTTGTCCTCTCTAATAGCTTCTAAGTCCTCTTTATTAACGTCTTCTTTAGTCTTTTGTATTATCTCCTGTGCCTCTTTCCTATCCTCTTCACTGATCTTATCCTTAAACTCAGAGATAGTCCTTTCCAGCGAGTATGCTAGAGTGGAAACTTCGTTCTTTTGCTCTACTTTCTCCCTATTCTCCTTGTCCAACTGCTCATTCTCTTTGGCTTCCTTAACCATCTTTTCTATCTGGTCCTTGGAAAGCTTGTTAGGCGCAGTTATAGTTATCTTTTGAGATTTCCCAGTTGCTAAGTCTTTTGCAGATACATTCAATATTCCATTTGCGTCTATGTCAAACTCAACCTCTATCTGCGGAACTCCCCTTGGCGCAGGCGGTATTCCAGTCAAATTAAACATCCCTAGACTTATGTTATCCTTCGCAAGAGGTCTCTCTCCTTGTAACACATTTATAGTCACAGTTGTCTGATAATCATCGGCTGTAGAGAATATTTTGCTAGCTTTAAACGGTATTGTTGTATTTCTCTCTATTATAGGTGTCACCAAGCCGCCCAAGGTTTCTACACCCAACGTTAATGGAGTAACATCCAAAAGCACAATGTCCTTTATCTCACCTGCAAGCACCGCTCCTTGTATAGCAGCCCCCATAGCTACTGCTTCCATAGGGTCAACTCCACGCTCTATCTTATCCCCAAAAATGTCCATTAAGAATTTTTGAACTATAGGCATCCTAGTCGGTCCACCCACAAGGATTATCTTTGCTATGTCAGACTTATCAATTTTTGCGTCTGAAATTGCGGTGTCTATAGACTTCCTAGATCTCTCTATTATTGGCGCTACCAAGCTTTCCAGCTTCGCCCTTGATATCTTCATTATCAGATTCTTTGGCCCATCCTGTGTTATTGTTATATAAGGCAGATTTATCTCAGTTTCAAGAACTGTTGAAAGCTCTATCTTTGCCTTTTCAGCAGCTTCCTTTATCCTTTGCATGGCTACATTATCCTTTTTGAGGTCTATGCCCTCTCTTGTCGCAAAATCATTGACTATGTAATCCACGAGGGCGTTATCCATGTCTACGCCGCCAAGTTGTGTATCTCCAGAAGTGGATAGGACTTCAAAAGTACCGTTGGAGATGTCCATCACTGTGACATCTAGAGTTCCGCCTCCTAAATCATAAACAAGAACCTTCACATCGGCTGACTTGTCCAAACCTTACGCCATCGCCGCAGCCGTTGGCTCATTTATTATCCTAACTACATCTAATCCAGCTATTGCGCCAGCGTCTTTAGTAGCCTGTCTTTGATTGTCATTGAAATAAGCAGGCACAGTTATCACAGCTTTCTTGACTTCTCCACCTAAAAATGCCTCTGCATCTCTCTTTATTTTTTGTAGGATAAAAGCAGATATCTGCTGCGGAGTGTACTCTTTATCGAATATCTTATACTTAAAATCAGTGCCCATCTTACGCTTTGCAGCAAAAATCGTATTATTTGGATTTGAGACAGCCTGTCTTCTTGCTGGCTCTCCTACAAGAATCGTCCCATCCTTCAAGAAAGAAACCACTGATGGAAACATTTTGCCAGCGACTGTTGCACCTTCTGCGCTTGGTATTATCGTAGGCCTGCCCGCCATCACAATAGCCGCCTGCGAATTAGATGTTCCTAAATCTATCCCTATTATCCTTTCCTTAGCACTCATATCCCCACCTTCACCTTCGGGTATCTTATTATTTTCCCGTTAAGTTCATATCCCGCCTGGATTTCCTCCAGCACGAGTCCTTTCTTCCCTTCTTCAACTTCCTCCGTAGATACTGACTCAGCTATATCCGGTGAAAACTTTGCACCGATAACTTG
>ERZ1669250.603-NODE-603-length-15106-cov-4.091223_pt1 | contig 15106 bp, 14 predicted proteins | sample MGYA00579295_ERZ1669250 | MGnify/ENA primary metagenome ERZ1669250 (study PRJEB41166, sample SAMN08046056) | hot springs metagenome | biome: hot spring; feature: acid hot spring; material: thermophilic sediment; isolation source: thermophilic sediment from acid...
GATCTGCGGCCTCGGGTGTGAGCCCGGAGCCCGTGGAGAGCATCTTCACGTCTTCCTCTCCAAGGCCAGCGAAGCTGGCCACCGCCTTTATACGATCCTCGCGGCTGAGCTTGTAGAATCCGGCGATCCTTGAGTCACCCATGATCCAGCGGATCGGGGATCTCCGATTAATCCCTTTCCAACCTCTGACTAGACCGGGCGTACGCCGGGGTTTTGGGCGTTACCTCCCTTTGTGGAGGCTATGCTGTTCGTGTGAACGACTCCGCTGTGGTCCACTATGAACGAGAGCGGCCTGAGGTTCCCCTTTCCCTCGACGAGCACTCCGGAGCCACGCCTCAGAATGTTGAGTGCATAGCTGAGATACGGGTGAGGCCCATGGTCGCCCACCGAGCACCTGATGGCACGGCGCGGCGGGAGAGAATTACATTTAAAACGCGGCTGCAAAGGCCCGGACGGGCCGGTCGTCTAGCCTGGTCAGGACGCCGCTCTGACACGGCGGAGGTCCCAGGTTCAATTCCTGGCCGGCCCACCACCCATATGTCGCTGGTGAATCAACTACACGTCGAGTACCCGCAGCTCATGCAGGTGGCGCAGGATCCTATCTTCAGCATGACGCCGCCGCACACCGGGCATATGTCATATGCCCCCTTCTCCAAGTCATCCTCCTTCCCCGCAAGCTCCTCCGGGGTGCTCGCCCTCCTCTCCTCCTTCCCAATTTCCCCCGACCCTCCGGGTCCCAGCGGAAGGAACGCCGAGGGGACCTCCTCGCCAGCGCCGCCCGGAGCGCCGCCGTGAACCTCCTCGCCCAGCGACATCTCCAGTGCCCTCGCGACCGCATCGGGTATCGAGTTTATCACTATCGCCAGGTCACCCTGGCGCATGGGTACGCTCTTTATGTCCTTCAGCTGGTCGACGACATCGTGCGGATCCACGCCGCTCCTCAGCGCTAGGCTCACCAGCCTGCCTATGGCCTCGGCCAAGCTCCCCAGCGTGGAACCCGACTTCCCTATCTGTATGAAGACCTCGAAGGGTCTTCCCTCGCCGTTCTTGTTCACAGTGACGTAGAGGTTCCCGGCCTCAGTGCGGAATTTGTAGGTCACCCCGTACAGCTTGAAGCTGCGGGCACGAGGCTTCGGGATGCCTGATGGGGTGGGCTGCGCCTTCTGCGGCTGCGGCACCTCCTTCTCCTCGGCAGCCTCCCGCTGCTCCTCCTCAGCCACTAACACGTCCTCCCTGCTTCCCTCCCTGTAGACGGTTATTCCCTTGCACCCGGTCTCCCAGGCCATCGTGTAGACCTTGGCGACCTCCTCCACGCTTATGTCCTGGGGGAGGTTCACGGTGCTTGATATAGCGCTGTCCACATGTTTCTGTATCGTGGCCTGCATCCTGACGCGGAACTCGGGATCTATCTGGTGAGCGACCACGAAGTACTCGGGGAGCTTCGACTCGTCGTCCAGGTTATACTTATCCATGTAGATTTTGACCGTTGGATGGTAGACTTTGTACTCCTTCTTGCTGAGGCTCTCGCTCCTCCTCTTGTAGCTGATCGCGAAGATGGGCTCTATTCCGCTGCTCACGCCCGCGAGTATGCTCCCGGACCCGACGGGCGGCACCGTCAGGAGTGCGACGTTCCTAAGCCCCCTCTCCGCTATCTTGGATTTCAGGGCCTCGGGCAGGCGCGCGACGAATGGCCTCTTGAGGTGCTTGTCGGGCCTGAAGGCGGGGAAGGGGCCCTTCTCCGCGGCTATCTCGCTGCTCTCGTCGTAGGACCACTCCTTTATCCTGGAGAATACCTGGTCGGCGATCCTGAGCGCCTCGTCCGAGTCGTATCTGACGCGGAGCATCGCGAACATGTCGGCGAGCCCGGTGACTCCCAGGCCGACCCTCCTCCCGTACATGCTGTGCTCGCTCTGCTCCCTCAGCGGATGCTTGTCCCTGTTGTACTCCAAGACGTCGTCCAGGAACCGCACGGCGTAGCGCACTATCCTCTCGAGCAGCTCCCAGTCTATGGAGGCGCCCTCCGAGAATGGGTCCTTAACGATGCTGGCCAGGTTTATGTTCCCCAGGTTGCAGGCGCCGTAAGGCTCCAGCGGCTGCTCGCTGCACGGATTGGTTCCCTGCACCGCCAGCTTCTGATCGTACTCGCTCGGGCTCTCCTCCTTTATCGTGCTCCAGAAGATCATCCCGGGTTCGGCGCTGCTCCACGCGCGCTTGACCAGCTCGTCGAAGATCTCCCTGGCCTTCACGGTCCGGTACACTACGCGCTTCCTGAGCTCCCCCGTGGTCACCCAGTACTGATAGTCCGCCGGGTAGTCGTATGGGTTCTGGTACACTGGGTCTATCTCCACGAGGATGCTGTCCCCGGGGCGCTCCGCCTGCCTCCTCCTCAGGATCTCCAGCGCCTGATCCCTGGACCTGACGCCGAAGTCCCTCTCGAGCTCGTCCGGATACATCAGGTCCGGGTACCAGAGCTCCCAGTCGGCATCATCCTTGACGGCCTTCATGAACTGATCAGTCACCTTCACGCTTATGTTGGCGTAGCGCACGTTCCTGCGCTCGGGATCGTCCTTTATCCTGATGAAGTCCAGCACATCGGGGTGCTCTATCCTCATAGTTATCATCAGGGCACCGCGGCGCCCCGCCTGGCCTATGGTGCCGGTGACCAGGCTGTAGAGCTCCATGAAGCTCGTGCTCCCGGTGCTTGTGAGCGCCGAGTTGTGGACGGGGCTCCCCCTGGGCCTAAGTATGGACACGTCGACGCCAACTCCTCCGCCGTAGCTGTAGGTCCTGGCCATCTCCCCCGCCGCCTTGAATATTCCCTCTATGCTGTCCTCCTTTATGGGGAGGTAGTAGCAGTTGATCAGCGTGACCTTACGGGGGTTCCCGGCGCCGAACATGACACGCCCTCCGGGCACGAAGCGGAAGTCCTCCAGCAGCCAGTAGAACTTCTCCTCCCACTCCCTCCGTTTCTCATCAGTGGGCTCCACACCAGCTATCTCGCGCGCTATCCTGCGCCACATGTCGGGGGGGATGACCTCGAGCGGCTTGCCATCCGTCGACTTGAGCGCGTATTTCTCGAAGAAGACGCGAGCGCGCAGCTCGTCGCCCTTGAACCACTCCAGAGTCTCCCGTGGCAGCTCCTCCGGGCGGGATCCCGCCTCCAGTTCGCTCACAACTGAGCACCTTCTGCCGCCCTGGCTATTAGTGTTTGCATGAAGGATATGTGCAGCTTCCTGCGCGCGCAGTAGACATCCGCCGGGGTATTTTTGGGACTCCAAAATTTCGAGGAATCGGCGGCGGAATCCGCCATGTGATTGGTAAAAATTACATTATAGATGTGCTATTAATTAATAATACGGGATTAATATCTCCAAAGTTAGGATGTTGGGATTCAACGGGACTTATGCGCGCCAGCGGGAAAGGGATCTGCTCGACACACGTAGCACCTCATGAAGATGGTGGACCGGGGGGGATTCGAACCCCCGACCTCTCCCATGCCAAGGGAGCATCCTACCACTAGACGACCGGCCCGGACAAACTGACCGCGGGGGGATTTTATAAAGATGTCAGGAGTTCGAGGGAAGCAGTGAACCCCGAACCTTCAGGGAGAGGATGCGTGGACTTCCTCTAACGCCCTGGGAAGAGGTGTGAGTATAGCAATATCGACGCCCAACTTGGATCTAAGGTTCCGCACATATGCAGATACCACTGCGGCGCGGGAGCTCAGGACGGACCACCTGTCGTGTCCGCGGAGCTCCGCCCTCTACCGCCCGCGATATGACAAGGTGGGGGCGATGAGCCGGGAAGCTCATGGCCTCAGTCGAGGAGTAGCTCAAAAGTTTTCACCGCTTTGAACCGCGGCCGCGGGGCTTGCGCCTCAGCGCAGTCCCGCAGACGGGGCAGATGAGGTCCGCCGGAGGGCTGTCGAAGGATGCACCGCATCCGGGACAGTAGTACATCCAATGAACTTCCCTGCGGCGACCCACTATGGGCCCTGTGACGCGTATCCCGAGGCGCATTGCGACGTTCTGCATTGATATGTCGTCAGTGAGCAGCTGCACGTCGCCGCGCGAGGAGAGGTCCAGCGCCGCCGCGAGCACCTCAACGTCTACCGGGGACAGCCGAAGCTCATCCCCCACCGATGCGGCGGCCGCGAGCACCTCCTTCAGCACATCGTTCCCCGGCTCGAGGACCTCGACCATCCCCCCCTCGACCAGCGGTTCCAGGGACGCCAGCCTGCCGCGCCTCTCGAGTTCCCTGAGCACGCCGGGCGTGACCACCGGCCTCGCACCGTGGAGCTCGGGGACGCCGCCCTCCAGCGCTGAGGTATCGAGCACCAGGAACCTTGGCCTCGTCGCCACCCCGGCTAGCACCTCATCAACTGCACAGCGTCTTCCTCAGGTGCTGGAAGTGGATCTGCCTCAGCCTTACTACCCTCAGCCTGTACTTGGACTGCCTCACATGTATGGTCTTCGCGTCCGGATCCACGCTGAGCTGTCCGTCCACGAGCAAGGTGATCGGGGAGGACGATTCAACCTCCACCTCAGGTCCATCGTCCAGTGGTATCACGACCGGCGGCACCTTGGTCAACGGCAACACCGGGGTTATCACGATGGACCTCGCAGTCTCGGGGAGCACAGGCCCACCTGCCGAGAGGTTGTACCCCGTGGATCCGGTGGGGGTTGATATTATCAGCCCGTCCATCCTCTCCGAGTAGAGCTCATCCGAGTTGTAGCGAACTGTATAGGAGGGAGTGGACCCCACATGTCTCCTGTTCAGATAGAACTCGTTTATCGCCTCGTAGGACTCAGATGCAATTGATGCCTCCAGCTTGATCCTGTCCTCCACGCAGTACGTGCCATCCATCAGCCTCCTGACCACTATTGGCAGATCCTCCGGCAGCGCGTCCGTCACCGCGCCGCGCCGCCCCATGTTAACCCCCAGTATTGGCAGATCCTCCGGCAACTCCCTGGCAACCGCCAAGAACGTACCATCGCCGCCGACGCTCACCGCCACCTCAGCCTTCCCGGGCTCCACGATCTCGAAGCTGTCGCCCAGGAGTTTTATCAGCGATCCGTGGAGATCGGGGGAACGCTCCCTTATCGAGTCCTTCACGTACAGGGCGATCCTGCTGATGGGTCTCCCGGGTTCACATCCGGCCACGTGGACGCGCTCCAGTGGGAGGGAAATAATCTTTTCAAGGCGCATTCGACGCTGCAAAACGGTTTTATCCCGGGATCCCGGGAAATCGCGCAGCCTCGATGAATGCTGGAAGAGCCGTCTGATGGGTGATGTGGATTATGAGTGATGAGAGGCCAGTGGCACTCCTCTTCTCCGGCGGGAAGGACAGCAACTTCGCATACATGAGGCTGCGCGAGCAGGGGCGCGAGGTCTGCTGCCTGATGACGGTCATCCCGAGGGACCCTGAGAGCATGCTCCTGCACTCGGTCAACGCGTTCCTGACGCCGCTTCAGGGGGAGGCCATGGGAAGGCCCGTCCTAATGGAGGATGCAGGCATCGGGGAGGAGGAGGACGCCCTGCGGCGGCTCATGAGGAGGGCCGCGGACGACTACGGAGCCGGATACGCCGCCACGGGTGCGCTGATAAGCAGGTGGCAGAGCGGCGTGTTCAATCGCCTGGCGCGGGAGAGCGGGCTCGAGCCGATCGCGCCGCTCTGGGGGCTCGACCAGGAGGAGTATCTGAGGGAGGTCGTCAGGAGGGGGCTTAAGGCAATGATCACGCGCGTCTCAGCGTACGGGCTGGGGAACGACCTGCTCGGGGCTGTTCTGGACGAGCCGCTGGTGGAACGGATAGTGGAGCTGAGCAGGAAGTATCGCTTCAACGCCTCGTTCGACGGAGGGGAGGCGGAGACGTTCGTGCTGGACGCGCCGTTCTACAGGTTGAGGATCTCAATAGTGGACGCTGAGGTGGTCAGGGGATCCGACTGGGGCGAGCTAAGGATAAAGCGGGCAAAGCTTGAAATCAAGGGATGATCGCACCGCCGTGTGCTGGAAAGCCTGAGGGAGGGCCTCAGAGGTGCGGTCGACAAACTGCTGGGCCGCAGCCTAGTGGATGAGAAGGCGATCAAGGATTTCGTGCGCGACGTGCAGAGGGCGCTCCTGCAGGCGGACGTAAACGTGAAGCTGGTCCTGGAGCTCTCCAAGAGGCTCGAGGACGCGCTCAGGAACGAGAGGCCGCCGCCGGGCATCTCCATGAAGGAGCACGCGATATACGTGCTGTACAACGAGATAGTGAAGATACTGGGAGGGGAGGACGTCAAACCCCCCACGCCGCAGGGAGGCAGGCCGCTCAGGATCATGCTCGTGGGACTCCAGGGCTCGGGCAAGACGACGACCGCCGCGAAGCTGGCGCTTTACTACAGGGACAGGAAGTTCAGACCAGGGCTGGTGGCGGCTGACACGTACAGGCCGGGGGCGTACGATCAGCTGAGGCAGCTCGCCGAGAGGATAGGGGTGCCCTTCTACGGCGACCCGAGGGAGCGGGACGCGATAAAGCTGGCGAGGGATGGCTCGGAGCGCCTCGCGGCGGAGGGCGCGGACGTGATAATAGTCGACACAGCGGGGAGGCACAAGAACGAGGCGGAGCTCATGGAGGAGATGCGCGAGATAGAGCGCGTGGTCTCGCCCGACATGACGTTCCTAGTCGTTGACGCCACCATAGGCCAGCAGGCCGAGAGGCAGGCGAGGGCTTTCGCGGAGACCACGAAGGTGGGGGGCCTTATAGTCACGAAGCTCGACAGCTCCGCCAAGGGCGGCGGCGCCCTCACCACGGCCGCGGTGACCGGGGCGAAGGTCTACTTCACGGCGTCGGGGGAGGCACTGGAGGACTTCGAGGAATACTCGCCCAAGAGGTTCGCGGAGAGGCTCCTCGGGATGGGTGATCTGGAGACCCTCGTGGAGAAGTTCCGGAGGCTCGGCGAGGAGGACGAGGAGAGAGCGGAGAGACTGAGCAGGGGCAAGTTCACGCTGGTCGACTTCGTGGAGCAGCTGGAGAGCCTGGGCAAGATGGGGCCTTTCTCGAAGCTCCTCGAGATGCTGCCCGGGGGATCCCAAATGAAACTCCCGAAGGATGCGGTGGATGGGATGGAGGACAAGGTGATCAAGTGGAGGGCGGCGATAAACTCGATGACGCCAAAGGAGAGGGAGAACCCGGAGATAATCAACGGACAGAGGTTGAGGCGCATAGCCAGGGGAGCTGGCCTGGAGGAGAGGGACGTGAGGGAGCTCCTGAGGTCGTACGAGCAGGCGAAGAAGCTCGCGAAGGCGTTCAGGAAGTCCAGGCTGAGGGGTCTGCCGAAACTTGGTGCGTGACGCCGACGGATGGATTGATGAGGCAAAGAAGCTGAGGAAGATACGCATCTGCCGCTGGTGCCTGGGGAGGCTCCACAGCTCCGACGTAGAGTCCGTGGAGGCCGTCGGTTCCAGGGCTGCCGCGGAGATGGGGATCTATGCGGACGACGCCGGGTGCCAGCTGTGCGGCGGCATGTTCTCGAGGCTGGAGTGGCTGGTGGACGAGGCTGTGGAGAAGCTGTCCGGCGTGGAGCTCAGATCGTTCTACGTCAGCGTCTCCGTGCCCTACGGGATGAGGGAGATGGAGGACGAGCTCAGGGCCCGGCTCAGGCTGTCCGGAGGAATCTCGGCCAAGAGGCTGGCCATCAGGATGATATCAAAGAAGGTCGAGGAAAGGCTGGGCGTGCCCGCAAGGTCGAGTGATCCCGACGTGATCCTCGAGTTCACCCCGGATGGCTTGCGCGGCATATCGCTGATGCCGATGTACTTAGAGGGGCGCTACGTGAAGCCCGCGGAGGAGTCAGTGCGTGGAGCGAGGGGTGAATCGCAGGCTCTGGAGAGCGAGATCTCGAGGTCGCTCGTGGATGCATTCGCCGCGGACGGAGCACGGATCATGTGGCTCGGCACCGACTTCCGAGGGGTCGAGGTGGTCGGAAGGGGGAGGCCGTTCATGGCCAAGGTGTCGGGTGCCAGGAGGAGGGTAAGCTGGCTACACGATACCCGTATGACGATGAACCCCCGTGTGTTGGCCATCAGGGAGCTGCGCGACCAGCGGAAGGTCGCAATGTCCGCCGAGAAGAGTATGTACGATGTCGTCTCGATAGATGTGGGACCGGCAGATCCTCCCGGGCACTCGGGACGCGGAAGCTTTGAGGAGGTGAGGCGCCGGCTCGAGGAGCTTGAGGGCTCGGAACTCAGCTGTGGGACCGGCAGGGCGAGGCGCATCCTGCGCGCGGTGACGGAGATCGAGGAAGGAACCCTCAGGGCGCTCATGTGCGTGGAGCACGGGATCGACGTGCAGCGCATACCGGAATGTGCCGCCGGGGAGGGATGGAGAGCTTCGCGCGTCCGCGTGCTGGACGTGGTCGAGGACTGCCTCGGATACCCGCTCGGATGGTATGTGATGCGTGGATCCGCATGACGAATGTGGGTCCAGCCGTCGGCCATGCCCTGTGGACATTGACGCCACGAAGCGAGGTCGCGTGGGAAAAGTTATAATAGATCCCGTATGGGCCAATTGCCAGCTTGCCCAGGTACAAGGGACCCCGCAGGAAGACCAGGAACATAATGACGATGGAGAAGCCCATAGGGCTATCGCGTCTTCTGGAGGACTATGAGCCGGGAGATCGCGTGGTCATCGACATAAATCCATCACAGCAGAAGGGAATACCGCATAGGCGCTACCAGGGCAGGATAGCTATCGTGAAGGAAGTGAGGAGGAGATCGCTCGTGGTCGAGGTAGCGCTCAGCTCCAGGAAGGAGAAGGTCCTGATAGTCAGGCGCGATCACGTGGTACCCGCGAGGGCGTAGTGAGATGTCCTTCAAGGTCCTGAGCAAGAAGCCCATAACGATTCATGAGGCGAAGGAGATGCTGGCGAAGGCCGTGGAGGGCATGGACCTCGAGTCGGATCAGCTGCTCCTGAGGACGCTCGATTACCTCAGCAAGTTCTCCAAGATAGATGGGCAGACCGCAAGGAGGATAGTGGAGAGGCTGGTGGCGGAGGTCGAGCTGACCGAGGAGGAGGCCGTGGAGGTCGTCAACATACTGCCCGGCACCGTGGAGGAGCTCAGGACCATAACTAATGGCTGGCGCAAGATGATGAAGACCGAGACTCTGGAGAAGATCCTTCGCATACTGGCGGAGGAAACCGGAAAGAAGTCGTGAGCGCGCTGATGGGGCGCGCGAAACACACTTAACTTGGTGGCATCTCTTTATCAGCGTGCATCCGGCTGGACCACGCCAACAGCAACCCGCGAAGAAGTACGAGGAGTACGCCTACGTGCTGGACATACAGGTGAGGGGAAGGGCCAGGACTGTGAGGGGAAAGGAGGGAACCGTGATACAGTCGCTGGGCGAGGACTATCTGACGTTCCTGGAGCTCCTGGGGGTGGACGGCGTCCTGTACACGATAGGCGAAAGGTTGTACATAGGGAAGGAGCCCAGGGATAAGGTGGCAAGCGTGCTCGGCAGGCTCTCCTACGGCGAGCTGACGCCGACCGCCAAGAGCGTGCTGCCTGAGATAGTGGAGAAGATCGTGGAGTCGAAGGAGCAGAGGTTCGTGGAGTTCTTCAACAACTCACAGCCACTGAATCCCAGGATGCACGCGCTGGAACTGATACCCGGCATAGGAAAGGCGATCCTGAAGAAGATACTGGACGAGCGCGACAGGGTCCCCTTCACGTCCTACAAGGACATAGAGCAGCGCGTCGGCCTCAAGGAGGTCCAGAAGCAGATAGCCAAGAGGATCCTGGAGGAGCTGGAGGGCGGAACCCAGACTTATCTGTTCGTGAAGAGGCCGTGAGCAGCAGGCGCAGGCGGCTGGGACAGCACTTCCTGAGATCGGAACGCGCGGCGCTGGAGCTCCTGGACCCGCTCGAGGACGCGAAGCCGCACGAGGTGGTGGCGGAGATAGGAACCGGAAGGGGAGCGCTGACGCGTCGCCTGGCGGATGGCGGCTCGCTGGTGGTCAGCGTGGAGCTGGATCGGGATCTGTGCGCGGCGACGGCCGCCGTCCTGGGCCCGGGAAGGCCCTGGAATCTGGAGCTGGTCTGCGGCGACGCGTATCGCATTATAAGGAGATTCGATTACCTGATCTCCAGCCCGCCGTACTCGGAATCATCGGACACTGTTGAGTGGCTCGCCTCCAAGGACTTCAGGATCGCATCGCTGGTCCTGCAGGAGGACTTCGTCCGCAAGGCACTCAGTGATCCATCCGATCGTAGATACGGCGCAATCTCCGCGTTCGTCCAGCTTGCATTCCGCGCGGAGCTGGGGAGCAGGGTTCCTTCGAGCGCATTCTCGCCGCCGCCCAAGGTCGACTCGCGCGTGGTGCTCCTCAGACCCCGGGTAGCCATGTCGGAGCGCGAGGCACGCTGGGTGCTCTCTAGGCTCAGGGCGCTCTTCTCCCATAGGAAGAACGCGCTCTCGAGGCTCTGCAGGGAACTGGGGTGCGGATGGATCCAAGAGGAAAACATCAGGGTGAGGGAACTCGCGCCCAAGGAGGCGCTCGCGGTTGCCGCAGCCATACCGGCCGAGCGATGACTCAGTGCTCCTCCTGGACTGCGTCCGGAGATCCGCGGGGGAGGAAGAGGGCCGCGGGGTGGTGAGGGGACTCGAGCTGGGATGCGGCACGGGGTTCGTGACGCGTGGGCTGTTCGACGCCGGCGTCCTGAGGATAGCCGCGTGCGGAGACGTGAGCGCAGAGGCGGCGGAGGAGGCGAGGGATAGATTGCGCGGAGCACCTCTGGACGCCGTGATATGCGATGCAGCCGGCGCCTTCAGGGATAGCGCGTTCGACGTCGTGTACTTCAATCCACCATATCTCCCATGCGACTATGAAGAGGACCCCACCGTGTGTGGGGGGCGGAACGGAGTTGAGCAAGCGCTGAGTTTCCTAGAATCGTCGCGCGGGTCGCTTAGGCCCGGGGGAAGGATGTACGCCTTGATGGAATCGGATTGCGCAAGAGAGTTCCTTGAAAATGCGGAGCGCCTGGGGCTCACGGGTGGCGTGAGATGTCGTCTGAGGCTGTTCTTTGAGGAACTCGTCGTGCTGGAGCTCGAGCTGCGGCGCGCGAGATGACATCTACGCCCTTATCTCGATCACGTCCATGTCCCTCAGGACGTAGTCCAGGCCGACGCGGCTGAAGGTTCCGGCCCTCCAGAGCCTGGCGAACCTGAACGTCTCGACGAGCTGCCGGTGCACCCTGAGGGTGGCATCGCGCACCGTGGATCCGACCGGTATCACCAGTGGAGGCTTCTTCACTTCCTCTCCGGGCGGCTTCGTGTACACCCTTATCAGTCCGAGCGTGCGCAGTATCTCGGACGCCACGCTGTCCCGGGAGGTCACCAGATCCTCGATGCCCAACGAGCCCCCGTAGCCGATCCTCACGAACTTCTTTATGCGTCTGCCGAGGAGCGCCGCCTCCAGGTCCTCAAGCCCACTGTGGGAGCTCAGCCTGACCTGCGCGCTGTAGATCCTGAGCCCCCTCAGGTACTCCCTGACCTCCTCCTCGGAGAGGCGCTCGGAGGTCCCGCTTATTATTATCCCGCCGCTCGCTGTGGCCCTGACCTCCACCTCCAGTTCCTCGTTCCTCGGCACCACGCCTATCTCGTCCAGGACTTCCGATGTCCTCTCGAGCTCCGAGGCGTTCGAGGAGGCAATCAGCAGTAGATCCGTGTTCTGAAGGAGGCCGGTCATCCTGCCCAGGAGCAGCTTTCCAACGCCGACCACTGGCGACCAGACGACCTGAAATGGGACGTCGCCTGCGTTGTACACTCCGACCAGAGGGGACTCGTAGAGCCGGAACAGCTCGGGCCTGAGCCCGGTCATGAGCTCGAACGCGCCGGCGGAGGTCCCGGGAGGGCCGACCACGCAGAGCTGGGGGAACTCCGCCTTCCTGACCGCCCACTCCACGCCGCCGCTTCCCTTCTTCTTGGCTTTCCTCTCCTGCTCCTCGATCACCACCTCCAGGTTCGCTATCTGGCGCTTGAGATTCATCTGTAGATTCTCCGTCCCCTTGTGCTTGGGCATCTTCGAGTAGACCTGCCGCAGCAGGTCCAGCTTCACCTTGGGGTCCTTGGTCAGTATGGCGCGCGACCATATGGCCCTGACCTCGTCCGGGAGGTTGGTGACCATGCCCGTGGCTTTCGCGCGACCCCTTGTCTATAAGGCTGATCCGCCATCAATTAGCACTGGGTGCGCATCACGAGGACAATCCGTACAAAACGGAAGGTAATGAACTGCGGTAAGTGCCGGCGATCTGCTGCGCTTCAGAAAGACTTGCGGATGAAAGCAAAAAGAAAAAGAAAACCGGCGCTAGATGGTCAGCCGCGCTTCTCTATCGGCACGTACTCCAGGTCCAGCATGCCCTTGTAGTACAGCCTGGGCCTGAGTATCCTGTTCCTGGCGACGTACTCCATCAGGTGCGCGGACCATCCAGCGATCCTTGCGATCGCGAATATCGGCGTGTACTGCTCGATCGGTATGCCCATCGCGTAGTAGACGATGCCGCTCCAGTAGTCAACGTTCGTGCAGATCCCCCTCGACTCGCAGAGCTGGCTCATGACCAGATTCTCCAGCCTCTCCGCTATCTCGTGTATCCCCTTCAGCTTGGGATCTCCTGATACTTCGACCGCCTTCCTGGAGTACTCCCTGAATATCTTCGCCCTGGGGTCGTAGGTCTTGTACACGCGGTGCCCGGCGCCCATGACCCTCTTCTTTCCGGTGAGGGCATATTCCTTGTACCAGGCATCCACGTTGTCAGGCGATCCTATCTCCAGGAACTGCTTCATGGCCTCCTCGTTAGCGCCCCCGTGAAGCGGCCCCCTGAGGGCGCCTATACCTCCGACTATGGAGGAGTAGTAGTCCGAGAGGGTGGAGCCGACTACGGTGGTCGCGAACGTGGACGCGTTCATCTCGTGCTCCGCGTAGAGGACCAGGGATACGTCCATCGCCCTCGCCCAGAACTCGCCGGGCACATTTCCGCTCAGCATGTAGAGGAAGTTCGCCGCGTGCGAGAGGTCCTTCCTGGGCTTTATCGGCTCCTTCCCGTCCCTGGCCCTGGCGAGCGCCGCCACCACCGTGGGGAGCTTGGCGGTGAGCCTGACGGCCTTCGCGGGCATCGAGTCGAGGCCTAACTTGCCCTTCTCCGGGTCCACGTTTCCCAGATAGGAGACCACGGTCCTGAGGGCCTCCATGGGGTGCGTGTCGCGAGGTATCGACTTTATCAGGTCGTACGCGCCCTGTGGAATATCCCTGTTGTTCCTCAGGTCGTTCGAGAACGCGTCCAGCTCCGACTTAGTGGGGAGCTTCCCGTACCAGAGGAGATACGTCGTCTCCTCGTAGTTACTGTGATTGGCCAGGTCCTCTATGCTGTACCCCCTGTAGTACAGCTTGCTGTGGAAGCCATCTATGAAACAGATCTCCGACTCATCCATACAGAGGTTCTCGGCGCCCTTATCTATCTTGGGCTGACCCTTCTCGTCGAGACACCACTTCTGCATCTCAGGAGTAGGTTTGGTCGGCATTCATGTACGCCGACATGACCCCTATATTTAAATGAAGTGGGGAACAGGACTATAAGCTATAATATGTAGACCACATGTGTGGATCCGGGAGGGATTAGGATCGAGCGATGGGGGAAATCCCTACGAGGGAGTGGTGATACACTACTCAGAGATAGCGCTGAAGGGCGAGAACCGCGGCATGTTCGAGGCGGCGCTGGAAGAGGCCGCCAGGATAGCGCTCTCCGACGTGGAGGGCGCCGTGCGCCGCCTGAGCGGGCGGCTCCTGGCGACGGTTCCATCAGATCGCGTGGAGGGCGCCGTGGACAGGCTCAGGACCGTCTTCGGCGTCTCGTGGATTGCACCGTGCGCGGTAGCTGAGTTGGAGATGGAGGAGATCAGGAGAAAGGCGATAGATGTAGCTAAGGCATGCACATCATCCGGCGCCGCCAGCTTCAAGGTGGAATCCAGCCGTGATAACAAGGAATTCCCGCTCAGGTCGCTTCAGATAAACCAAGAACTTGGCAGGGCCATCGTGGAGGCGCTGGGGCTCAAGGTGAACCTGGAGGAGCCAGACGCAGAGATTATCGTGGAGGTCCTGCGCGAGGGCGCGCTCGTGTGCTGCAACAGGATCAGGGGCCCCGGGGGGCTCCCGGTCGGCACCACGGGCAGGGCGCTTGCCCTCCTCTCCGGAGGCATAGATTCCCCTGTGGCGGCGTGGATGACCGCCAGGAGGGGAGTGGAGGTGGACCTCCTGCACCTCTATCCATACGATCACTTCGAGGAATCCAAGCTCGACAAGATAGTGAGGCTCGCGAGGGCGCTGTCGCTCTACGCCGGCAGGACGAAGCTGACCGTGGTCCCCTGCTGGCCCGTCAGGATTCGCCTGGGCCGCAGGGAGGGCAGGTACGCACCGCTGCTCTTCCGTCTATTCTCGCTCCGCCTAGCCGCCAGGATCGCAAGGGAGCGCGGGCACCTCGCCATAGTCACGGGGGACAGCGTGGGCCAGGTCGCCTCGCAGACGCTGCACAACATATCGGCGACCTACTCAAACGTCGGATACACGGTGATCGCGCCGCTCGTCGGCATGGACAAGGAGGACATAGTGCGGCTCGCTAGGTCAATTGGGACGTACGAGATATCCATAGAGCCTTACCCGGACTGCTGTCCAGCCCTGGTGAGGGGACGCGTCGCAACCCGGGTCACGAACGAGAGGCTCAGGGAACTCTACGAGGGCGCGGACCTGGACTCGGGCATCGACGAGGCACTGCTGGAGGGGGTGGAGATGGATTTCGAGCGCCGGGGCGCGGACGTTGTGCGCAGCGCCCCGCGCGCAATTTAGAATTCAGGCCTCAGCTGCGACTAGTCCTCGAGCCTCGAGAGGTCTCCGACGCTGAATATCCCGCCTGCCTCCACGATCTTGGCGATTATCGATGGGAATTTCTCGATCCTGTACTCGATCCCGGTGCGCAAGTTCCTCACGACGCTGGACTCCAAATTGACCTCCACCTCGTCGCCATCGTTTATCCCGCGATAGGCCTCCTCCGTTATCACCACCGGTATCACGTGCCCG
>ERZ1669250.604-NODE-604-length-15102-cov-4.420217_pt1 | contig 15102 bp, 19 predicted proteins | sample MGYA00579295_ERZ1669250 | MGnify/ENA primary metagenome ERZ1669250 (study PRJEB41166, sample SAMN08046056) | hot springs metagenome | biome: hot spring; feature: acid hot spring; material: thermophilic sediment; isolation source: thermophilic sediment from acid...
GCTAGTAATAGTTGGAATAGAAGGCTCAGTAAATTTAGGATACTTGTTAAGGTTAGCGGAGAACTTTGATGTTGACGAAATTTATTTAGTGTCACCAACAGCAAGTGCTTATGAGGCATCTAAATGGGCAGTAAAAGCATCTAATGAAATATACAATTTAATAATAGTTGATAGCATTGAGAAAGCATTAGAAGGAGTTGATTTGTCTATATGCACATCTGACGAAAGTTCAGCCAAAGATGTTCTTAGGATACCAATTACTCCTAAGAAAGCTTCAGAGCTTGCAGAAAAAGTAAGTAATAGGGTAGCCTTAGTATTAGGTAGAGAGAGTGTAGGTTTAACTAGGGATGAATTAAAAAAATGTGATTTATTATGCACCATACCATCTTCTCATAAATATACAGCGTTAAACGTATCAAACGCCGGTGCAATTATGCTTTACGAGCTTTATTTGATAAAAAATAGGCCTTCAGAAGTAGAGCTTGCTGACAAGAAGACTGTAAATTTGATAGAGGCTTATGCTAGAGCCTTAGTTGGTGATTCATTTGAGCAAAACGAACTAGAAGATATACTAATAGCTCTTAGAAAAGCTGTATCTAAGACGGAAAAAGGAGAGGCTACTAGGATATTAAAATTAATAAGTAGAATATGCTTAAAATATGGGTGTAAAGATAAACTGCAATATAAAGAATAAGATATAATAAGTGATTTATTTTTATTATAATTGCGTGAGATTATGTAGCATAATACTCTTCTTTTGTTTTTTGCAGTCTATCTAAGTATGAGCCTTCCTTATTTATTCTGGGCCTTCCACTTTCAGCGTCTCTTCTAATAGTTATCTTCAGTTCAGATAAAAGCTCGTTCATTGCTTTCTTTGTTTCCTTAGGTGTATTAGCATGTCCATGCATGCCAGGCTCTCCATTAAATACAATAATTCTATCGCTTATAAAATCTAGGATTATTATATCATGCTCTGCAACAAATGCTGTAACTTTTCTAATTTCCGTTAATCTTCTTATTATCTTTCCTATTGCGAGCCTTTCTTCTACATCTAAGTGGGCTGAAGGCTCGTCTAGCAAATATAGATCTGCGTTTGAACTTAAAGTTGCTGCAATTGCTAGCTTCTGCATTTCACCACCGCTCAATGATCTTGCTTCTCTATCAAACATTCTATTTAGATTTAACTTTTGTATTAATTCTAAATAAAGCCAAGAATTTGGGATTATGGCTTCAGGGTTAGCTAACTTTAAAACATCTTCAACTCTTAAACCTTCTGGAAACATTTCTGGACCTATGTATTGTGGCTTATAGCTTATTTTTAATTCTCTATAAGCTATAATATTTCCGTTTTCAGGTTTTAATTCTCCCGCTAAGAACTTTATAAAAGTTGTTTTTCCTATAGCATTAGGCCCAACTACTCCTACTACTTCTCCATTTGTTACATATCCTGCTTCAACATCAAGCTTGAAAGAACCTCTAACAATATTTACATTATCCCATTCTAAATATTTGTAAGTTTTACTATTAGTGTTTGTTATTGATTCAGATGCAAGCTTTCTGAACTGTATTGGATCTTTCCTTATCCTCATATTTTCTGATGGTAAATAACCATCTAAATAGTTATTTATTCCTACTCTAACTCCATATGGCTTTGATACTATTCCGTAAACACCTGGATCTCCATATATAATATGTATATAATCACTCAGATAGTCTAAAACAGCAAGATCGTGCTCTACTATCATAAAATATTTGTTTCTCTTGGCTTCATTCATTATTAGTTTAGATATATTTATCCTTTCTTTTACGTCAAGATAGCTGCTAGGTTCGTCAAATATGTAAATGTCTGCATCCTTGCTTAAAGTAGCTGCTATTAAAAGCTTTTGAAGCTCTCCTCCACTTAGATTTCTGACATCTCTATCAAATATTTTATCCAAACCTAATTGTTTTCCTAATTCTAAAGCTACACCTCTTTCATCAGCCTTTTGTAATAAAGTTTTTACATCACCCTTTATGTGTCTAGGAACTAAATCTATATACTGTATTTTATGGGCAGCTCTGATTTTTTTATTAGCAATTTTTTGAAAATATGTTTGGAGCTCACTTCCTCTAAACCTTCTTATTATTTCATCGTAGCTAACCTCTTTATCAAGTATACCAAGATTAGGTTTTAACTCTCCAGCAAGTATTTTTATTGCAGTTGTTTTACCTGTACCATTTTTTCCTAGTATGCCGACAACTTGTCCAGCTTTAGGTATAGGTAAACCATACAATTTAAATCCATTAACACCATATCTATGAACGGACTCTTCTTCTAGCTCTTCTGGCAAATTAACTATAGATATAGCTTCAAATGGACAGACTTTAATGCATAACCCACAGCCAATGCATACATCTTCATATATTACCGGCTTTCCTCTGGAAGATGTGTCAGCCTCTATTGCAACTCCTTTTTTGCTTTTGTTTATTGGACAGACACTAATGCATTCATAGTTACATTTCTTTGGCTTACAGCTATCATCATCGATTACTGCAATTCTAGTCATTTTTTGCACCTAGTCATTTTGCACAATTTAAAAAGAAATGAAAGGTTTTAAAATTATGCAGGTTGTTTAAAACTTGAACTCAAACTTTTCTCCGGGTTTCAATATAACTACATTTGTATTTATTCCCTTAGAAATAACTATTCTCTTAAATTCATTAGGATCTCCATATAATACTGGAAAAGTCCCATAATGCATAGGTATAGCAACTTTTGGTCTTATCATTTCTACAGCTTTTGCCGCTTCGTTATGGTCCATAGTGAAATGACCCCCTATGGGAAGCAATGCTATATCAGGTTTGTAAATCTCTCCAATAAGCTCCATCTCGGACATTATTCCTGTATCGCCTGCATGATATATAGTACCTTCATTAGTAATAATTACTGCACCTGTTGGAGATCCAAAACCTTCACTGCTATGATTTGCTGGAACTAAAGCAACTTTTATATTATCTACAATCATAGGACCTCCCATATTTCCTCCTATTACCCTATTTTCATCATTTATTTTGCTAGCAATATAATTCGCAAGTTCAAATATCGCGACTACTTTTGATTTAGGATTATTTTTCACGATTTCTATAGTATCACCAATATGATCATCATGACCGTGGGTTAAGACTATTACATCAACATTTTTTATGTTTTCGATTTTTGTATTTGAAGCAGGATTGGATATCCATGGGTCTATCAATATTTTCTTTCCTCCTGAATTTATCTCAAAAGCTGAGTGACCATAATAGACTAAGCTACCCAAATCTACTCACCTGTTATTCTGTATAATATGCGAGAATATTAGGTTTAACCTATTATTGGCACTTGGGGGAGATAATGTTTAGTAATGAAGAAATAGAAAAATTAATTAAGGCTGGTGCAATAGGAGCTGAAGCAAGAGAATTAGGGGCTTCATTGATAAAACCTGGTGCGAGCTCAAGAGAAATATGTGACGAAGTTGAAAACTCTATTATGAAGAAAGGTGCAAAGCTTGCTTTTCCATGTAATTTGTCAATCAATGAAATAGCTGCTCATTATACGCCAGGTATAAATGATGATATGAAGATTCCAGATATTGGAGTAATAAAAGTAGATGTAGGAGCTAGTATTGATGGATATCTATCTGATACTGCAACTACTGTTGTTTTGGGATCGCAATTTAAAGAACTTGCATTAACAGTTAATAAGGCATTAGAAAATGTGGTTTCTATAATGGAGCCTAATATAACTATATATGAAATAGGGAGAGCAATAGAGTCTACAATTAGAACTAATGGATTTAAACCTATAAAAAATTTAACAGGTCATACAATTTCAAGGTATAATTTACACGCTGGAGAAAGCATACCTAATTATGCGGACAGAAGCACATTTTATAAAAGATTAAGGCCAGGGACTCAAGTAGCTATAGAACCTTTTGGTACTTTTGGAAAGGGATTTGTAGTCGATGGACCTAAGGCGTATATTTATTCATTAACCGGAAGGAAGCCAAAATCTATATCTGAAGATGCTCAACAATTGTTAAATTATATACAAGAAAAATACAACACGCTTCCATTTGCAGCTAGATGGCTTACATCCGAATTTGAAGCTTCAAAAGTTGAAACTTTATTAAATGAATTAGTAAGGCAAAAAGCCTTAGTCAATTACCCAATACTTATTGAAGCGGGAAAAGGTTTAGTGGCACAATTTGAGCACACTTTCCTAATTCTTGATAATAAAGTTATTGTTACAACGTTATTGAAACAATAGCATTTATGATTAAAATGCTTTTATTAAACTTCTAAGGATATAAACAATTTCTTTCGTTTATATTTAAAATCAAGATTTAAACTTTATTATAACTCTTGAGATTTCAGAGCTCCCGCTTTATTCAATGTAAAAATTTAGATTTCCTTACTCTATAATGTTTTTAATATTTGTTATAATCTTTAAGCTCTGGATAAAAATAAAATTGTGGGGGCAAAAGGTACGGTGAGCTAAGTGGTAGGAATTGCTGCAGTAGAAAATTGGGTTTACTTGCTGATTAACATAGTTTGGGTATTAATATTTGTATTATACCTATTCGGTTTCGGAAATTACCTACAAGTCTATTGGTGGAAGGCAGATATAAAAAACAAATTAGCAGTTTTAAATGATATGGCTAATAGTGCAAGAAATAAAACATTAGAGTTTATGAACAAAAATAAAGCTAAAGATGCTTCCAAAACATTAGATAGGCTTATTGACTTTTTTGCTATAGATCCAGTTAATATTGAGCCCACAGATATAATAAATAGATTAAGACATATAATAAATCTCAGAGATACCAAATTCAAACAAACCTTTGAAATTTCAATGCCTGAAGCAAATGATGTAGCTAGAAGTATTGCTTCCACGGCTGCAGAGATCTCTTCTGCTCTATTTTTAATATATAAATATGTTCAGCATATATTGTTGAGCAGCGACAAAACTAAAAATTGGTATATGATAATGTATTTATCATTGATGATGCCTCAAATCATGCAAATTGCCAATATATATAGGAAAGCATTAGACGATTTTCTTGAGGGGGTTCCTGTAGGTGATGGTGCAGGTCCTATTGTTGCACTTAAATTAAGTAATTATAAGAAAGAATGGAGAGAAATAGATGAAGATACAGTTATGGCAGAAAGTGAATATAATGGAAGGAAAATATTGCTTGTTAAAGCGAAAGGTCCAGGATCTACGGTGGGAAGACCAGGAGAGGCTACAGCTAAAGTAATTAAGGAATCTCTTGCTAAAGGAGAAAAAGTTTCTTTATTAATAACTGTGGATGCTGCATTAAAATTTGAAGGAGAAGAAACAGGTACTATAGCAGAAGGAGTAGGAGCAGCAATTGGGGACCCAGGCCCTGAAAAAATAATGTTTGAAAGAATAGCAGCTGAATACAATATACCATTAAGAGCGGTTATAGTTAAAATGGGTATGGATGAAGCAATAATGGCTATGGATAAGAAAATATTGGATGGAACGGACAAAGCTGTTGAAAGAGTAAAGCAAATTATAGAAGAAGAATCAAGACCAGGAGATACAGTAGTTATAGCTGGAATTGGTAATACGGCAGGTGTAGGTCAATGAGCGGCATTTTTAATACTAGTTTTTATTATCAAGCCATATTGTTGTTAGTTGTACTTATAATAGTTATTCTATTAACATTTAGGCAGGCTAACGAATTAAGAAAAATGGCTGAAATGCAAAAAAGACCAAAGTTTGTTACAGTAGAAGATTGTAACGGAATGATAACAACTAGGGATTTCAGGCAAGGGGATTTTGTAGGATTAATTGAAGGACCTTGCGATAACAATGGCAACATAAGAAAAATAGTTGGCATTTATGCTATTAAAGAAGAAAAGCAGAAAAAGGGTTCCAGATTTCTGTAATTAGTTTTTATTAAAAGGCTTTAAAATTATTACTTAGGCCTTAGATTATTATGCTATCAGTTTTGGGCAAACTATTAATATATGAATAAGGGAAGAATTTAAATTTTCAGTAAAATTAAAAACTTAAATAAAAACATAATTAAGAACAGTATACGAGAGCATGGGAAAAGGAAACTCTTTCATAATTTAGTAAGGTTGATCTATTTAATAGGCTTGATATAAAATGTTTGCAGAGGTATAATAATTTAATACCCCTCTCAAATAGTATAGATTAGGATCATGGCGATAAACTTGAGGATTACATTATCTTGGGAATATTGTGACATTTGTAAAAGAAGGGTAGCAACAAGCAATTGCAGGATAGATAGCAAAGAATTTATAAGAGTATGCCCTTACTGCAAAGCTTTACTCTCAGATATAATAGATTGCGGAGATAAAACAGCCAAAAAGTATCAAAGAAGGTCAACAATTAAAAATAGTAAAGGCATTAATGAAACGCTCTTAGAGAATATAGATAGATATTTAAAGAATACAAAAAGGAGTTAATAATTGCAAAATACAATAGATTGGGGGCGAGGTAAGTGGTGCAGAGTTCAATGATGTTTTGCCCAAAATGTGGAAGTATAATGAAGCCAAAACATATAGAAGGCAAAACGTATCTAGTTTGCCCAAAATGTGGATATAAAATAGAAGCCGATCAAAATAGCTTGTCGAATGCTTTAAAGGTAAAAGAAAAGATTCAGCACACTCCTAAAGATAAGACCATAGTTATTGACTCCGATTCTCCACCTCCGACAGCACAGGTATTAAAGGGTAGTATAAGATGTCCTAAGTGCGGTAATGATGAAATATTGGCTTGGATGATGCAAACAAGAGCTGCAGATGAGCCTCCAACAAGATTTTATAAATGTAAAAAATGTGGATATACTTGGAGGGAATATGCTTAACAGTTAAATAAAACCTAGATCTTAAATGTAATTACTAATAAAGCTTTATATTTAGCGTATATTAAGTAGTTTTGAGCCAAGCAGGTGAGGAGAAATGAAATACATTGTTGCATCAGCATGGCCATATTCAGATTTCATTCCACATTTAGGAACTGTTCTTCATTTATTAAGCGCAGATGTATATGCAAGGTATCTTAAAGCATTAGGAAATGATGTCATATTTGTTACAGGCAGCGATGAGCATGGAACTCCAATAGAATTAGAAGCAAGGAAAAGAAAAGTTAAACCTAAAGAATTAACTGATCAAGTTCACGAATACATGGTAAATTTATTTAAAGAGTTCAATTTTGATTTCAGTTTATTCTCAAGAACAGAAAGTGAGGTTCATAAAGAATTCGTTAAAGAATTTTTAATGAAAATTTATGAAAAGGGTTATATTTTTCCAATGGAAGAGGAGCTTCCTTATTGTTTAAATGATAAAATGTTTTTGCCAGATAGATATGTTGTAGGAACATGCCCTTATTGCGGATTTGATCAAGCTCATGGCGATCAATGTGATAAATGCGGTAGGTTATTATCACCTAAAGATTTGATAAACCCTAGGTGTGCTTTATGTGGATCAACTCCTGTTTGGATGAGGACAAAAAATTACTTTATAGATTTATCTAAGGTTCAAGAGAGATTACTTAACTGGCTTATTAATAATAGTGAATTGGATGATAATGTTAAAAATTATAGTATATCATGGGTAAAGCATGGATTGAAGCCGAGAAGCATAACAAGAGATATAAATTGGGGTATAGAATCTCCTTTTCCGGATACTCAAAATAAAACTATTTATGTATGGTTTGACGCTCTTTTAGGTTATTTAAGTGCAACTAAAGAATATTTAATGAAAATCGGGAAAGGAAATGATGCATGGAAAGATTATTGGCAAGACAAAGAAACCAAATCCATATATTTTATAGGAAAAGACAACATACCTTTTCACGCTATTGTGCTGCCCGCCATGTTAATTGCATCAGAGGAAGATTACATCCTTCCATGGAAAATAAATTCTACCGAATATCTGATGTATGAAGGCCAAAAATTCAGTAAGAGTAGGAAAATAGGTGTATGGCTTGATGAGGCTATAAATATAGCACCGGCAGAATATTGGAGATGGGTATTAATTAGAACTAGGCCTGAAGGAGGAGATTCTAATTTCACCTGGAAGGAATTTGTAAAAATAGTAAACAATGAATTAAATGATGATATTGGTAATTTTATTTATAGAGTATTTTCTTTATTGAAATCAAGATTTAATGGCGTCATACCTGAACCAGAAAAACTAGAAGGTATAGATATCGAAACAAATAAAATCGTCTATTCCTATATAAACGAATATAAACAAAGTTTGGATGAAGTTAGGCTTAAAAAAGCAACAGATAGCATTTTATCAATAGCAAGACTTGGAAACAAATATCTTAACGATAGAGCTCCGTGGGAGTTATATCGCAAAGACATTAAACTTGCAAAGGGGGTTATGAACGTTTCTGCTAATATTATAAAGAATATATCGTTGCTTTTATATCCATTTATGCCTTCAACTTCCAATATCATTTGGAAGCAATTGGGTTATAGCACAAATATATATGAAGTTAAATGGAATGAAATTCTATACAATGATGTAGAATTTGGAATGAAATTAAATGAAATTGAACCAATTTTTAAGAAATTACCAGATAACTTTTTAGATAACATAGATAATATAATAAAGAAAGCGAGAGAGGAAGCAAATTCAAAGAGACCACATTTGTTGAAGGAAATCAACATAGCTAAATCTTAATAAATAATATATAAAAGCATATGATACCGACTAAATATTAGCGGTATGATGACGTGGGCAACCAATGATGGAGGGATGAAATACCTAGTCTCACTCTGACCGCAAATGTTTGTAAAATACGCTAATACTTTCTGAATTTTTTTATTTTAAATTGAAAACTGTTACAAAAAGTAAAATTTTATATCTCTTAACTTATCTATAATAAAAAGGATGTACGTAAAATAGGTTGAGAATTTAATGGGGTGTACTTTGTGTCAAGTAGTAGAATTACTGGATTGGTTAAGGTAGATTCCAAAGGCAGGATAACGATACCTCAAACCATGAGGGAAAACTTAGGTATAGAACCAGGAATGCTAGTTGCGTTATTAGCTGATAGTGATAAAAAAGAAATAGTAATAAGCCCTATATTATCTGAAAATGCTAAAGTCTTAGAGTTAAGCATTGATATGGTAGATAAACCGGGATCGTTAGCAAAGGTTATTGATAAAATTGCAGAGTATAAAATAGACATTATTGCAAATAGATGCACATCTATAACAAGGAGAGAGGAAGGAGAGTGCACATTTATTATAGACATTAGTCAGAGTTCTATCGATGCTGATAAACTAAAATCAGCATTAGAATCTATCGATATTGTTACCCAGGTAAGAGTAAAGCAATTTGAAGTTCCTTCATATTAAACTTGTTTTTAAATAAAATTTACTAAATAATTTATTTAAATTTATTTCATTATAGCATAAAAGGATTTTAAAGGAGTATAAATAACTAGGAATTGCTAGAAAGCGCGCGAGCCAGTTAGGTGAAAGAAATGTCGATTGAACTGAAACCAGAATGGAAGCGATTTAAATATAGAGGAAAGACTTTAGAAGAATTACTAAATATGCCTATGGACGAATTAGTAAAGTTATTTCCATCAAGATCTAGGAGAAGCTTAACGAGGGGTTTTACGCCTTCTCAGAAAACATTGTTAGCTAAGATCAGAGCTCTTAGGAAGGCTATTCAGCAGGATCCTAGCAAAGTAAATACAGTAATCAAAACTCATGTTAGGGATTTAGTTATATTGCCAGAAATGATTGGGTTAACAATAGCAGTTCATAACGGTAAGGAATACGTTTCGGTAAAAATAACCCCAGAAATGATTGGGCATAGACTTGGAGAATATAGTCATACAACAAAAACTGTTCATCATGGAGAGCCTGGATTAAAGGCATCTAAGAGCAGCTTGCATGTAGCTGCTAAAGTATGAGGTGGTTTAATTGCCAGAATGGAGTTATTCAGTTAAAATTCCCGACGAAAGTAAAATTGCAAAAGCAGTAATTAGGGAAGTTCCTGTACATCCTAAGGTAATAGTTGAGATAGCAAAGGCAATAAATGGTATGAATTTAAAGAAAGCTGAAAAATTCTTAGAAAATGTAATTGAACAGAAAGAGCCAATACCATTTAGAAGATCTAACAAAAAGGTTTCTCATAAGAGAGGTTTAAGCGATAGATGGGGCGTACCTTCTGGTAGATATCCCATCAAAGCTTCTAGATATGTTTTAAAATTGCTAGAAAATGTGGAAAATAATGCAGAAAATAAAGGATTAGAAGTAGATAAATTAGTTATATCTCACATAGGTGTGAGCAAGGGCCTAACATTAAAAAGAGCTATGCCTAGAGCCTTCGGAAGAGCTGATATAATTAGAAAATTCAGGTCAAATGTAGAAGTGATAGTTAGAATGGAGGGATGAAGTTATGTCTAGAATAAAAAAATACTTCTTAGATCAGGCAATGCTTAGAGCAAAGATAGATGAATATCTTGCTCAAAACTTCTATACAGCGGGATATTCTGGAGTTCATATAATTCAAAGTGGTCTTGGCACAAGAATTCACATATATGCGGAAAGACCTGCACTTATAATTGGTAGGAAAGGAGCAACAATTAGAAGATTGCAAGGAGTGTTCCAGAAAGTCTTTGGTTTAGAAAACGCTCAAGTAACTGTTAGTCAACCAGATAATATGGAGCTTAATGCAAGAGTTCAAGCATTTAGAGTTGCTAGATCTTTAGAAATGGGTTATCATTTTAGAAGGGTTGCTATGGCAACATTAAGGAGAATAATAGAAGCTGGTGCTATTGGGGCAGAAATAGTAATAAGCGGTAAATTAACGAATGAAAGAGCTAAATTTGAGAAGCTTCAAATGGGTAAGGTAATCAAAACTGGGGATATTGTGGATCAATATGTTGATAAAGCAGTTTCAGGTGCAAAACTTCCTCAAGGAGTTTATGGTGTGAGAGTTATTATAGTTAAGCAACAGGCATCGCAACCGCATATATATGAGAAAGGAGAAGATGAAATCAAAAATGTTATTCAATCTTTAAGAGAGCAGGTAGAAGAAATTAAATCTGAGGAAGGACAAGAAAAACTAGAGGAAATGATGGAAGAAATAAGTGAAGAAAAGGAGGTTGAGGAAGGTGGGGAAATACAAGCTCAAAATGAGTGAACTGAGAAAAATGCAGGATGAAGAAATTAAGAAAACATTAAATGATACGATATCTGATTTGACAGTATTAAGACATAAGGCATCTACAGGTTCACTTGATAATCCAGCTAGAATAAAACAGCTTAGAAAAAATAAGGCCAGAATCTTGACATTACTTAATGAAAAGAAAAAGACTCAAAGTAAATAAATGTGACCTTTTTTGAAAGTAAATAGAAAAAATTTATTATATCATGAAATAATTGGATTAGAAGTTTGTATCATTAAGCATTTGGATCCTTCTTTAGAAGGTAAATGCGGAAGAATATTTTATGAAACAAAAAATACTATAGTTTTGGAAACAGATAAAGATAAATTAAAAATTTTAAAAAAAGGGGCAGTTCTTGAATTTAGAGTCGATAGTGAAAAAATAATTATTTTAGGAGACGAGTTGATAGGAAGGCCTGAAGACAGAGCTAAAAATATATTAAAATGATATTTGTTATTGTTTAATACAAATTATTTTTTAGATAATTTTTTACTTTTTAGCTTAATGCTTTAGATTTATGATTATTCTAATTAAAAAGACATGTTACAAATCTCTAAACATGATTTTGTAAATCTATATTTGTTTTTATTTATACGTAATAATATTTAAATTTTGTAATATAGAGTAGTTATTAAAAAGTATTAAGTTTCAAAGAATAAAGGCGAATAATATTGTTTATTAATTTGAAAGATGGAAGAATAATTGAGCTTAGGGAAGCAAATCCAAAGGATTCAGAAAAGATCATAGCGTTTTGGTCTAAGTTAATTAATGATTTTACTTCATATAGGCTATTCAATTATACAGGTAAACTTAGCAAACCAGATGTGCTGGAAAATAGAATTAAAAACAAAGAAATAAATATCGATTTAGCTATAAGCGATAATTATGTTGTTGGTGATGTGATAGTTACTATAGGTCCGAAATTTGGCATTATGCTCCAACCTCACATAGCAGAAATCGCTTATGGTTTATCTGAGGAGTTTAGAGGAACTGGTCTTATCTATGCTCAAATTTTTAGTGCGGTTTCCAAAATTGATGTCAAATATATTATGGCTTATGTTGATCTTGAGAATATAAGATCTATAAAAATATTAGAAAACTTAAAGTGCGAAAAGAAAGCGGAATTGCCTGAATTTATTTATGATAACGTTAAAAAGCAATTAAAAACTCTTCTTCTTTATATGTGCAATAAAGACCTGTTGTTTAGTGAAGCTCAAAAAAAGATTAAACAAGTCGGGATAAATATTAAAGATTATCACATAATCTAATTAATTAGGTTATTAATGTTTACTTTTAGAATAATATATAAAAAAATAATAAAAATGTCATTTGTTATCTAATATTGTAAGAAAATAAATTAGCTCTTTTAATTTTTAGGAATATATAGGTTTCATATTGTAAGAGTTCCAATAGAGTTTATAAGTATCATTTTTTACTTTTTGATGTGCGGTAAAATAAGGAATCGCGATAGGTGTAAGGTTAATGCCAGAGCAGAAAACAATAAAGAATTTGCAGATACCTGGGGTGGTTCCACCCCAAAAAAGCTGTAGTGATCCATATTGCCCATGGCATGGATCACTTAAAGTTAGAGGTGTATTATTAGAAGCTGTTGTTGAAAAGCTAAGAACAAAGGAAAGTGCAGTTGTAAGGCATGAGTATTTGTATTATGATCGTAAGTATAAAAGATACGAGTGGAGGAGAACTAAAAAGCACGTGCATGTTCCTGCATGTTTAGATATAAAGGAAGGAGATAAAGTATTAATTGGTGAAACTAGACCATTATCAAAAACTATAAAGTTTGTAATCTTAGGTAAGCATACATAAGGGGTGCTAAATAAATGCCAAAGAGGAAGAAATATGGAGCAGTGCTTTCAAGAAGAGGATTAAGTGCAGGTCTTCAAGTTGGTTCAACAGCATTTGTAGCAGATAATAGTGGGGCTAAGGAAGCTTTAATTGTTGATGTTCCATTAGTGAAGACCAGGGTTAGGAGATTAGCAAGAGCAACTGTTGGTGATTTAGTGGTAGTGTCTATTAAGAAAGGAACTCCTCAAGTTAGAAAGCAAATAAGTTATGCCGTTGTTATAAGACAGAAAAGACCTTATAAAAGGTCTGATGGTACTTGGATATCATTTAACGACAATGCACTAGTTTTGGTTAATCCTGATGGAACTCCCAAAGGAAGCGAAATAAGAGGTGCAGTTCCAAAAGAAGTAGCAGAAAGATGGCCTACGGTAGCTAAGCTTGCTACCTCAATTATATGAGGTGTTATATATGATGAAATCATCTAGTCCTAGGAAACAGCGTAAGTTTTTATTTAATATGCCTCTTCATTTGAAACATAAGTTGGTAACAGTGCAATTAAGTAAAGAATTAAGAGAAAAATTTGGAATTAGAAACATGCCATTAAGAGTAGGCGATAAGGTTAAAGTTGTTAAAGGATCATATAAAGGAAAATCAGGTAAGGTATCAGAGGTAGATCTAAAAAGATTGTTTGTTAAAATTGAAGGTATTACAAGGAAAAAAGCCGATGGGACAGAAATACCTGTCAAATTTAGGCCTTGGAATCTAGTCATCACTGATTTAGATTTAAAAGACGAAGAAAGAAAGAAAATTGTGCAGAGGAGAGGAGGAAAAATGGTAACGCAAGAAGAAAAAAGTGTTTCAGAAGCTAAAGTTGAAGAAAAACAGCCAGAAGAAAAAGAGGGTGAAAAGTAATGGGCAATATGGGAGGAAGCAGATCTATTAAAGCAAAGACAGCACCAGTATTTTGGCCTGTTCCAAGAAAGGTTAGACCATGGACTGTTAAACCATCTCCAGGTCCACATAAAGTTGAACAAAGCCTTCCTTTAATGTTAGTTTTAAGGGATTTATTAAAATATGCCGAATCCGGCAAGGAAGCAATAAAAATAATTGCTGAAGGGAAAATTAAGGTTGATGGAAAAGTAGTAAGGGATTATAAATATCCTTTAAGTGTTATGGATGTATTGGAAATACCAGAAAATGATGAATATTATAGAGTAATTCCCTATCCTACAGATTATCTTAGGTTGCATAAAATATCTAAAGAGGAAGCTAGTATTAAACCTGTTAGGATAGAAAATAAAACAGTAGTGAAAGGCGGTAATATACAATTAAACCTTAGCGGAGGTAGAAATATATTAATTAAACTAAATGAAAAAGAGAAGAAGGAAGTTCCGTATAATACATTAGATACTTTACTAATAGGGTTACCTAATCAAGATATAAAAGATCATATACCATTCCAAATCGGGGATTCAGCATTAATAGTTTGGGGAAAGAACGTAGGTAGGTTAGGCAAGCTAGTATCTATAAATAAACAATGGGGCTGGAAATGGACTTCAATAACCTTAGAAGGAAAAGATGGTAAAAAGATACAAACAGCTCTTGAATACGTATTAGTTGTAGGAAAAGAGAAACCTGTTATTACATTACCGGAGGAGATCGAGTTATGAGCATAGCTTTGGATGATAATGAGGTAAATAAGATATTAAAGTCATGGGAAGAAAATCCTATGACTAAACCAAGAATAGTTAAGGTAACTGTAAATATTGCGTTAGGCCAATCGGGAGAAAAGCTAGTTAAAATACAAGATTTACTAACTCAACTTACAGGTCAAAAGGCTTCTTTAAGAAGGGCTAAAAAAACTGTAAGGCCTTTTGGTATAAGAAAAGGTGAAAATATAGCAACCATGGTTACATTAAGAGGAGAAAAGGCTTATGCGTTTTTAAAGAAAGCACTTGAAGCAGTTGGCTATAGAATCAAAAAGAGTAGTATTGATAAGTTCGGTAACGTGGGATTTGGGATAACTGAGTATATATTATTGCCGGGAGCTAGATATGATCCTGAAATAGGTATAGTAGGGA
>ERZ1669250.606-NODE-606-length-15066-cov-12.220238_pt1 | contig 15066 bp, 19 predicted proteins | sample MGYA00579295_ERZ1669250 | MGnify/ENA primary metagenome ERZ1669250 (study PRJEB41166, sample SAMN08046056) | hot springs metagenome | biome: hot spring; feature: acid hot spring; material: thermophilic sediment; isolation source: thermophilic sediment from acid...
CATGCTTTGAATTTTGAATAGTTACTAAAATAAAAAGTTGTCGATTGAATTTACTATGTGGCGGACCTTGAAGAAATACTAAGACCCAAGATAAGAAGTGTAAAAGACTTCCCTAAACCAGGAATTATTTTCAGGGACATCACGCCCCTGCTCAAAGATCCTATTGCTTTTGGTTCAGTAGTAGATGCGCTTGCAAAGCATTTCGCAGAAAGGCATGTGGATTATGTTGCAGGAATAGAAGCAAGAGGGTTCATAGTCGGCGCAGCGGTTGCCAGCAAGCTCGGCGTGGGCTTTATACCGATAAGGAAAAAAGGCAAGCTGCCCTACAAGACTATAAGCAAGGACTACCAGCTTGAGTATAATACTGAAACAATCGAGATCCACGCAGACGCTGTGGAACCTGGTAAAAAGGTTGCTGTGATAGATGACCTTTTAGCCACTGGTGGAACTTCCGAAGCTGCGTGCGAACTTATAGAGAAACTCGGTGGCAAAGTTGTGGGCATTGGTTTCATTATAGAGCTGAAAGATCTTAAAGGCAGAGAACATCTGAAAGGCAGGGAAGTTTTTTCACTTGTTCAATATTGAGTCGCTGCCATTGCCATTACGATACTAACTTATATTTTTTGTAGCCGAATTATCATCATGCTTAACGAGGCCTCACTTATAGAAAGCGAGCTTACGCTAAGGAAGCTAAGGATAGACAGCACAACCACCGAGACAAGAAGGGCCATTGCAAGGTGGCTTGCGCTTGCATTGGGGCTTGTCAATCCTGGCGAGTCGAGGCAAAGCGTTGTAGAGGTGCTAGATGGCCTTCTCTATTTTCAGTTTGTAAAGCAACAAGATCCTGATGTTGAAATGATAAAACAATACATAGCAACAAATTGGGAACCTATAAACGAGAAGACGCTGAGATACCACCTTCTTCGAATGAAAAGAATGGGTCTTATTGATAATTCGCAAGGCAAGTTTTACTTTAAGCCTCCTGCAAGCGGAGACAGGTTTAATGCCAACGTAGTTTTTTCCAGCATATTCGAACAGAATTTAAAGGAAATCGTTGAAAGAATAGGGAAGGTCATAGAGGAGTTTAGAAACAAGAGCAAGATCATGGGTGAGTAGACGAAGCGTGAGGTTTACTTCTGGATACTGCTTGTAGTGGCAATATTGGGCGCTGCCCTTTATCTGAGGCTTTTCTATCAGCCGGCAGTGAGTATAGTCCTTACCTCACCTACAAACATTAGCCTCTATCCGTATCAGCTAGCAGAGATTCCGATAAAGGTTTTAAACAACGGCGGAACACCGATAAGGAATATGAGTATTGGGGTATATGTCAATTCTACCCTCAACACATTATACAAAGTTACTCTTCCTCCAGGAAAGTTTGTGTTTCTCAATTTTACCTATGTACCGTCTTTCAACTCTACTTTCGAAATAACAGCAGTTGCAGACCCTGGAAGGCTTTATGACATAATCGACAGGCCTCTTGCAAGGTCTACAACTTATCTCTACGTTGCTAAGGCCGAAGAGCCAAGCGCGTATGCGATGCTTCCTGCAGGCAACATAGTAGCAGAGAAGATCGAGCATTTAAATGCCGGCGGCTATGCGCTAGCAAGTTATCTTAATGCAACATACGGCCTTACAAGGATAAAGCTTACTAATGTGTCTTATTTCAACAATTTTCTAGACTCTATTTTGCAGTATGTGCTCACAAATGTTAGGCAGCTTGCTGCTGCCGATGCAACCTATGCTAATGGTACTTCCGCTTCCGCGGTTTGGATTATGGGTTTCTTATCCCCAAATCTCACAAACACAGCAGCGCTCATAAACGGGCTCAAGGCTGAGAATATAAGCGTAGCCGGAAAGCAAGTTACTGTAGTTTACTTTCCAAACGACACGACCCTCTGTAGTTACTATTCGCAAGGTTGGCTTAAGATGCTGTTGGCAAGGCCAGGCAATTGCACAAGCATGTTGTCTGCAAAGCGCGCGAGCTCTGTTCTGCTATCAAGCTTCTATTCCAACACTGCAATAGCTAATGCAATTAACCTTGGCAATTATTCACTAGTAACTCCAGAAGGCGAAAAGGCAGGGGCTTTTGCGCTTCTAGATAATGCGTCTTTTCTCTACTCAACCATATCTTCAAATTCCTTGGCTTATGAAGAGCCCGTTTGTTACGGCCTTATAACAAACACCTCAAATGTTAGCTACTGCTCGCAATACCTATTTCCAAAGAACAACACCTTTGTAGGAACAAACGCTCTTATGAGGACTACTGCATACATAGGCAATTACAACCTTTCAGTATTTTCTCTACTTAGCTCCTCTTACCTGCTACAGCAAGTGCCGATAAACATAGGTATAATAAGGGGCTTTGAAATAGAAGGAAAGCCTTTGATGTTTAGCTCAGGTATAACAAACATGTGCTCATTCAACAATACCTTCTCATGCTCGAACGTAAGCTTCCTCAACGGGAACCTTTATTTCAGCCTTAAGAATCTAAACTCTACCTTGCATATTCTTAACGCATCCTGCTATTTGCTTCCGCCTTACAAACCCAAGCCTGTAAATGTGACATTGGCAAAAGGCCAGGTTGTGAACATGAGCATTCCTTGTTACGACCTTGGCAAAAGCATTACCGGCCTTGCGCTCAATCTCAGGCTTTTTGTAGGCATAGGCTATTCAATAAATTCAACAAACCACGAGATAATAGGGAGAGCTTACATTCCGATAGGCTGACATGCCCGCAGAGGCCGTTTGAGGGGAAGCATGGACTTATACGCTTCGTTTTTAGCAAAATACGGCACCTTTACTTCTATTCAGCACCTTGCAATGCCGATCATCGAAAGCAAGGAAAACTGCCTAATCATAGCCCCTACAGGCAGCGGCAAGACAGAAGCGGCAATGCTGCCTTTGTTTTCCAGGCTTGGAAGGGAAGAGGAGAAGAGGGGAAAAGGAATACGGGTAATCTACATTACTCCTCTGCGTGCGCTCAATAGGGACTTGCTTAAGAGGCTCAAGTGGCTTGCGTCAGAAGCAGGGATAAGCATAGCGGTAAGGCATGGCGACACACCGCAGTCAGAAAGGCAGCAGCAAGCGGCAAATCCGCCTGCAGTTCTTATCACCACTCCAGAAAGCCTACAAAATCTTTTCCTTTCAGAGAGGCTCAGGAAAGCACTTGCGAATGTAGAGGCTGTTGTGGTTGACGAAGTGCATGAACTTTTTCCAAACAAAAGAGGCGCACAGCTTGCTATTGCTTTGGAGAGGCTTGCTGTTTATGCAGGCAACTTCCAGAGAATAGGGATAAGCGCAACCATAGGGAATGTGGAAGAGGCAAAGGCATGGCTTTTTGGCAAAAGGTCTTGCAAAATAGCAAAATCAGAAGAGGTAAAAGAGCTGCAAGTAGACATAGAAATGCCGCTTAAGCCTAAAGAGGCCTACGCCTCTTTTAGAAAGCAGTTCGGCCTTAATGATTCTGCGTTGGCAAGGATAGAGCGTATTGCCGAGCTCATAAGAAATTCAAACTCTCTCCTTCTTTTTGCAAACACAAGACAGGTCGTAGAATCTTTGGGAAACAAGCTTATCGCTTTCGACAAACAATATGGCTTTGGAGGCATAGGAGTGCACCACAGCTCGCTAGACAAAAGCGAAAGGATTGCTGTAGAGGAGGCGTTCAAGAACGGTAAAATAAAGAGCATAATAGCAACAAGCTCATTAGAACTAGGCATTGATATCGGAACTGTGGACATGGTTGTGCAATATGGTTCTCCAAAACAAGCTACAAGACTTGTGCAGAGAATTGGCAGGGGCAGGCACAGGGAACAAATCGCATCGCGAGGTAGTATAATAGTCTCCACAGCCCTAGAGGCTCTAGAATCTCTCGCAATATTGGAGCAGGCAAAGAAGGGCGAGCTTGAACAATACCATGTACAAGCCAAAGCGGCAGACGTGGTGATAAACCAGCTGTGTGGCATGGTGCTGGAAAGGAAGGAAGTAAGCAAAGACGAAGCCTATTCTATAATAACGTCAGCATTCCCTTTTGCACAAATGACAAGAGATGAGTTCTATAAAATAGTGCAATTTGCGTTAGAACAGAGGCTCATTAAAGAAGTGGGCGGTAAACTAGGCCAGGGTTCCAGGACTAGAAGCTACTTCTATGCAAACATAAGCACAATACCCGAAAATGCCAAATACACAGTGATAGAATCCGTAACCAACAAGGTCATTGGTTTTCTTGATGAAGAGTTTGTTGCAAACTACCTAGACGAGGGCGTTGTTTTCATAACCAAGGGCATGCCTTGGAGGGTAATAAGCATAGATGGCTATTTGATAAAAGTTGAGCAAAGCAGCCAAGTAGAGGCAGCAATACCTGATTGGGAGGGCGAAGATTTGCCAGTTACTAGAAAAACTGCAGAGGCCGTTTTTGAAATGCTTGATTCAGGAAAAATTCAGGCAGATTGGCTCGACATAAATTCTCTCAGCGCGATCAAGAAACTTAGGAATGAGCAATCAAGATATTTGCTGCCTTCTTTAAGAAAGGTTGTTGTTGAAAACACTGACGAGGCCTCTGTAGCGTTGATTCCTGCGGGTAAGCAGGCCAATGAGCTCATAGCGAGGCTTATCTCCTTTGCCATATCTGCAGCAGGATACGAGGTATCGGCAGCCGCTACGCCCTATGCAGTAATAGTAAGGTTTGGCAATTCGATAAAAAGGCCAGACCTTATCCGGCTTTTGACAAGTGGCAGCCTTCTAAACCTCCTAGACGGCGACGCGTATCTTATCAACTCAGATGTTTTCAGGTATAGACTAGTGCAAGTGGCTAAGCTTTCAGGAGTTGTCGAGAAAAATGCAGTGCTAACAAGGCGCGACACTACAAGGCTTGTAAACTTCTATAAAGGGACTCCCCTTTTTGAAGAGGCTAAAAGAGATACTCTTGCCAATTACTTTGATTTGAACGCTGCAAAGGAGATTCTGGAGAAAATAAAGAAAAAAGAGATTGAAGTCAGCGTCGTAGAGGGCTTATCTCCTTTCTCCAAGGAAGTAATAAGCAGTGCGTTTGCATATGCTGAGCTTTTGATAGAACCGCGCAGCGAGAGTGAAATAGAGGAGCTTAGGAAAGAAATAGTGGGAAAGCAGGTAGAGCTCCTTTGCACCTATTGCGGCTTTGCCTTCTTCCATGAGATAAAGGAGAAGGATGAAGAGATCAAGTGCCCCAAGTGCAGAAGTCCGATGCTCTGCTTTTACTCCGATTCCAGAGCAGGGATAATGGAAAAGAAGAAAAGGGGCAAGGAGCTTAGCGAAAAAGAAGAAGAGGAGTACGCAAGTATGGTAAAAGAGGCAGGGCTTGTAAGCTCCTACTCAAACAGGGCGCTCATAGCCCTTTCCACTTATGGCATAGGCTTTTCTACAGCCTCAAGAATCCTCAGGCTATCAAGGAAAACATACAGTGAGCTGTTTGTGGACTTGCTGATTGCACAGAAGAATTTCATACGCACAAAGAAATATTGGCAAGAAAGGTCAAAGCTTTAGCTTCTCAGCGGGTATTTCGAGCACTTTAGCAATCTCGTTCTTGTCTGCCGCGTTGACCTTCTCCGCCAGTACCTCAAGATGGTTTATGTTGCACTTCCTTGGCTTTGGCCTAAGCTCTGTTACTATGCTCACAAAATTATCATCTATTACCTTTACAATCACTGCCTTCCTGCCTGCATCTCTTCCATACTTCTTTATACATACCCTTCCTTCTTCGATTAGTCTCATTTTCTCACCTTCCTAATTTTTTCTAGCACAGTCTCTGCAACCTTGTCAGCAGAAAGCTGGTTAACATCAAGCACAATGTGGAAAGGAGAAAAATCAGAGCCTAGGTGTATGCCGTAAAGCTTTTCATAAAGATCCTTGTTCTCAATGTCTCTTTGCTTTATTATCTCCTTGGCTTCTTCCAAGCTTAAGCCATCTCTCTGCGAAAGCCTCTTAGCCCTTTCCTCCGGGCTCGCCTCGAGCCATATCTTGATGCCAAAGTCGGTAAGCCAAGGTAGCGTGTAGCTTGTTATCACAACATCCCCTTTTGATGCAAGTTCTATGAGCCGTTTGTCAACCTCCATGTCGTATTCGGGATTAGACGCCCTTTCGTGCAGGAACTTCATGCCGTCAGGCGTGTCCCACCAGTTCGCAGTAGCTGGCTTGTAGCCGTGTTCTTTTGCTAGCTCGATGAGTATTTGCGAGCCACTAGCAGTTTTCAAGCCAAGCTCTTTTGCTAGCTTCTCAGCAAGCGTTGTTTTGCCGCTAGCTGGCAGACCGGAGATAAGTACGCACTCCATTCAAAAACCTAGTGCGCCATCATTTGCAGCACATAGTTCCTTTCCTTTAGCCCTATGTCATTTAGCTTCATCTCGCCATGCTCTATCCTGCTCGCTAGCGTAACTACCCTCGCTGTGCACCTGCTGCAGAGCACTCCGCCAAATAACCTCTCTACGCTTTTCCTACTTTTCCCTCTCAGCTTGCTTGTTACGCTTATTCCGTTTATTTCAGCGCCGCAGATTGCGCATCTTGGCAATGCATGTGCTTTCCTCTCGTAGTGTATTACGTGCCTTCCTTTTGGCGTTACCCTGTCGAGCCTCCTTACGCTCCTTGATCTATTTTTAGGTTGTGGCAATTCAAAGCACCTCTAGAATGGTTAAGGTTAAGCAAAAGCTTATATATTAATTTAAGCATAAAATTAAAATGCTTAGCATATTGCTAGGCGATTTCTGAGTTAGGTGGTTTTTTGGCAATTATTGGAGACAAGGATGCAGCATACTTGCGCGATCTGTTCAGCAAGAAGATGAAGGGGGAGGTAAACCTGATACTTTTTACCAGCGATTCAGGCGAATGCCAGTTGTGCGATAAGACACTAGAGCTCATGAAAGAGGTAGCCTCGCTCAGCGACAAGATAAAGCTCACTGTTTACGATATCAAAAAGAATGAGAGGGAGGCAAAGTTTTTAGAGGTTGACAAGGTGCCTGCGCTGATAATCGGGGGCAAGAAAATATATCCTGCCTATTACTTCGGCATGCCTTACGGCCACGAGTTTGCGGCACTTGTTAACGACATATTGGTTGCTTCAAACTCCGAAACTACTTTGAAAAATTCAACAAAGGAAAAGATAAGGGGAATAAGCAAAAAACTCAACATAATGGTATTTGTTACCCCCACATGCCCATACTGCCCAATAGCGGTGCACATGGCGCACCAGTTTGCAATAGAGAACAGCAACATAAAGGCTCAGATGATAGAAGCGATGGAGTTTCCAGAGCTTGCTGACAAATACGGCGTCATGGCTGTTCCAAAAATTGTGATAAACGACGCTGTGGAGTTTGAAGGTGCGGTGCCTGAGGAAATGTTTTTGGAGTATATCGACGAAGCAGTAAAAAAGGCTCAGTAACCTTGCTAATCGCTAATAGAAGCTGAGCTGTTTTAGGCGTGTGTCTTTGTTTCTAGAAAGGTTATCTGCCTTTCTTAGCGTAGACTCGATTTCTTCTTTTATTTCGCTGTTGAATTTTCCTTCTTGCGACACCATATAGTAGGATTTTCTTTTTAACTCTTTTAGATCTTTAGAATTAAGGTTGTAATAATTCAGAAATACACTGACGGAGTTGATAGGCTTTCCATCATAGAGGCGCACAACCTCGTGGTTCTGAATTATTTGAGCATTCCTGTCTGTTAATATTATTGCATAAGCTATCGCTTGCTTAAGGTCTTCGCTATGATCTCTCGATTTGTCCTCAATTACTGTTATTTCCACCCCGCCATTTTTGTGTTTTACCACTACAGCATCAGGCGTGCCTCTTAGCCCATATGTCGGGCTGCATATAAATGCCGAAAATATGATGTCTTTGCCAGAGCGTATGCTTTCAATTATTTCTTGTGGAGAAATTTCTTTTGGAGATGTTTTCAAATTGCGCATGTTAGCCAATCTTTCATGATCTATAATGCCTAATATTGGGTGTATGTAGTTTGGTATGTGATTTCCTTCATTTGCGCCAATCTGTGCAAGACTGCCTGCCCCTACACAAACTTTTTTAAATCCGCAGTTTTCGCAGATTCCGTTGAATGGCTCCCCCGTAAAGCCACCATGATATATTGTCTGCAGGATTAATATTTCTTTTTATAATGTTGAGCTTGCTTAGAGGAGAGGCCACTAAAAGCAACAAATAGAAAAGATTTATAAATGATAAAAATAATAAACTACTACGACGCTTCCTTTTTTATGAGGCGTTATTGATGAGAAGAGGTTCTTTAGAATTTTGGCCACATAGACGAGCAAAGAAGCTCATGCCTAGAGTTAGGCATTGGCCTGCGTCTACTGCAGCAGTGCCTTTAGGCATAGTGGGTTTCAAGGCAGGAATGACGCACATTATGCATGTTGATACTACTGAAAGCCCGTCTAAGGGAACAGAGGTAATGGCCCCTGTTACTGTAATAGAAGTTCCGAATATTGTTGTATATGGTATAAGGTTTTATTCTACAGACGACTATTCTTATGAAAAGCCGATTCTTGAAGTGTTTGATAAGCAATCTGCTGCGAATGTAGGAATCAAAAACCCAAAGCACACAAGTCTTGATGATGCGTCGAAGGCAGAGTTTTCAGACTTGACCCTTCTAGCTTATGTCAATCCTGAAGGCGTAGGTTTTGGAATAAAGAAGAGGCTTAGGTTTGAGATTCCACTAGGTGGAAAGAAAGAAGAAAAGCTAGAGGTTGCAAAGAAGCTCCTAGGAAAAGAAGTCAAGCTTGCAGACGCGTTTAAGCCTGGTGAGTATGTAGATGTTACTGGGATAACAAAAGGCAAAGGATGGCAAGGCCCTATAAAGCGTTTTGGCGTTTCTAGACAATTCCACAAGGCTACTGGAAAGGTAAGGCACGTCGGTACTTTGGGCCCATGGCATCCTCCAAAAGTCCTCTACTCAGTGCCTATGGCAGGCCATATGGGCCACAATTACAGGACTGAGCTGAACAAAAGAATAATGAAAATAGGAAGTGCTAACGAAGCTAAGAACATAAGCGTGGCTGGCGGATTTCCGCATTATGGCGAAGTAAGACATGACTTTATGCTTGTATACGGCTCGGTGCCAGGCACGCCAGGAATGCTGCTTAGGATAAGAAAGGCTCTAAGGCCTACAAAGCCAGTAAGCGAGCCAAAGATTACTTACGTCTCTACAAGTTCAAAAATAGGTGCATAAAATGGAAGCTGACGTTTATGATGTTCAGGGCAACGTAGTAGGCAAGGTTAGCCTACCTGCTATTTTTTCTTCTAGCTTGCAGTACAGCACAGACCTTGTGCTTCGTGCTCTGCTTTCTGAGCAAAGCCGGAATTATCAGCCGCAAGGCAGGGACCCACTTGCCGGATTGCGAACCTCTGCCACTTACGTAGGCAGGTACAACACCTACAGAACCCTTAGGCACATGGGAGTAGCAATAAGGCCTAGGCAAAAGCTTGCAAAAGGGGCAATGGGAGAGGTAAGAAGGATACCTTCAGCAAGAAAGGGCAGGCGAGCTCACCCTTCAAAGGTTGAGAAAAAGATTGTGGAAAAGATAAACAAAAAAGAGTACAACAAAGCCATTGCTATGGCTATTGCCGCAACCGCCAATGCCAACGAGGTTGCAAAGAGGCACATATTCAAGAACAAGCTGCCTATTGTAGTAAGCGATGATGTGGAAAAGCTTAGCAAAACAAAAGACGTGCTAAATTTGCTATTTAAGCTCGGCTTGAAAGAAGACATCGAGAAATCGCACGAGCCCAGGCTTAGGAAAGGGCTTAGGCGCTCGGCTAGGAGAAGGCACTTCAGGTATAGTGTATTGCTTGTAGCAAAAGATGCTAGCAAGCTTGAGAAGGCAGGAAGGAACATACCTGGCGTTGATGTAGCAAGCGTGGACAAGCTTAACATAAGCCTGCTTGCGCCTGGCGGCATGCCAAGGCTTGTGGTTTGGACAAAGGGTGCAATAGAGAGCGTGAAGGTGTAATTATGGAGTTTCTTCTTTACCCTGTAGCTACAGAAAAGGCAATAAATATGATTGAGAAAAATAATGTTATAACCTATGTCGTAAGGCTTGATGCAACAAGCAAGCAAGTCAAGGATGAATTCGAAAAGGCATTCAACGTCAAGGTTGAAAAGGTGAACCTTGCAATCTCGCCTACAAACGTCAAGAAGGCGTACATAAAGCTCGGCAAGGAGTACAAGGCCAGCGACATAGCGTTGAAGCTTAAGTTGGTGTAAGAATGGGCAAGAGGCTAAAGCAGCAAAGAAGAGGAAAAGGAAGCAATGCGTATACAAAGCCGCCTAAGAGCGGGAAGGTAGATGCAGCCCTGCCCATACTTGACAAGTCAACAACCCTTAGAGGAGAAGTTACCGAATTTATCGACAATCCTCTTCACACCGCTCCACTAATGCGCGTTGTCTATGATACAGGCTATTCAAGCATTCTCATAGCGCCTGAAGGCATAATGCTTGGCAGCAAGGTTGAAGCTGGGGAGCAGGCAGGCATAGGTATCGGCAACGTGCTCCCTCTTAGGAACATTGCAGATGGAATTTATGTATGCAATATAGAGCTTAGGCCTGGCGATGGCGGCAAGCTGGCAAGGTCTTGCGGTGCCTATGCCACAATAATCTCTCATTCTGGCGATACTGTAACGCTTATGCTTCCTTCAAAAAAGACCGTAGAGCTGAGCGCCGATTGCAGGGCAGAGATAGGAGTGGCAGCAGGAGGCGGCGCGGTGACAGAGCCTATAATGAAGGCAGGAAAGAACTACTACATAATGCACGCAGTAAACGCAAAATGGCCTGTCAACCGAGGAGTCAAGATGAATCCTGTAGACCATCCATTCGGTGGCAAGCAGCACCACAAAGGCTATTCCTCAATGGTTTCGCGTAATGCGCCGCCTGGAGCTAAGGTAGGCCACATTGCCGCAAGGCGCGTAGGCAGAAAGAAGCGTGGTTGAAATGGCAAAGCAGTTCTCATATAGGGGCAAGACGCTTGAGGAATTGCAGGCAATGAGCATTGCGGACTTTGCAAAGCTTCTTAATGCTAGAGAAAGAAGGGCTGTGCTCAGGCAAGGAACAGACTACAAGCTTTTGCTAAAGAAAATAGAAAAGGCAAGGAAGCTTGGCAAAAAGATAAGGACCCATGTGCGCGAAGCGGTAATACTGCCATCTTGGGTAGGATTAACCTTTGGCGTGCATGACGGCAAGGAGTTCAAAGAAATAACCATAACGCCAGAGATGATAGGCCACAGGCTTGGTGAGTTTGCTTATACTACTAAGAGGGTGCAGCACTCTGCGCCTGGCATTAGGGCTACGCGTGGAAGCAAGTTCTTAGCGGTGAAATGATGCATAAGTACTCTTTCCCTGTTGACGACACAATGGCTGTTGCTCAGGCATACGATGTCAACGCCAGCTACAAGGATCTTTGCATAGTGTGCGATGCGATAAGGCACAAGAAGGTAAACGAGGCGATGGCAATACTCGATGGCGTAATAAGCAAAAAGAAGCCTATTCTGTTCAGGCGATTCAACAAGCACATGGGTGCAAGGCACGAGCTTCATGGCAGAAAGGGCGGCTATCCTGTTGTTGCTGCCAAAGAGGTTAAGAAAGTATTGCAGAATGCAATTGCAAATGCCGAGTTAAAGGCCATAGATCCTGATGGTGCGATTGTGCTCTACGCTTCTGCAAACAAGACAAGGATAGAGAGGCGTTTGCCTTCCAAAGGAAGCCTTTCTTGGGGAAGAGGCATGTATGGCTTTGCTGCCAGGGTGCACAGCGACATAGAATATGCGAAGATAGAGCTTGCCATAGCAATGCCTGAGGAAATCAAGGCGAGCACAAGCAAAAAGACAAGCGAGGTCAAGGAGCAGAAAGGTAAGGCTGAGAAGGAGAATGAACAGAAGGCAGAAGCCAAAGGCGTAGAAAAGCAGGATAAGCAAAAAGAAAAAAAGAAAGAGACAAGCGGAGCAGGAAAGGCCATCGAGGGCAATGTCCAGAGTGGTGAGAAAGCATGATAGAGAGAAAATTTGTTGAAGACATGCTGATAAAGGCAGAGGTTAGCAAATACCTAGAGAATGCTTTGAGCAAGGCAGGCTTTTCAGATGTGGAGATACAAAAGACGCCCATGCTCACAAGGATTACTGTTTGGGTTACAAACCCAGGCAGAGTAATAGGCAGGGGCGGCGAGTCAATAAACATGCTCACAAAGGCGATTTCGGAGAGGTTCAAGATAGAGAATCCTCAAATAAGCGTTGCTGAAGTGAGCAATCCTATGCTTGAGCCCAGGCTTGTTGCCAGGTACATAGCAAACGCCTTGGAAAGAGGGGCTAATGCAAGAAGCCTTCTGCACTCAGTGCTTGAGGACATAATGAAAAACGGGGCCATGGGTGCTGAGCTCATTGCAACTGGCAAGCTTGCTGCAAAAGGAGCTAAGTCAAGGCAGATAAAGGTCACGCAAGGCTACATACCAAAGGCAGGCAACGTCGTAAAGCTGGTAAAGACTGCGAAGCTTGCTGCTTATCCTAAATACGGAGCTATAGGAATTGTTGTTAGAATTGCAAAGCCGGGTACTGTATTCCCGCAACCTAAGAAAAAGCAAAAGTCGAAGGCAGAGCAGGCAGAAGCAGAGGCAGCTTCACAGCAGCCTGCTAAAGCAGTACAAAATGAAAAGAAACCTGAGGAAGCGCCCGTGAGCCAGATTCCGGTTCAAGCTGCAAAAGAGGGCCAGCAAAGCCAGCAGCAACAGCAGGCAGAGCAGAAGCAGTCGACAAGAAAATAAAAATATATTTATATGTTGCTTATCAAACAGGTATAATATGCACATCAAAGATCTTCGTTCCTTGACGCCTGAAGCGTTGCAATCAAAGCTTAGCCAACTTCAACTCGATTTGTCTATTGAGAAAAGAAAGATTGCAAGCACGGGCGTGCAGACAAAGAAGGCAAAGATAAGGGAGATGAAAAGGACTATTGCACAGATAAAGACGCTTCTTAAGGAAAGAGGTGTAAGCACATAATGGTAGAAAGCGAAATAGATCCAATTACTGGCTTGCCAAAAGAGCTGAACGTCTACGAGGTCCTTGAGCGGGAGACTGCAACAAAGATAAAGATCTATACCAAGAAATCGAAGTTCAATAAGCTTGTCACTGTCGTTGAAGGGCTATCAGGCGAGGAGCTCAAGAAGGTCGCAAAAGAGCTAAAGAACAGGCTCTCCTGTGGTGGCACAGACAAGAACGGGGTAATAGAGCTTCAAGGCGACCATAAGGAAGCAGCTAAGAAAATCTTGCTCGCTCTCGGCTACCATGAATCGAATATAGACGTCCTCTAGCAAGCTCAGCACCACTGCTAGCTAACCTTTTAATAAATAGATTCCCAAATATGTGTGATGCTAGCCTTGCCTGCAGCTTTGCTTATTCCTTTGCTTTTCCTGATACCTCTAGCAGCGCTTCCTGAAAGATATTCGTTCAAGCTTGTTGTTGCATCATCTTTCCTCCTTTTGCTTGTTGTACTCTATGCTTTGCTATTTGCCAACTTCTATGGCTTTAATTATTTGCAAGCGTCTTTTTCCTATTTGCCAGGCCTGCAGTTCAGCTTTTCCCTAACTCCATTTTCTCAAGTCCTAGTGCTTCTTGCCGCGTTACTCGTTTTCGTGTCCTCGCTACTGCTTGAAAGCTATATCAAGGAATCAAAGAAGCTCTATGCTGCGCTTTATCTTGTTATCTCCTCCTCGCTTTTAGGAGTTTTCACATCTTCAAGCCTTCTTCCTTTCTATATGTTCTGGGAGGTCAGCGAGATCGTTATGTTCTTCATGATCTATTCCTTCGGCGGCTACAACAGGCGATACGCGGCCATAAAATTCCTCATCTTCTCGCTCGTTTCAAGCCTCCTGCTTCTCCTCGGCATAATGCTCATATTTGTTGGAAATACAGCCCACTCCCTTAGCATAGCATACCTAGTAAGCTCGCCGGGCTCTCTAGAGCCGGGGTTTGCATTTGCTGCCTTTATTTTGCTAGCGCTTTCTTTCAGCATAAAACTGCCAATATTCCCTTTACATACTTGGCTTCCTGATGCCTACTCAGAATCCCCTACGCCCAGCACAATGCTGCTTGCCGGCGTATTGTCAAAGTTCGGCGCGTACGGCATGCTGCTTTTGTTTCTTATGATGCCATTTGCTTCTTCCTATGCAAAGATCTTTGCCTTGGCTTTTGCTTTCTCAGCCTTCTATTCCAGCTTCCTCGCAATAAGGCAGGCCAACCTTAAGACAAGCATCGCATATGTCAGCATGCTAGACATGGCAATAATTGCCTTGGGGCTTTCTTCTTTCTCAGCCATAGGCTATGCAGGCTCTACCTACGCAATGCTTAGCCACGGCCTTATAATTGCGTTAGCTTTTGCAATTGTTGGAGCAATAGACAACTCGTTTGGCACTACTTTGATAAGCAAGGTGCGCGGGGTGGCAAAGAGCATGAAAGGTCTTGCATACTCCTTCGTATTTGCGAGCTTTGCTATTGTAGGCTTGCCACTTACAAGCTCTTTCATAGCAGACCTTCTCATTTTCATGTCCTTGGTGCATTCTTTCGGAGCACTAGGCGTGTTGCCGCTCCTTGCAGTACTCATGGTTGGCATTTTCCTGTTTTGGCTGATCTCAAGGATGTTTTTCAACATAGGAGAAGCCATTGCGCCGTATGAGTTTCCAAGCTTTTACTCTCTCTTCGCCATAGCTTTGCTTTTCGGTCTTATTATTCTGTTTGGCATTGCACCGTCTTTGCTTCTATCTCCTCTCAGTGTTGGCCTTTAATAGAGTGACATCCGCCCATAAACGGTGTGGGCTTCCCAAGCGCAACAAGGTATGAAGTCACTAAACCCGCTAATACTGGTTTGCCTAGCTCTAAACATAGAGGACTGAGGGTGGGATTTCTCGCTCACTTTGTTAACCGCTTATAAAATGTGGTAATTAAGTGCCTCTGTGACTCTTTGGCTGGGCCTTTCATGCTTATGCAGCATTAGAAACGGTTTAGCCTACTTATGCATGGTTGCAGCTTCCTCCCCATAACCCGCTTCCAGCAT
>ERZ1669250.607-NODE-607-length-15062-cov-3.764243_pt1 | contig 15062 bp, 11 predicted proteins | sample MGYA00579295_ERZ1669250 | MGnify/ENA primary metagenome ERZ1669250 (study PRJEB41166, sample SAMN08046056) | hot springs metagenome | biome: hot spring; feature: acid hot spring; material: thermophilic sediment; isolation source: thermophilic sediment from acid...
CGTCGGCCCCCTAAGCCGAATGTCGGGGGTTCAAATCCCCCCGGGTCCGCCACATCTATTTGTTTATGAATTTTTCTATTAATTAATATTTAATTTTTATATAAGATTCTTTATAAGAAAATTAAAACATAAACAGCCTAATTTTATTTTTGTCATCAATAGAATCTTGTATGAAATTCAAAAATTTTTACTAGTTAAAAATGTTATAAATTGCTTAAAGATTCTTTGATTTTGTTCATATCATTAATTAAATCTTCTTCGTTTACTTGCAACCTACCTTTTAAAGCAAATGATTTAAAATCTTCAATTCTATTTTGAAGGACATCTAAACTTACTTTTGGAAATCCTTGATAGGCATCCATAACTGAAAAATATTTGTCATTTATATCTCCTTCTCTGACAGGGATTAATATAAGATGATAATGAGGAACTCTTAAACCCCTTGCGATTAGGGCTATTGCTTTAGGATTAAATGCTTTTATCATTGCTTTTCCAATCATATTAACAGTTTTATAGAAACTGTAAATCAAGTCATCTGGCATTTCGTAGAAATAAACAAAATGTTTTTTCGGTATAACTAGAGTCTGTCCCCTTGACATAGGAAAAATATCCATAATTACCATTACCTTATCATCGGAATAAACTGTATAAGATTTTTCTTCACCCCTTGCTATTTTACAAAAAACATCTTCCATTAATAGCTCCCTACCCATAGTTTTCTTCATACCGCAATCCGTTGGGGTCAGCTTTATTAATAATTTTGAGTTCTTCTTCATTTAACGCATTAATTGTATCTACTTTTTCTGGAACAATTATTTTCATACCTCCTGTATTTGATACAACTTGATCAATATTGAAGCCCTGTAACACAGCTTTTAATATAGGTCCTTTTTTTGTAAATTCGATTAAAGCTTTGTTTGTACATAAAATTGTTTTTAAATTATTGTTTATCCTTGTTGTTCCGTTTCCTGTTGCAAAGTCAACTTTCTTAACTAATACCCTAGGATCATGCCTGGCCCATATTATTATTTTCTTAACTATAGGATATAAATAAGCAGTTGCAGCACCGCCTGGAAGTTTAACCTTGGGATTATCATAGTTACCAATTGCTGTTAAATTTATGTTTGCTTCTTCATCTATTTGAGCTGTTCCAAAATACATAAGATCCATTTTACCTTTTGCTGCGATATCAAATGCATCTATAGTTGTTACGGTTGCTATATTTCCTTGCTCAGAATAAGGATCTCCTGTCGAAGGTCTTACCATTACTTGGTTTGGATCTGTTAAGAATGGTTCCGCAACACTATGATAAATAAAATCTTTTTTAAGATATAAAGAAGCGTATACCATAGCTAATTGAGGCAATAAGCTATCTAAACCATGGTATACATAATCCTTATCCTCTATAAAGCTCCCTAAACACTTTATCATAATATCTGTAGGCCTTGCTGACATCAATACCACCTCTTCATTAAATTGTTGCTAATCCATTCCATAGCTTTACCTTCCTTAGCATAGTTATAATAATCGCCTATAGCTTTATAATCAGCCTCATATATAGGATACATCGCTGTTGGCCATGCACCATTCTTAGAATTAACAACTGCAGTTACATGAAGTAAGGTCGAAGATAACTGTTCTGTGTTTCTTTTCTTAAGTTCTTCTTTATCTACAATTTTTTCCGCTGTTATTATCACTTTTTTAGCAGCCCTTATTTTTAATTCATCCTCATATTTTGGACCTAATATAACTGAATTTCCATATTCATCGCTCATGTGTACATGAATTATAGCTACATCTGGTTCAATAGATTTAATTATAACAATATCTTCATTAGTAAATGGATCCTTTATGATTTTCCACGTATTTCTTTTTTCATGTATTTTAACTAAATCTGAACCTATTATTCCTCTAACAGGCATAAATGGAACTCCTTGAGCTCCTGCCCTTAATCCAGCAATAACTGCCCCACAAGTATCTTCTAAATAATCGACTTGCTTTCTTTCGGCTGCCTTTCTTACGCTTGGAGAAAGGCCAAAGTGTTCAAATGTTGCCATAGCTGCTCTAATCATTTTAAGCTTATTAGCTGCAGTTAAAACATCTAATCCAAACCCTGGCTCTCTATCAACAAAAGACAAATCCTTTTTATTTGAATTAATTAGAGCCGCAATGAAACTCATTGGATTTCTAAAGAATGTCATTCCACTGATTGTAATTAAATCACCGTTATTTATAAGATCAACCGCTTCATTTAAGCTCATAATTTTACTAGTGGGCATAAACACCTACCTTTTAATTAATGTATTCATCAGAGTATATATTTTTTTACTATTAGGAATTATAAAGATAAAGATAGGATGTTAGTCCTTGATATCATTTTTATGAATTCTACTTATCAAATTGATATATTTTTATAAGCAAGAAAATGATTTATTTTATTAATGCAAGTATTCCCGCTAAAAGTAATAGAATAAAACCTATTCCAAAACCTCCAAAAGCAATAGGTATAGATATGAAGGCAGATAATATTAGTAAAATTCCTGAAGCAACTTTGTCGTTTATAGAAATACCAATAGCGGCAAGTATTACAGATATACCACCAATAGCTAGTGGAAATAGCATAAAAGAATATCCATAAGCATAATAATGCCTGTAGTATCCCATCATACCTCCCATAAAGCCATATGAATAGTAAAATCCAGTTAGTATAAAAATAGAAAGCATAACTGTTACCAATAATACTAACAAAAGTCCTATTAAACCCAATATTTTATATGTTTCCAATTTTCCACCTAAAATTATGTTGATTTTTTACCTTATTAATTTTTCATCATAATAATCAGTTCCAGTTATAAATTAAAGAGATTTAAAAAATTTAAAATTGAATAAAATAGTTTAATTTAGGTGTAGTTAAAGATTGATTATTATTTTTCTAAATATTCCAACAAGTCTGTTATCATGACTTTAGCTGTTGAAATCGCTGGTCCTGCAGGACCAGTTAAAGTAATTGTATCGTTATCAACATTAAATACGACGCAGTTATAATTTTTGGACACTTTAGCAAGTTGAGAATCCATTTCTATTTCCTCTAAACTTATCCTTTTGTTGTTTCCGTCAAAATATGCTATATATTTTACTCTTTTCCCTTCGTTTAATGCCCTTCTAACTCTTTCTTCATCTACGTTTAATAAAGATTCTCTATTGACTTCTTTTATTGTAGATGAAATGCCTAAAGTGTTTAATATTATAGTCAACTTTGCTGCTGCATCATAACCATCTATATCGATTTTCGGATCAGGTTCAACTAAGCCTAGCTCTTTGACTTTTTCTATGGCACTTTGTATTGAATATCCATTCTCAATTAAACTTAAGATATAGTTTGTTGTAGCATTTAATACTGCCTTAATTTCCTTTACGTTTCTTCCTTTGAGTCCTTTCGCAACATCAATAGCAGGGGTACCGGCCATGACTGTTGCTCTATATCCGAAAAATAGGTTTTTGGTTTTAGCTTTTGCCATCAAATAATTAAATTGTAATGCAAGACCGGTTTTATCAGCAGTAATTATGTTAACATTATTATCGAGTAATGTATTATATAGTGATAAATTAGGTTCTCCATTATAATATGATGGGGGTATTGTTATAAAAGCTATATCAGGCATTAACTCATTGATTATACTTAATAAATCTTTATTCTCTTTTTCTCCTTTTGGATACTCATTAATTAAATTTTTTAAATCTGATTTCCAGTTAGTTTTTAATTTATAAACTCCCTTGGATGTTAATACAGCTACAATTTTTATCTTGTCAATAGAAATTATTTCTCTAGCTAAAGCTTTTCCCACATTTCCAAAACCTATTAATATTCCCTTTTTCACTTTAATCTCCACTAAAAACTTTATAGCAAAGTTTAAAATTATTTAGCATTTAGAATTTAAATTTTTAATTGCTATATTAGTTGCTTCGTAAGGATCTTTAGCCTTGGTTATTCCTCCCCCAATTATTATAATATCTGCCCCAGCCGATGATACCAATGGCACTTCTTCAGGCTTAATACCTCCAGCTACAGCAACTATTCCTCCAAAATTATCTTTTATTTTCTTTATTAATTGGGCGTAATTTCCTGCAGTTACACCCATTTTTACCTGAACATCAATTCCTATGTGAAGTAATGCAACATGAACCTTAGAATTCTTTAACTTTTCCACACCTTTCAGAATATCATCAACTCCAATAAGGTCTCCATAAACAATACCTCCCCATTTGTTTGCTTCATCAACAGTTTCTTTTATTGTTTCTATATTAGTTGCCGCTGATACAGAAACAGCATCAGCCCCATTATTAAATGCTAGATTTGCCTCTAAAGCTCCAACATCCATGATTTTTAGGTCAGCAAAAACTAAATGATTTCCCTTTAAGGAGCGCAATAATTTAACAGAATTGATTCCATAAGATTTTATAAGAGGAGTTCCTGCCTCTAGAATTAGGTTTTCTCTTCTCTCAACACTCGATGCTATAGAAATAGCTGAATTTATATCAGTAAAATCAAGAGCTACTTGTAATAGTTTTCCACACTTCTCTAGCCTCTCTATGAATTTTATTGTCAAACAGTTCACCGCTTTATAATTTTTGTTTTTAACTTTAAAAATGATTATGTTTAAGTGAACTTGGCTTAGTGAAACTCAAGGATTTCAATGCTATTTAATATTGCTTGTTAATTAGAAAGATTTATTAAATCCCATAATTATTAACAAAATTGTCAGGTGAACTATTGTGGGTAGAAATTTTAAGAAACTTATTAAATATTTTTCATTTGTGTTTATATTTGTATTTATTCTTGCTGTCTTCAGCCCATTATCATTTGCGCTATCAAATAAAGAAAACAATAATGGCGCATACTATTATGGACCTTCATTAAATGGCACTTATATAAATGAATTACCGAAAAACACTATGATTAGCTTTTCGATATTTTTCCCACCAAAAAACTATTCTTATCTTCTATTTCTGTCACAAGAAGTAGCAAATAAACAAATGAAGCCATTAAATAGGAGTGAAATAATGAAAATGTTTGCTCCTTCTTCTCAAGAATTTAATGAAGTAATAGATTTTCTAAAATCACAAGGATTCATGATAACTTATCAAAGCCCTGATAGACTTTCAATTATGGTTGAAGGTCCCGCTTATTTGGTCGAGAAATTATTTGGCACAGATTTTGGTCTTTATAGAAGCTATAACGGTATAATATATTATGCACCTAATAGCAACCCTAAAATACCATCTATATTATCTAACACTTTAATATTTGGATTAAATAACTTTACTCAATTTAAGCCTCCTTACATAGTTTCTGGAAAAATAATAAACAAATATTTTGTCCCATTAAATAGTTCTAGTTATAAGCTGTTAAGTAATTTTAATTTTAGGAAATATCAAATGGCAGGGGCAATCACTTATTATACTCCTGGAGATTTTGAAGGTGCATATAATGTTACGAATATAATGAAATACAGCAATAGAACATCGATTGCTATAATAGATGCATACGGGGATCCACTAATTTACCAAGATTTGTCTCAATATGATTCAATGTTTGGTCTTCCCAGCGTAAACTTAACTATAGTGCCTATAGGTCCCTATCATCCGAGTTTAGGAATTGGAACTGGTTGGGATAATGAAACAGCATTAGATGTAGAAGCAGCGCAAACAATGGCTCCATATGCCCATATTTATTTGATTGTAGCATCAAATCCTGCTAATGCGTTATTTGAGGCAATAGATTATGTAGTAAGTTTGGATTTAGCAAACGTAGTATCAATGAGTTGGGGTGCATCAGAAAATACAATAGCCTTAACTGGTTTCTATACATCAGATCCTTATTATGCGCAAGCACAAATGAATTTGGGTTATTCATATGCAGATTACTATTTTGCACTAGGTAGTGCTGAGGGAATATCATTCTTTGCGTCTAGCGGAGATGAAGGAGCTTATGGAGGCACGCCTGAACTTTATGGAGGGGTTATATTCCCTTCAACATCTCCCTTTGTAACTGCTGTTGGAGGAACATCGTTATTTGTTAATGTAACTTCAGGCTACCTATCAGATATGAACTCAACAGGTACTTATGGGTATGAAAATGCTTGGTCAGTTTCTCCACTTTATGGAACCAGCGAAGTAGCTTCTACAGGAGGATATTCAACATTGATACCAAAGCCATGGTATCAAATAGGAGTTGTAAAAGGAACCTATAGGGCTGTTCCTGATGTCGCTGCCGATGCAAATCCATATACAGGCTTTGTTGAAGTCGTAGACGGAGGGTTAGAAGTAATCGGGGGAACGAGTTTAGCCTCACCATTGTGGGCAGGAATAGCTGCGGATATTGATGGATATCTGAACACAAGTTTGGGATTACTGAACCCATTATTATATGATATATATGAAAATAAAACATTATATAATATGGCATTCCATCAAATAAACTTTGGATATAACGGCTATTATTCTTCTAATGGAGGATATAATTTAGTGACAGGATTAGGTAGTCCAAATGCTGGTTTATTAGCCAATGCAATAAAAACAATTATTAATAAGAACCACTTAGAGGTCTCAGTAACAACATATCAAAATGGTGCGCAATATCCATGGTATATGTATAACACATCTTTTGAAATAATATCAGATATAACATATCAAAATGGTTCCATTGTTAAAACAGGAGACTTCAATGCGTATATTTATACATTAGGTGGATTAATAGAGAAAGTACCGCTAACATTTAATGGGGAATACTGGGTTGGAAATGTCTCTATAATGCAAGGAATGCCTTCAAATCTTTGGACAATCGTAGTTAATGGAACATCTAGTAATAACTTAACTGGGTTCGGAGCAACAGATGTTGATATAGGCGTTGGTTTAGCTATAATTTCTCCGCCAACCCCAATACCATATCCATTTGGACCTCCATTATTTGCTAATTACCCATTTAATGTAGAAGTATATGCTACTTTACCTAATGGTAACCCAGATGTAAACTTGTCTCTAAATGCTTATTTAATTAAAAATGGTGTCGTTTATTACAGTTCCCCGTTAATTTCAGAAGGTAACGGTCTATATTATGGCGAAATGTTTTTGCCATATCCAGATCCACAAGGATCTTATATATTAATGGTAAATTCATCAGAAGGTAACGTCTATACATATGAATATTTTGGAGAAGCTATTCTTTTAAGTTATGTTATAACTCCAGTAAATGATGGATTGCCAAGTGCTTCACCAGGAGAAACAATAACACTAGCTGCTTATGTAATAGATCCTCTTGGCTTAGGTATGTATACGAGTAACGTCTACGCTAATATTTATAATTTATCTAATTATTTAGTAGCTAAAGTTCCGCTACAGCCTACATCTTCAGGTTTTCAAGTTGGTTCCTATACAATACCATCTAATTTGACCCCAGGTTTTTATAACGTCGTTTTTGTCTCAAATGAGTCAACAGCAATTAGCCCGTTATTTGGATATGCGAATCAATCATTCTACGTTTCTCCATCGACTTTAAGCACAAATATAAAATCAGTTTCTACTGCATACGAAGGACAGTATATAAAAGTATTTGCTAACATAACATATCAAAATGGAACAGCTGTTAAATACGGTACATTTACTGCAACTTTAATACCTGATCAATACTATTCTCTATTGTTACCTTTTAGCTTTACTATTGGAATACCCTTGCAATATAATTCATCGTTAAACGAATGGTATGGAGAACTACAATTACCTTCATTAAGTAGTCCTGGTATATTTGCAGGATTAAGCTCTATGGAAATGTCTGGTCCATGGTCAATTACAGTTTCAGGGGAAGCCGCTAACGGTAATGATGAAATATCAACTCCTTATAACTTATATCTAGAACCATATACTTTCATAGGTTCTTTAGTTATTAATCAAAGTAATTATACTTCATTGCCTATGGGATCATCTATTGGTAATAGTATACAAGGGATTTACTCTTATAATTTAATAGTGAAAAATGCATCTTTAATTATAGAGAACAGTATTATAAATAATTTAACAATAGTAAACTCTACCGTAAAGATAATTAATTCTCATATCAACGCATTAATTGCTAACAGTTCAAACATAAGCTTGCTAAATGATAACATAGGCCCAGGAATAGTAGGTCTATTATTAATAAATAGTAAGGCAAATATTGTTAATTCTGTATTTGAAGATCTATTGTATGCGTTTTCACAAGAAAACAGCAAAATCATTTTAAGTGGAATAAACGAGTATAATGTGACTCATCTGTCTAATGTTACATTACCAAAAATCGTTTCTATATATCCAATTAATATAACACAACCTATAAGTTATGTGGTTGTTAATTTAACTAATAGCAACTTTGTTCCTATACAAGTTTTAATTGATGGCATATCAGTTAATTACTCTTATAAAGTTATAAACGGTTTAATAGAGTTAGTTGTTCCTTTCAATTCTACTTCTATGCCTGATGGGGCATATATAATCACTATTGTTGTAAGCAACGGGTTGTCCTACAATATTAGTACAAGGGTTTATAACAATTATCATTTGTTATCACAAAGTCTGTTAATAAATAGCGTTGAAAGCAGTTTAACAAAATATATTAACTCTGTCTCATCTAACCTTAATTCAACGTTTACTACAGAAGTTGATAGAGTACTAGATAACATTAACTCTGTCTCATCTCAACTACAGTCCTATATATTATCAAATGTTACTTCACTAAATAACAAAATTAACTCTGTCTCATCTAACCTTAATTCAACGTTTACTACAGAAGTAAGCAACCTTAAAAGCATGATAAATTCAGTAAACTCCACAGCTCTAGCTGCTAGCAAAAAAGGTTCAACATCTTATGCAATAGGAGCTTCTGGGTTAACTGTTGGTGTAATCGGTATTATTATAGGTGGTATAGCTTTAGCCATGAGGAGGGTGATAAAATGAAGAAAATAATTTATTCTGCTTTAATTTTAATACCTTTATTGTTAATAAATATCGCGCCATTTGGACATATGCAAGTAGATAATAAATATTTGTACAATAACAAACTAGCGAACATCACGGTATCTTCTTCTCTTATTAAAAAATTAAACGGAAATGATGGTTATTATTCATTCGAAGCATTTAATATAATGCCTCCCAACGTTACTCCAGTCGTGATTAATGTAGCAAAAAACGCTTACTTTGGAGAAAGCGGTATGAGGCCTTATACTGAAATAGTTAATATACCTAAGGGGAATTACAGCCTGATATTAATGAATGTATCTATAAGCGAACATAATGGAACTCAATATGATAGAGCATTCTATATTTTTGCTAACGGAACACCTATATTTTGGGGATCTACACAGGAAATTCTGAACTCAACATCAGAGGCTGATTTAACTTTATTTGAAAAATTGTTATCTGGACCAGTTGAATTTCAGATTGTTTTGCCAAATTATATAGCGCCTAAAATAGGTATAACAGGATACTATTTAGTAAATGTAACATTGTATTTATACAATGGAACACCTCCCAATAATTTGCCTAATTATTTCATACCATTGTTTACTAATAATTTTGGGTATTCTTATACGGTATTAAATCCAAACAATGATATTGCTACGCAATCGATAGAAATTCCTAATGGAACTCAAAAATCTATGCTACTATTATATGAAGAGGGTGGAGAAAATGATGAATTCTGGTATACTAATGAACCAGCTATAAGAAATATAGAAGTCTATTATAACAATGAACTAGCCGGTATCTTAAACCCGTTCGAGACAATTTATACTGGAGGGATTGATTTATTTTATTGGAAACCTTTAACATCAATTAATACTTTATCGTTCCACATGCCATATTATATTGATTTAACTCCATTATTGGCCTTAGGAAGTAATGTCACATTATCAGTTACTGTAAGTAACTTGATTCAAGCCGAGGAATTAATGCAAACTCCTTATTTTACATGGGATATATCAGGAGTATTAATGCTTTGGGTTAATAGCTCGAATCCATTAATTTCAGGAAAAATACTAACAATGAAATCTAATTTAATGGATACCCAACCAATATTAATACCGGGATACACCGGTATGTATTATCAAGAAGGTTCCAGCTATTACATAAACTATACATCAATTTTGAATTATAAGTATGGAAAAGAAATTGCATCGTCTGCCCAATCAGGAGCAAGTATAGCTAAACAAACATTTTCTTATTTCAATGAATATGCATTTTTAGATGAAAAATTCAGCGAGTATTCTTACGAAAAAGGTTTATTCAATTCGTCTCTTTCAATAAATGCTAATTATCCGGTGAGCCTATATTATGATTTCTTCGAGGCTCCTATTACTAATCCAGAAATAATACCATTTAATGCAACGTATTTGCAAAATGGCACAATAAGCCTGAACCCGTCATACTCAATTACATATATCAACGGAAACTATAATCTAACCGAGTCTTTTAATTACAACTTAAATGCCATTGGCGGATTCAGTGGTATATTAGAAATAATAAATCAGTATGGAGGAGCAGTTTTAGTTGCACTAACAAATAATAATGCAATTGTTACTAAATCCCTAGAGGCTATTTATTTAGTTAATGGTGTTGGATTTAATGAAAACTTCTATGCTGAAGCCATACAAAATAATACAATTAATCTTGCTGGATATTTAATAAAGTATTATAAATCTATCCAAAAGGTATCAAGTAGTAATGTTATGCCGCTAGATTCTGTTTCAAAAACTATAAATAATATGAGACATTACTCGTTTAGTAAATTGTATAGCAAATTTATTTTATAATTTATTTTTATTTAAAAACTTATTTATTTTTTACAAGATAGTGTAACTTCTGTTCAATTCGTAATTTATATAATACATATCTTTATTTCTATTTTGTGCTAATATTTAGCAATTACTGCATATTGGGATAATTTTTAATTCGTAATATGATTTACATAATTTTTATCCTAATTTTATGCTTTAAAAAATTAAATATTTACATTGTAAGTTGATATATTATATATTATTTTTATATACTGATGCGAATGCTTATTAACATCGGTAAAAATTGATAATAATAAAAGATTTATCAAAATATTTTAAAAATTAATTAAATAAAATTAATTGGTTCTCAATTGTTAAGAGTTGTCGGTGCTTTCCTAATAATTTTTAAAGAATTAAACCATCTGTTGATCAATAACGTGTTTTCTGTATATAATAATGCATGATCTTCGATACCTCGTATATGAAGAACTTCATAGAATGAATCTTTCATATTTTCATAAGAATAATATCCTAAATTATTAAAAATTAGTATTATATAGGAATATTTATTAACTAGAATGAAACTTTTAATAATGACTATTTAAAAACAATTAAAAAATGTGATATCATGAGTTTTAAGGATTTTGTTAAGTTATTTGGACCAGCATGGATAGCTCTGATGGCAGATGCAGATGCAGCAAGCATAATTGGAGGAATATCCACAGGAGAGCAATACGGTTATAGAATGATCTGGTTTGTATTAATATTATCAATTCCGCTCTTTTTTATACAAGAAGCATCAGGGAAGATAGGAGTCATAACGAATTCCGGTATTGGTAAGTTGATTAGAGAATACTATTCAAAAAATGTATCAATAATAGCAATTTTTCCTGTTTTTTTCATTGACTTTTTTACATATCTAACTGAGTATACTGGTATTGTAATAGGATCTTATTTAATCGGCATAAATCCATTAATAGGATTAATAATATTTTTTACTTTACATATAGCGATTGTTCTATCTAAGAGATACGAGTTGACTGAAAGAATTTTAATACTAATCTCGCTAATATTAATTATAGCCTCTACAATAGCAATTTTTCCAAAACTATACTTTAATGAAAGTATATTTTACTTTTCTACATCAAAAAGTTTCTTATATTATATTGCAATAAACATTGGTGCAGTAGTTACTCCTCCCTGTATGTTGATTTATCAAAGTTCCTCGACGGCAATTAAATATTCAAAAATTGATGTGGATCAAAGAACTAAAATCAGATGGGTAAGCTATGAAACAATAATTGGATCAATTATAACAGAGATTTTAATTGTTTTCTCAGAAATTATTGGAACTGGTATTGGCGATATAAATCCTTTAGATCCTTATCAGTTGATATTAAGCCTTGGATATCTACATTATATATTTGGAATTCTGTTGATTTCATCAGCTTTTTTAACGCTAATTGTGGTATCTTTAAGTAGTTCGTGGGGTCTATTAGAAGCTCTAAATAAAAATAACTTTAGAAATATGTTAAAAATATATACACTAGAATCTATTCCAGCAATCATTATAGTATCTTTTATGATTAAAAAATTTTCCGTAGTATTAAATTTTGCTTTGACATTGCTTTCTTTATCACCTTTGGTTGTGACTATTCCAGCAATATTAATAGGCATTATATTAAGTAATAGAAAGATTATGAAAGAAAACGTTTATTCGAGAAGAAGAATTATAATCTATTATGTAATAATAATATTAATAGCTGTTGGTGGTATAATTGGATTTATAAGATAAAAATATTTTTATCTTAGAAGCATCAACTAAGAATATCATAATCTATAATATTGTATGTTTTAGATTTATTTAATAACTCATAAATTATGTTAAGAATATGAATTAACATATAAATTATTTATAGATTTTTTTGAAATATATCTAAAGAAAAATTTAAATATCTAAAGAAAAATTTAAAATCAGGTGAAAAATTGATAGAAGTAAAAAATGTATCAAAAAAATACAAGGATTTTAAAGCATTGGATAATATATCATTTAATGTTAATAATGGAGAAGTTGTAGGTTTTGTTGGAATAAATGGAGCAGGAAAAACAACAACGATTAAAATATCTGCAGGTGTTTTAAAGCCAACAACAGGTAGTGTAGAGATCGATGGATTTGATATAAGCAAAAATAAGGTAGAAGCGTCAAAAAGAATTGGATGGGTTCCAGAATCACCAGTTTTTGAAGAGAATTTTAAAGCAATTGATTATTTCAAATATTTGGCTGGATATTACAAAATAGGAGGTAAAGAGGCAGAAGAATTAGGTATAAAGCTTTTTGAAGAAACAGGAATAATTAATGCAAAAAATAAAAAATTGAAAGAATTTTCTCAGGGAATGAAGAAGAGGTTTGCTTTAGCTGTTTCTATGATTGCTAATCCGTCTAACTATTTATTTGATGAGGTATTAAATGGATTAGATCCTCAAGGTATAGTATTTTTCAGAGAGTTTGCTAATAGAGCCAAAAAAGAAAATAAGGCTGTTTTATTTTCATCTCATATATTAAGTGAAGTTCAGAATATAGCTGATAGAGTTATAATCATACACAAAGGGAAAATATTAGCAATTAAAAATATGGATGAAGTAGTTAAAGAATCTAAAAAAGCAATTAGAATTGCTATAAATAATCCTGATGTTAATATTTTAAATATATTAAGTAAATTTGGTGAAGTCAATAAAATAAATGATGATGTGTTTGAGATAAAGGGAGAAGTATCTTCGGAATATATAAATGAATTGTTAGTTAAAGCAGGATATAAGGTAAGTAAAATAGAGCAAGTAGGAGGTCTAGAAGAATACTTTTTAAATTTAATCGGAGAAAAGGTGGAGTAAATGAGTTATGCTATGGAATATGATATAAGGAGGAGCATAACCAAACCATTGGTTATAATTTTATTAGTAGGATTAATTCTAGCAGGTATAGGCGTAGCTTATTTGGAAGGTCAGGTATCTTTATCACAAATAACTAAGTATTCTGTAGTGCTTTCCTATAATGTAACTTCTAATCAAACTGAAATATTAGGCTTGGCTTTGAATCCTCAAGGGAATCCCATAAAAGATGCAAAGATATTTATAAATAATGGATGGGTCGAAACAAATTCAAGCGGTTATTTTTTACTAGCAATTCCTTCAGGGAAAAGCTACTCTATAATGTCACCTACAACTTTGCAAATTTCAGGTATAAATTATACTGCTTCAGTTTCTTCCATTGGAGTTGTTAATGTAAATTTAAAAAATAAATCAGCAGTATTGTATGTTGGAAGTTATTTGATTAAAAATAATTTTAATAACATAACTTCTTACAAGGTATATTATTCTCAAGAGAGTCTTGAAAATTTAATGAGAGGAATATTACCGAAAAATTATACATATATAGGCAATATATACGGCTTTTCAACTGCTAAGTTTTCTATACCCATAAATTTAAGCGAACCTGATATTATAGTTTTATTGCAATCTATTAATATTAGCTCTAATAAAGTACCTGAGTTTAACTTTACATATTCAACTGTTCTTCCTCAACTCGAGGTTTCAAATATTAGAGATACGGCAGTATCAACTGCATCATATATTTTTGCGGAGTTTTTCCCATTAGTGGGCTTATTTTTAACTAACGAATTTATAGCTAGCTTGAGGAGTAATGGTGCTATAGAGTTTATAGCATCAAGACCAATAACAAAAAAACAGTTGATAATATCTAGATATATTGGAGGCTTATTTGCATTAATTATGGGATCTTTAATAACGTCCATATTAATGCCTATTACCGTTTCATACATTCTCAATACATCTACATCTTTAGCCACAATAGGAAAAATGTTTGGAATGCTTTTGGTAGATACTATTGGATTTTATTCATTATTATATTTGGTTGCAGTTCTTGTTAGGAAGAACTTTATAGCTATAAGTATAGTTTTATATCTAATATTGTATCTATTCAATATAATGAATATAGTAGCGATTATAGCTGATATGCCAAAACTAATGTATGGAACTCCTTACGGTTTATATGAAATAGTCATGGGAGGCTTTAATTTTGGTTTTAGTTTTGCTATAAATTATATATTAGTAACGATAATAGGCATTATATGGATAGCTTTACCAATAATATTAGCTATAATAATTTATGATAAAAATGATTCGCCATAATTTTTTATTAAATTACATTTTCTCTTTAAATTCTTTCCTAGATTTGAATTGCTC